>OLNZ01001623.1_pt1 | contig 15400 bp, 15 predicted proteins | sample 1672981 | NCBI WGS metagenome assembly OLNZ01 (sample SAMEA3136743, study PRJEB25190) | human gut metagenome | biome: human gut; feature: human-associated habitat; material: faeces | place: Austria | collected 2013 | reverse complement strand
CGATGAGTATTTTCTCGAAACTTTTTGTTAACTTTGCAGCCGAATCTTCAACTGCATCTTTAAAGATATCCATATATTGGTCAAGTCCTGTATTCATATAATTTTGCGTTTGTTGTGATTTGCAAAGTTACTGAAAATCAGCGACTTGACCAACTTTTTATAGTTAAGTTTTCATAAGCATTTCTTAATATAAGTTATTGATTTACAGACGATTAAATGTTAATTTAACGCAGCATTGGAATAATATTGTGCCAGCTTATGGGGAGCAAACATTTGCAATATACCATCCCATTGAGGAGTACCTAAATAATGACGTGAAAAGCCAGAACCCAAGAATAGAAAGGGAGCACCCTTTCTATTCTTTAAAATTATTTTAAAATCATCTGAAGTCATAAGCCATTAGTATTAGAATTCCTTAGCTATCATATCAACAATTTCTTGATATGCCAACATATATTCTTTAGAATTTGTAGGAGTGATACTTGTAAAGCGACACTGTACCCCCAATCGATCTAGCAGACCAACTTTAGCTTTTTCTTGTGGCTGCAATTCCTTAGAATCTTTGATAAGAAAATAAACGATTTTATTTTGCTTCATCACCCCATCGCCTCTCAACATTCTTTGTCTTCTATCAAGAAGCCACCATAAGTCAATCTCTGAATAATCCAAACCAAGACCTACAATATAGACATCCGATATGAAGATATGATCTATCCAAGAAAATATTTCTCCATCGTTATTCTGCAAACGATCCAACATACTCGATATTTTCTGTTCGCCAACCTTTCCTTCTTTCCATTTATAAATTCCTTTCAGATAGTCGCTAACCTTTGCTACTGTTCCACAATAATGGTTATATCCTATAACAATGCTTCGTGGACTATCTACATCTCCATGTACAGGATAGATGGTTTTCAAAATACTATCTTTTTGCAAACATCTCTTTCTTCTGATATTATAATTCATCTCTGATTTATCACCCACTACAGACTGAAAGCCCATTGCTGTCAAGCTTTCGTCCAACACATGATCATAATTGGTGGTGAGATAAGCATCAAAAGGGAGATTAGAAAGTTGATTATATATAAGATTTGACTTGAAGTCTTTCATCTCGTCAATAATCGCCTTTTTCAAATTCATCTGCCTATCCTCTATCACTTTTTTCCACCCAGTGCTATCCTTTACATCTTGCACTTTTTTACGGAAATCAGAAGAAAGAAGTATATAATCATACTGCAAAGGATATGGAACATCTACTAAATTCAAGCCATCATGCCCAACAAGCCCCACCTCATCTTTAGCTTGAACATTTGACAACAAAGTCTTCCAAGACAAATTTTGGCTTAACAGATTCAAGCCATTGCCAAATAACAAAACCTTTCCCATAATACTTTTCATCTTAAGTTATTAATTTAATTAACAGATAATCCTTACTATCTTCTTTTGAAATCTAAGTATCATTTCTTACACTTTAAAGTATCTAATTACCTTTGCAGGTACCCCCCCACAAGGCAATTATCTGGTATATCATGAGTTACGACACTACCAGCTGCTATCACCACATTATTACCTATGGTTACAGGTCTTGCTATCACCGTATTTGCACCAATGAAAACATGATTGCCAATCTTTAAGTTTCCCACATGCCAAGATAAGTTTCCATCTTCGTGAGGTTTCAGATAGTGAGTGAGCAGTACGGTGTTCATGGTTATGGTAACATGACTTCCTATCTCAAACAACTTATGATTGATGGTATCGAAAGTCACGTTTGCCCCGATATGAATATCGTCCCCCATTTTTATCCCTGCCATTCTCAATAATTTGGGGCGCACCAATTTTGAAGATAGCCAGCGATTCATAGACAATCGCAACAAAACAAACCTCGGGAGTCTTTTCAAATAATTCTGTGCCATAATTCTAATATCAAAACTTTGTTACTTCAATGTTTCCATCCATTGTTCATATATTCGTTCTACCGAATATTCCTTACTTTTTTCAACTGCAGCCGATGCCAGAACATCACGTATTCTTATATCATTCATCAGCTTTGCCAACATATTTGCAGCTTCATCAGCCCGATATCCTTCCTTGTGATAAGGTATCACAAGGCCATTCTTCTTATCATCTATAATATCACCTACTGCCGAATAGCTGTTATACACCACAGGAATCACGCCAAAGCCCATACTTTCAGCAAGTACCAAAGGGAAACCTTCATATTCAGAGGTAAGCAGCAAGATAGACGCACGTTCATAATAAGGCTTTGGCTGTTGAAAACCCTCAAACTTCACATGTTGCAAGCCAGAATCAGCAACTTGCTGCTCTACATTTTTACGCTCTATTCCATCACCCACTATAGTCAATCGCCAATCTGGGAATTGCGCCTCCAACTTAGCCCAAGTGTCTATCACACGATACACACGCTTCTGATTGTAATCAATTCTACCCATATATATAATCTCCTTTTCTTTTTTATCGATAGAATAAGAGAAGTCTGAAGAATCCAAAGTTACAGGGTTTGTTTGTACCATCAGATGGTCAGGATGCTTGATACCCGTAAATTTAGAGAACAGAGGTATGTAGCTAGCCGAGAGCACTTGGTAAATATCTGTATGATGATAAACATATCTCATACTTCTACTCGTCACAAACTTAAACGCAGCTTTTTTCAACTTTAGCAAACTGCGTTTCAAAGGGTTAGCACAACCTTCAAGAGCTATTTCCACGTTTTTGATACGAGCATTCGTATCTACTTGGTTATGATAGACTGCAATCGTTTTTACATTCAATCCCTTCTTTGCCTTGTGCAACACTCGGCATGACACAAGTGGCAAGCCCCATTGGTTAATCACCACCTGTATCTGATGCTCTATCAAAATCTTTCTAAGTGCCACAATATTTTGGTTGGTACACTTATAATCCCCCAAAGTATAGATTTTCACACTATCATCAGTACGAGCCACCGTCAATGCTTCAGGAGCTTCAAATGTAACGACCACAACGTTGTGTCCATGCCGAGCGAAGCTGCTTGCTAGTGTTGCCGTCACCACCTCAATGCCACCGACAGCATAGCATTTCATCAAAAATAATATATTCATCAATACAAACGTATTATGATTTTAAACTTTTAATAACTCTAGCAGGATTACCTGCGACAACGGAATAAGGAGGAATACCTTTAACCACTACAGCTCCAGCACCAATAACAGAATCATGTCCAATAGTTATATCACCTATAATACAAACATTTGGACCGATAGTTACATTATCTTCTATACATGGGCATTTTTCTGAATCTAGAAAGCCCTTTGCTCCAATAGTAGTATTCTGACGAACAGACACATTATTACCTATTATGGTATTCGGATTAATAACCGTGCCTCTTGCTCCATGAAAGATTTCAAAATTATCGCCAATTTGCGTATAATATTTAATATCATACCCCAAGAGCAAAGAGTACAACACAAAGATTTTTCTATAAATTCTACTATGCTTAGATTTTAGTCTAAACCTATTAAAATACATTGATTTTTTATCCATATTCTACTTCTTAACAAAATAAAAAAGGCAGGGATGTACTCATAAGGAAAAGAAAAGTAGCTCAAAAAATATATATCCCTACTTTCCGTCCCTTCCTATATTAATTATCACTCGTCAAAGAATACACAAACGTGAATTCCATCACCAATTAAACCTGTCTGAATATTTCAACGAATTTTTCTTCCGTATTCAAATTATAAGTTGTTTCTATACGTCCTAACTTAGAAGCTTTAATCATTGCTTCTGCAAGCTCTTCAATATTCTCTTTTCCTGCCAAATAACCAGTTTTTCCTTCTGCTACAATTCGCTCTATTACAGGAATGCATTTCAAAGCAGCAACTGGTGTTCCTAGATATAAAGCTTCAATCATAACATTAGGCAAGCCTTCATTTCTAGAAGACAAGACAAAACAATCTGCATTCTTCATATACACATATGGATTAGCTTTAAAACCTGTACATACTACAGAATCTTTTAATCCATTTTGCTCTATATATTTTTGTACATCTTGATACACTGGACTATCCTTATGATATTCACCTACTATATACAACTCTGCATTAGGTATAGTAGATTTTACAATTTTAAAAGCCTTAACCAACATATCAAATCCTTTAACTGCATGAAATCTACCTACCGCCACAAAACGTACTTTTTCTAAAACGTCAAATGGATTCTTTTCAGAAATACATTTCTTTATATATTCCTTATCAATAGCATTAGCAACCGTATGAACCAAACTCGTTGAAAGATGGAGTCCTTTAATTAACCCATCTCTCATTTCGTCAGTTTGAGCTATTATATAATCAGCAAAGGGATAGGTAAGTGCAAGTCTTAGCTTTTGAGCAAAGCTTTGAGTATATAGATAATTATCATTTCTGAGGATTACTCTACATTTCAAAAATCGAGAAGCCAAAATCAAACGCCAATTAACAGGCATTTCCGGTCCATAGACCACGTCTGGCTTTTCAGCTTTAATAATCTTTCGAAGATTACTTACCATATTATGAGTAAACACAGGCTCTTTATGGAAAACGACTTCACGTTCGGTAGGCAAAAATTTTTCCAATTGATTACTTGGTCCAAATATATGATAAGTCACATCAAATTCATCATCCCTTAAACATCTTGATATTACTATCGCCTGACGCTCGGCACCACCACAGCCCGAAGGAATAAAAAATATAATTTTTCTTTTCATTATTAAATATATTGCAAAGGTTCAAAAAAATATGGCATAAGAGCACTATCTTCATAAGTTCGCTCAACTCGGAAAATCATCCATGCAACAAACGCTGCAAAGATTAAAAGCTTTACTATTCTAAACTTAGCTATAGGGGATGAAGCTATCACTTCTCCCCACATCACCAAGCGAGCTGCATAAAAGAACTCATAGCCTCTCCAAATGCTCATAATATAATTAACAGGTATAAGCATAAAATCAAATACACAAATTAAGTATATAATTTCAATACGCTTTTTATCTACATCATCAAAAGTTTCCCACCTTCTCCTCAGATTCTTTATATTAAAGAACATCAACACACCTAATGCCATTTGTTCCATTGCAATTTTCCACGCATTATCAAAAAAGCCTCCTCCTTCAAGACTCTCACTTGCATAACTCTGATAAGCACCACCTAAATCCGCATCCGCAAAAGAAGACAGGAAAATCCTTTGTAGCACAGATGCCAACAAAGAACTAATAGTTATTAACGCTATAACCATAGGAACAGATAATTTTCTTTTTTTAAAAACCTGCAAAAAAGGTAAGACCATAGCAAATACCAGCCCCGCCTTATGTACAAGAACAGAAGAGAAAGTTATGAGATAAACCTTATAATTTTTGAGATAAAATAGGCCTATCAATCCCAGCAAAATTAAACTGATACAAAAATTACTTCTTAACGAGCAAAAACTTCTTAGATACAAGAAAAACAACAAAAAAAATGGTATTGAAGATGATTTTTTTGGCGCAAATTTATAGCAAAAGTAATAATATGTCCAAGACATAAAACCATAGATTATGATAAAAAACATATATCGGTTACTTGTACAATATCGTATAGACGTGATAATAACTCCCATAAGCCAATCCATATGATCACTATAAGGAAACACTTTTGCACCAGTTGTACAATTTTCAAAATAGCCAACATAATTAATTGCATCAAAACCACCAACTCCATAAGCTACAACTCGAAATGATGCAAAAATAGTCCATACTATAATACCACAGGACAAATATAGTAAAGACTTAGACTTATTATTTTCTCTATATTTCAATGCAAAATTTAGGGAAATAAGAGATACTACTCCCATCAGTACATATAATAGCATTGATAGATCATCCCAATATGGTCTCATCTCTAAAAACTTTTAATATTTATAATACGTTATTATACAAAGCATTGGTATCTGCCAACACCTTATTAATGTCAAAATCATAGATAGACTTCACACCTTCTTTCCTTACCGAAGCATCCAACAAGAGTGAAGCCCACTTCTCTGATGAATCATTGATAGAAAGCGCAAAGCAGTTATCATTACAAATCACCTCTTCAGGAACAGTATCAGAAGCAACGCATCTTACGTGATGAGCCTGTGCTTCTACCAAGACAAGGGAAAAACTTTCCTGAAATGATGGAAGAGCAAAGGCATCAAAACAGCTCATGATTGCAGTAGCATCAGAACGGACTCCTAAGAATTTCACACAATCATTTAGTCTATTTTTAGCAACAACCTCCTTTAAATGTGCCCTTTCTTTAGCTGTACCATCACCAACTAAAACCAAGACTGAATTTGGCTTCTTCTCATGCAAACAAGCAAATATATCTATCAACTTATCATGATTTTTCACCTTATGAAATCGTCCAACATGCCCTAAGATAAAAGTATCTGAAGAAATTTCAAGTTCTTTACACAACTGATCTCTATCATACTTTTGCTTCTTTATATAATCAATATCCAATCCATTTGGAATCACATGTACATTAGCTGAAGGACAAAATGCCAAAACATCCTTTCTTGCTCTTTCACAAAGAACAATGACATGCATACCCTTTTGCATCATAGAATGTAATTTTTCCTTTCCATACTTAGACAGAGGCCTTAAATATCTATTTAAATCTGAATGAATCGTAAGAAAAACCTTATTCAATCCATATTCCTCTAAATCAAACAATTCTGAGAACATCTGCAAATGAATTACATCTGGTTTCACATCATTAATGATACGAGGAATCTTACCTAGAGAGATTTTCCTTCCAAAGAACTTGTTTACAACCTTAAAAAACAAATTATCACCATTGTGCAAAACCGAATATATAGGGATATGTTCCTTCACCAACTTTTTGTAAAGGAATGTTGGACGATGCATCAACTCTAACAAGCAAACATCTTGTCCTTTTTCTTTCATCTTAGAAAGATAATTGGCAGCAATAACCTCAGCACCGCCCATTGCCAAGCCATAATTTATAAACATTATCTTCATAGGCTCCTCAATCTTTTCGAAGGTACCCCCCCATATACACCATCAGCTGGTATATCATGAGTAACAACAGCACCTGCACCTATAACAGCATTATCACCGATTGTAACAGGAGCCAAAACTGTTGAACCATTACCTAAATATACATTATTGCCAATAATTGCAGTTGCTTGAATACCAGGGCATTTTTTACCGACTAGCACCATTGGTAGAACTGTACAATTTTCTCCTAATGTATGCTCCATTATATAGCGGAATCCAGGATGCATAAGGTGTAGCCCTTTACCTGCAACATTCACTCCGATATAAAGAGAATACTTCAACTGGGTTCTGCGATAAAAAAAACGCCACCAATGTTTCTTAAAGAATTCGATTAATGATAATTTTGACACTTGTGCCTTATTGTAGTAATACTCATAATGACGAAGGCAAGTTATCAACTTAACTATTGGATAAAATTCACTTCCTTTTAACCATAACATGAGCAAATTACGTTGCTTCACAAAATCAAGGTCAGCATCTATATACTCCTTTATTTCTGATTTCTTTGTAATCATCTTATTTAAGCTTTGATAAAACCTGCAATAACTTAACCATTCTAGGGAAGCGAAGACGATGTCCATCTACTACAATCAAACCATTCTTCATATTTAAAGTATGATAGCCTAATCCATAATTAGGATTGTCTGAATGGAACTCAGCAACAGTCGTAAACTGAAACTTATCCCCTATTCTATTTATCTGCTGAATATTCAGACCATTGCCATAGCATTTGTTACAATCCTGAGCAGGTCGAAACATTTGTTCTCCGATATAGAATGCATCGCCAGCGTTTCTAGCAATATTACTAGGAAAGCTAACTGCCGCAAGAGATTTCACATCCATTTTCATTGATTCACCATCAAATGGATAGATTTCCAATTCATTACCATTAGGGTTAGGCAGCTTTGTGCTAAACACATACTCTTCACCAGAATGGAACTTTACTATCGTAGCATCAGTAAGTGGCAAATGCCCAACTTCATGAACTAAGTCCAGTCGCTCTGACTCTGCATTATAACGATAAATATTGATACCGCCACCTTTGGAATTCTCTGGCATTACATACACTTGCCCATCCTTCTCATAGATAACAGGAAATGAAAGATGTGTAGGCTGCTCCAAGATAATCTTCATATCTTGCAGCACATAGTCAGGACGGCTGACCACAAGCTTTGCTATACGACCTTTACGAATCTTATAACAAAACTCTTCGACTAAGACTACAATCTTGGTGTCTGTTACCTCAAGCAGATAAGGATCAGCAAACCATCTGTCCTTATAGTCATGCTTCATCCATTGAATGTTGAGATGGTTTTTACATCAGCAACATCATCTGTAACGAAGCCCAAATTCCACATATCAGATCGCAATATCATACGATCTTTCTTTGAAAATATATTTAGCATACTCTATTCTTATTTTTTTGAATGACTACTTGTTTTTTACTTCACTCAGCACCTTAAGAATTTCATCTTTCTGTTTATGAACATCATACATATTCTTAAAGAATTCTGAAATTCTCGTTAATAGATCAATGTCTTTTCCCTTTTTGATTATTTTTAACATCAGTGTGCTTAATTTATCATCATCAAAAGGAGAATCCAAATAAGTAAATTTTCCTTGTGTTGTGTCAGATAAAGCCTCACATCTTGTACTTATTACAGGACATTTATATATAGCGGCCTCTATTGGAGTATAACCAAATCCCTCATGAGTAGATGTTGTAACAAACAAATCTGCATTCTCATATAAATAACGCAATTCCTCATCAGAGATACCAAACAATACATGAACTCTATTTTCGAAGCCATGTTCCTTGATAAAGGGCAAACAAGTTTCTATCCAATATGGAGATTCGCGACCTACTAAAACTAAATCTTGTTCAATCTCATTAAATATTTTAGAATATCCCTTAATTAAGGTAAAAACATTTTTATATGGTTCAAAAGTATTAACCCACAATATATATCTATGAGGCAGTTTTATCTTTGGGCAAACAGACTCAGCTATTACATTTACCGAATTATAAACAACATCTATCTTATGCTCTGGACATTCAAAATTACGTTGAATGTCCTCTTTAGTATAGTTGGATATCGCAATAACTCGGTTTGCAGTATCTAAATTTTGCTTAATAACATCATATGCCTCTTTTCTTTTTCTAACATCATGATACTTAATTGCCTTCAAGTCGTGAATAACGATAACCTTAGGAACATTCATTTTCAATTTAGTTATACTCGTTGTATCCGAAGCACTAAAGAATACATCACAACCACTAGATTCAACTACTTTCTTGAAAAGATAAGGATATACAAAACGTCTAATATATGGTATTCTCGTTAATATATTCTTCCGATAGTCAACAATTTTTTGTGGGTATAGAGGACATATTTTTTTTATATACCCAACATTATTATTGGTAACCAACAATGTGATGTTCTCTTTCTCTTGTAAGGAGAAAGTTTTAAGTAACCGCAATTTATACTGAGGAATACTCATGAACTTTCGTTGCTCTGTTATATCGGTAACATCAAATAATACTTTCATTATTTTATCTTTTTAATTATTTATAAATATTCGTTCTATTTCTTCTTAATTTTGCAGAAAATTGTCTGCACTTTATTAGTCAAAAATAATCGTTCTCCACTAGAACACCCTATATAAAAAATAGTTGGTATCAAACAACATACAGAAACAATACATATAATTAAAAATGAGACAAAGCTAGAAGACGAAAAATAGTAACATACCACAGGAAAAATAGGAGCAACTATCGCAGTAGCCAATACTGGTTTTAAAACTTGCTGCAAATATGTTAAAATACTCATTTTTATCATAGGTAATACAATTTTCAATCTTGCGACTTGGGTGAAGATTTCTACAACAATATGTACTAAAAATACCGTCCAAGGTTGAACATTTCCAAATTTCAACAACAAATATGCAATAGGAACTATACTCAATAACATATTAGCCTCTATCATTTGAAAACGCTTAATATTTCCAGTGGCATGCACAGATACATTTATAGGATTTTTTAAAGTAAACAGCAAACTGACAACTAGGGTCAATCGCACAAAAGTTACAGTATAATCTGGTACAATCCCCAACCACAAACGAAGCACAAATTCAGCCTCCAGCATTAAAGGTAATGCGATGAAAAGCATGATGTAAAAGGAAAACTTAGAGCTTCTTATAAGTAAAGAATGCATATAGCCAAAGTCTTCCTGAGCATAGCTCTTGGTAATTTGAGGATTTAATGCCATCTGAAAATTAGTACAAAACTGTTGGCTAATGCCCTGTACTTGTACTGCAATGCCACGAGCAGCATTCACTGCTGGGCCAAAGAATATATTCAAAAGCATATTGAGTCCTTGAGTATATCCCATGTCAGCCAGAGAACCATTCATCATCCAGCCTGCATAAGCAAAGATTTCCTTAAACATTTTTTTATCATACGAACAAGGAGCATGGGTCTCTATAAACTTCTTTTTACAATAGTAATAGTAAATCAATCGATCAATACATTGCACCATGAAAAACAAGAAAGAATAAACTATCAACTTATCAAATGGAACAGTCACTAACAAAAATACAATCACCAGTTTTAAGATTCCATCCAACAAAGACATATAGGCAAAAGCCGACATTTTCTCATGAGCAATCACTGCTGCATTGTAAGGAACACTCACTACCGCCATCATTGAAGACAAGATCGAAAATTGGTAAACCCAAAATGCTGCATTTGCTCTATCTGCTGGTATCTGTAGCTCCGTATTCAAGAACCATAGTCCAATCGTTTCTCCCAAGATGAGAACTATTACCGCCAGCGCATAATGAATCGTGAGAATATTACCAAATGTCTGTTTCAACTGTGCTAAATCACCCTTGCCTAAGCCATAGGTTATATAGCGTGACGTTGCTCCACCTAAAGCCCCAGTTAAAAAACTTAGCATAGTAATTACGCCACCGACAACATTGTTTATACCATAATCTACTACGCCTAGCGTTTGAAGTACGACCCTTGATGTATATAAACCGATGAGCATCATCAATATCATACGGAAGTATAACATCAACGTATTTTTAGCTATGCGTTTAGACCTATCAGAATTAAGAGACATATTATTCTAATTAATACATGAGTCCACTTGAAAAAGTGGGTTCTATTTAAATTAAACAATAGCCTTGGGCAGTTATATTCTGTCCTTGGCATTAACTAACTCTGGCGAATAGTTAGTGTTTTAGTTGGTCAAACAACTTTAGCACGCAACTACAGCCTTAAAAATGCCTTACAATAGAGCTATTCGCTCTTTGAACTACTTATTTTGCAATTTGGAGGCTTAATTTATTGTCAAACCAGAAAAGACGATCCAAGCGCATCTTACAATCGCTTGCAAGCCGTACTTAAAGAGTTTACGGTATTCGGTCTTGTTGTTTCTTGTATGGAAGCCATACTGGAGCATGAATGCTTCTACGTTGTTGCGTTTCTTTCGTTCTTTAAACGGTATGGACTCAACGTTGCGTCTGACCTCAGCCTTGTCTACATGTTCTTTCTTGAAATACCTATATGACTTCTTGTCATCGGCGTTCTCAAGGACAATCTTCCATTCATCGTCTGACTTCTCGTATTGCTCAGAGAACACTTTTTCAAGTGGACTCATACTTTAAATTTTATAAAGAGAAAGAATAAAGTTGTCTTATATTATAAGCAGCCTATAATATTTAAATCTAGTTTTCTGAATTACTTTTTTATAAACTTCTCTTCATTAAGACTTAATAAAACTTTTCTTTTTTCACAAGAGTTAAGCCCCTTTGTTCCAACATTATATTTCTGATTATGTTGGTAATACTCCTCAAAAGAACAAATGATATGAGCTGGATTACCTCCTACAACAACATTGCTTGGTACGGAGTGAGTAACCACACTTCCTGCAGCTATCAATACATTGTCGCCCACAGTAACGCCTGGCATTATCAAGGAATTAGTTCCTATATATACATTATTGCCAATTTTTACCTTTCCAAAGCAATCAAAAGTAGGATCAATTATTCGGGCAACCTTTGCCCCCCCATGAGTGAAAAATTTCACTCCTGCTGTAATCTGGCACTTATCTCCTATCTCTATCAGATAAGGCTCTGAGCTCCAGAAATTAGACAAGAATTGGTTATCATTACCCATTCTCACACCAGCCTTACGAGCCTGTTGCTCAAAAGAAAGGAAATATCTATTATATAAATGTATTATTTTTCTAATAAGCATCATAATACACATTTATTAAAACAAACAAAATACGACATATAACAAGAAATTATATATCAAAAAAGGATTCTAACAATTTATAACAATAAAATATTACTTTCAAAAACACTTTAAAAACGAATAGTGTCATAAAACACTATTCGTTTATTTTTCTTCTTAATGATGAATTACTCATCTACTTCTCTTACTACCATAGTTTTAAATGTTTAAAGCTGTTATTAATTACGTTGCAAAAATAATCATTAATATTCATACTTCCAAAATATTTTGCAATATTTAAATATAAGTAACTACTATAGCCCCATTATCTGGCAATAACCATTCAAAGGACTCCAAACTTACAGAATTTGGCAAAGGATAACGAATTAAGAAATCCGATTGCTTTAATTCCGTACCAAACAACTGACCAAATATTTTAATTGGAGAAGTCGTTTCAAAAGTATAATCTAGTCTAAAATTCTTTGCAGGATGTCTTAGACGTTTGGTAAAGCTTATATCATCTTTATCAACCACAATGTCATAAGACATTTTTACTTCTAATGATTTATCAAATTCAATTTTTAATCCCTTCTTATCTCCCTTATACGAGTCCTTTTTAGCAACCAATTCCACTTTTGTATCATAAAATGTTTCTCTACTATCAACAGAAGAAGAATCGAATTCAATCTCACTTGATAAGTTTTGTGCCTGACCATCATCAATAATACATCGAATACGAACATCCGTAATTGCCTTATCCTTCATATTATCCTTACCATTTGACAAAACCAAATTAGCAATAGAGATATATTCCGTTGCCTTACTATTGACGCTATAAGGGTTTATTAATTTATAATCTATTGTATGATGCTTAACGATCACACCATTTTCCTCATCTTTTTTACAAACAACAGTTTGTCTATATCTTGTATAATAAGGTTGTTTCAAGAGATTACATATTTTTTGATCAATATCTATCAGACCTCTTGCCATACATGGCACATTGACTTTATGAAGTTGCTCAGTTACATCTTTACGCAATTGAGTCAACCTCTCTTCATCAAGAGATTTCAAATAGTTATTAGATACAAGAGCATTTACAATGGAATTTTCATACTCCTTTAACTTGGATGGAATATCTATCATCCATGCTAACACCGCACCCGCTATCAATGAGACTGCTATACTAGACAATGCTCCGAAAACAAGATGACTCCCTGTAAATTTAACCTTTGCATCCAAATAAATAGAAACTAAAGCTATTAGGAGACCTATTAAAATTACTACTAAAATTTTCAAGGTTGTAATAGTAAAGATCGGAGCTTTCTTCTTACGAAAACAGTTCTTTTTATTGAACTTACATTCATCTACAGATGCATAAGGGCACTCACTAAGATTTGTAAAGTTACAAGTTCTAGTCTCAAACTTCTTACTTTTGTCAAATAATCCCATAATATTTTGTATTCGTTATCAAAAATAATATTTCTTATACCACTCAGCGAAGGCTCTCAATCCATCTCGTAAAGGAGTGGATGGCTTATATCCGAAGTCTTGCTCCAATGGTGTGGTATCAGCATAAGTTACTGGTACATCACCTGGTTGCATTGCCACCAGTTCCTTGTGCGCCTCGAAGTCGTAGTCTTCCGGCAGCACACCAGCACGAATCAACTCCTCCTGCAGGATGCTTACAAACTCCAAAAGATTTTCCGGATGCGAGTTGCCGATGTTGTATACCTTATATGGAGGGATAGGTAAGCCATCCTCGCCATTATGCTTCTCTGGGGCATGCTGCATTACTCTTACGATACCCTCAACTATATCATCTACATAAGTGAAATCACGCTTGCAATTACCATAATTGAAAATCTTGATGGTTTCGCCCTTTACCAGTTTATTGGTAAAACCGAAATATGCCATATCAGGACGACCAGCAGGACCATATACTGTAAAGAAACGTAAACCAGTACTTGGGATATTATAAAGCTTAGAGTATGCATGAGCCATCAACTCGTTGCTCTTCTTGGTAGCAGCATACAGACTTACAGGATTATCTACTTTATCATCAGTAGAATAAGGAACTTTTTTATTACTACCATAAACGGAAGAAGAAGAAGCATAAACCAGATGCTCTACCTCGTGATGGCGGCAAGCCTCCAGGATGTTATAGAAGCCAATAAGGTTGCTCTGGATATAAGCATCTGGATTGGTAATGCTATAACGTACTCCTGCCTGAGCTGCCAAGTTGACAACCACAGAAATCTGGTTCTCAGAGAAGATTTTCTCAATAACATCCTTGTTGGCAATAGAGTCATGAACAAAAGTCCAATCACCTCCAATTGCTTCTATTTCTTTCAAACGTTCATACTTGATATTGACATCATAATAATCGGTAATGCTATCGATACCAACAACCTTGATATTCTTCACATCATTAAATAAACGCTTTACAAGATTGCTGCCAATAAATCCAGCAGCACCTGTAACAAGAATTGTCTTGCCAGTTAAATCTATATTATAACTTACCATAATCTTAATCTCTTCTAAAAATATCTCTAGTATATACCTTCTCCTTTACATCATCCAAACAAGCATCATAACGGTTGGCGATAATTGCTTGGCTCTGCTTCTTGAATGCATCCATATCATTTACAACCTTGCTACCAAAGAATGTACTTCCATCTTCCAATGTTGGCTCATAGATGACGACCTCTGCACCCTTTGCCTTGATACGCTTCATAATACCCTGGATGGCGGACTGACGAAAGTTATCGCTGTTACTCTTCATGGTTAAACGATACACTCCAATCACACAATTATGCTCCTTGCTAGCATCGAAAGTACTATTCTCGTTATAATACCCAGCCTTCTGAAGTACGGCATCAGCGATATAGTCCTTACGAGTACGGTTGCTCTCTACGATGGCCTCAATCAGGTTCTCTGGAACATCGGCATAGTTTGCCAAAAGCTGCTTGGTATCCTTTGGCAAGCAATAACCACCATAGCCGAAACTTGGATTGTTATAATGGGTGCCGATTCGTGGGTCAAGACCTACACCTTCGATGATTGCCTTGGTATCGAGTCCC
>OLNZ01001601.1_pt1 | contig 15579 bp, 9 predicted proteins | sample 1672981 | NCBI WGS metagenome assembly OLNZ01 (sample SAMEA3136743, study PRJEB25190) | human gut metagenome | biome: human gut; feature: human-associated habitat; material: faeces | place: Austria | collected 2013 | reverse complement strand
TCAACCAGTGCATGGTGCGCGCCACCCCCGAACGAGGTACGGTGCCAGACGGCCTGTACCGCTATATGATTCATTTTCTTGCGATTGAAAGCTCCGTGGCGAGCGTATTCATGATCCTCTCGCGAGATCACGCGAATTACGAGAAGAAAAAGCAGCTTTGGGCGGACATCAAGGCGTATTCGCCGACGATTTACGCGGACGTGCGCAAGAAGGCGATGTCACGTGCGCTGAACCTGCACGGTTCGCTCGGCCGGTTCGTGATCCGCAAAGGTTATTTTGTGGCGGAGCACGTGGTCGGATTCAACTGATTTCGCGCGAGTTTCGCGGTATAGCGGTATGGAAGGCACGCGATTACTGCGATTGGCCAGGCGCTCCTGTGTCCGATTCTGGTGATTCGGACACAGGAGCGCTTTATTTTGATGCCTACGTGTCCGATTCGGGAGAAACGGACAGTTAGATAGGTGAAATTGGCCCCTGAATGTCCGTTTCTGCAGAATCGGACACTCAGGGTACCGGATTCATATGCCACGCGTCCGATTCGCCAGAATCGGACAATCAGGGGCCAGAATCGGACACGTGAAGCGTCAGCGGGCTTAGTTCCAGCGATCCGACATGGCGAAACTGTTGTGCATGAGGTTGCTGGACGTATACAGCACGTCGCCGAGCAGCTTCGTATTGCGCGATCGCAAATATTCCGCCATTTCGTCGTTGGCCGCCGCGAGACGGACCGAAACGGACACAGAACCAGCACTGGCGTCCGCCTCCGCACCACCAATCGCAAGCTCGCCATCCGTACGTTCCACCAGACGGTGGCCGAAGGAACGGACGTCTTCCGAGAAGCCCTCGACCGCGTTGCTGGTCTCGTAGAAGTGCGCGTCGGCGAGCGTTGCAATCAGGCGGTTCGTCCAATACAGGCAGTCCGTGGAGACTTCCGGCGTGGTGTCGCGCAGGTAGGCGGGGGTGTCGTCGACGTTCGCATAGAACGGGGCGGACGTGGTGAATGCGCCGGAACCGTACGAAATCCACATGATCGAACGGCTTTCGACGGGCGCGTACGGGCGGATCTGCATGGCCACCATGTGTCCGGTGCGGTTGATGCCGATTGGACGGTAGCGATGGCGGCTTTCCTCAGTTCCCTGCGTGCCGTACGGGTCGTACGGGGTGCCTTCGAAGTGCGAACCGAGCAGGAAGTCGACATCCTCGACGGTCACGGCATTCTCCGGTTCGAGACACCATGGAATGTCGTCCGATTCAGGGGTAAGGTTTTCCGCGTCGGCCGGATCGAGATAGCGGTACATGTACCAGGCGCGTGGCGTGTTGTAGATGTGGTCCTTCGCGGTGGCGGTGCCGAATACGATACGCGGGTTGCAGTGGCCGCCGTTCATGCCGCCCTGCGTACCCGCCGCGCGCCCAAGATGGTGCGTTTCGATGAATTCCGTCAGGTCGGCGCTGCACATGAATTCGCGCGCGTCGCTGAAGGCGTCGTCGAAGTCGAAATAGTCGATGCCGAGCTGGTTGGGGATGATGGCGCATTTGTCGTCCGGCACGCGGCGGGCGATCCAGTGGTGGCCGCCGATGGTTTCGACGTACCAGATTTCGTCCACGTCGGAAATGATGATGCCGTTCGATTCGTACGTTCCGTACGTTTCGAGCAGTTCGGCCAGACGTTTCACGCCTTCGCGCGCGGTGTTGACGTACGGCAGCACGAGGGTGATGATGTCTTCTTCGCCGATGCCGCCTGGGGTTTCCGGCTTACCATTGGCTTCGTCGGCCGACTGCAGTGCGACCAGCGGGTCGGCGGCGAGCACGCGCTCGTTGACGGCGATGGTTTCGGTGGCGCTCATGGCCACGTTGCGTTCGTTGACGCCAGCTTCCGCAAGGATTCCACGATTTGGAAGCACGTTCGGTACGATGCTGTACCGGCATGGATTGTCGGGAAGGTCGATTTCAACGTGGCTCAGCACACTGCGGTAGTGCCGCGGCTGCTCCTGCGGTGCGACGACTACGAATTTCTTGGGATCGTAACGTCCCGAACCAGAGTCGTCGTCGCGGGCGATGATGGTCGAACCGTCGTAACTTGCTTTTTTGCCTACAAGAATTGTGGTACATGACATGGTTTCGATTGTAGGCACACCAACACTCCGAAGGCCATTTCGACGCCCGTCCGACGCCCGTGGTGGCGATTGGTCCGAATATGCTGTATACTGTGTTGCTGTTGCCCCTCTAGCTCAACGGTTAGAGCAGCGTCCTTTTAAGTCGTGGGTTGTGGGTTCGAATCCCACGGGGGGCACAGGTTCGAAGTCCTGGAAGCCGATGGTTCTCAGGACTTTTTCATTTGTTTCGGGATGAGGTCTCAGCACTTCAATACGGAACGCACCATATCGCGCACCCTCTTTCGCTCACGAATCGCAATTTCGGTTGATTATTTCGCGACGTGCGCCGAAAAGTATGGAAAATAAGGCGATTTATACCCCCTACAGCACTATGCGGCACCACCTTTCGCTCACAATCGTAAGAAAACGAGCAAAATCGCAATATGTGTTCCGAAATGAACAGCGAACAGCCCGCGGGCGATTCGCGGACGGACCATACGCATGCAACCGGCGTGGCGCAATCGACGATAATGATAGACTCGAATATATCGAACATTTGTTCGCATAGATTCGGTATTACGGGAAATTCCCCACTATATACAGTGGGCGAACGTACGAAACGCCACTACGGGTAGTGTATACTGATGAACGGCCCGAGCAGCCGGGCAAAATCGAAAAACATGGCCGACAAGATCTTCCGCACCAAAGGAAGCCGATTGCATAGGGAGGAAAAGTAATGACCGTGACCGTCTTCACCAATCCGAACAATCCTCAATGCGAGGCCACCGAACAAGAGCTTTCCAAACTGGGAGTGCGGTACGTGGCGGTCGATTTGACGCAGAATCCGTCCACATTCGAACAGATCAAGGACGCCGGCTTCAAGCAAATTCCGGTCGTCATCTCACCGAATTCCTCATGGAGCGGACATCGCCCCGACCTCATCCGCCAGCTGGCGCAAAGCATCGCGGCGTAGGCGCGGCAACAGCAGTCAAGCATCCAGACAGCCGGAAGGCACGAATCCCAAACGGCAATAATCCGGAAGAATCAAATCCCCCGCGGCAAAACCCGCAACAAAACCCCACTGCAATCGTCCGAAATCGTTCAAAATCAGCCACCCAAAGCAAAGCGGCCAGCCGGAACATCGCCCGACCAGCCGCTTAGCAAAACCCGCAAAACGCAAAAACCAGCCTACATACGACCGGCAGTGGACGGGTCGATCTTCATGGTCTGGAATCGGTGGGCCATGAAATCGTCATTGAAATACGTGGCGAAGAACTGCGAAACGGGCGAATTCTGCGCAACCCCAGCCATGCGGGAATACCAAGCGTCAAGCGCCATCAGCGTCATCACGCCATCGACGAAAATGAGTATGAAACAGACCAGCGTCAACGAATAGCGAATCTTCCACGGAATACGCTGGATCAATCGCAATAATCGCGGCAAAATCAACTTGACCCAAATCAAGCCGAGGATACCCCAGAAGAACATGTATTTGCCGGACGTACGCCCGTCAATCGAAAGCCATTGCCCCGTGTAATCCCATGCGCGAATACCGAACGCGGCCTGCATGAACCAGCTGGTGAAATATTCGAACGCGCCACCGATCACCGCGCTTGAGCAGAAAATCAGCAACCAATTCGACTGCCACAAATGGTTGAGCAACACGGTGACGATCACCACGCCGAAGCCGTAAATCGGCGAGAACGGCCCCCACAGGAAGCCTGCGCGATCCTGGTATTCGCCAAACAGGATGAAATGGTAGATGGTCTCGATCACCAAACCGAACACACAACCAATGGTGAACAGCCAGAACAGATTGAAGAAATCCAGCGAAATATAGCCTTTGCCGGTCAGGTCGCGGCCGGCCATGCCTTGGGAGGCGGCGTTCTCATACGCGCTGCGGGCGTCCATGCGCCGCAACGCGAACTGCAGCCGGCGCTCCTCCCGCAGCGATGGGTCGGCGGTGATGTGCAGGGCGATCAGCACGACAAGCTGGACAGCCGGGCTGACAAGGTTCAGGCCAAGCCCCTTCAACGCCAGCGACAGCAGGCCTTCGGCGAGCGTAAGCGGAATCAGCAGGTACGTCCATTGCGCGATGTGCCGGCGTTTGTTCCTGAAAAGCAGCACGCCGAACACCGTCAGGCACGCGGTGGTGACCATCAGCACGACCGCGTGAATCGCCGACAGAATCGTGGTGAGGCTCAGCGCGTCGAACGTCATATCGCCGGAAAGCACGGCCTGCACGACGTACAGGCACGACAGCACGATGATCGGCAGCGTCACCACGCCTTCAATAAGCATGGCGATGCCGTAAATGCGAACGATTAACGGCAGACGACGGTCAGCGGGATTGCCGACTTCGCCAGTGCCCTGCTTTCCGCCTTCTTCGATAGCCGCGATTTCGGTTTCGGCGGCAATCGCCTTGATTTCTCCATCCGTCTTGCCCGCGGCGGAATCCTCGGATCGTGATTCAGATTGTGCGGTTTCGCTCATATGCCGCTCCTTCCTTCAGCCCACGCTACCAAACGTAGGCAATATCCGCCGCAAGAAAAGCGGTTCAGGTGCGATTATTAGCGGACGCGAGCAAAAGAGGGGGACGTCAGCTGGCTGCAATCGCCATTCGCACACCACCTTTCGCTCACGTCCGCAAGAAATGGCGATGCATAGCGCATCGTGAGCGAATGGGGGTATAAATACGGACGGAAAATAGCGATTTATTACCACCTTTCGCTCACGGACATACAGAAATGGCGATTTGTCACGGACGTGAGCGGAAGGGGCTACGTCAGCCGGCGATGGTTTTGCCGAGGCTTTGCCGCAGTACTCGACCCGATTTCCGTCATCCATGAAACGCGATGGCGATTGTCCAAGAGCACGGTATACGATACGAACCGCGTAGCGCTACGGAACACGTATCGCCATATAAGGGAATTGATTCGCCAAACCGGAGAGACAATGCACAACGTACTGCAGATCCTGCGCCGTGACTTCAAACGATTGGTCACCGTACCCGCCGCGTGGGTGATTATGATCGGCCTGATTCTCATTCCCCCGCTATACGCATGGTTCAACATCTACGGGTTCTGGAATCCCTATGGCAACACGGACAGCATCAAAGTGGCCGTGGCCAACATGGACGAAGGCACAGACAACGCGCTGCTTGGCAAAGTCAATCTCGGCGATCAAATCGAAGGCACGCTGAAGAGCAACGACCAGCTCGGCTGGGAGTTCATGGGCAAAGCCAACGCGATGGAAGCGGTGGAGTCGGGCGACTGCTACGCCGCAATCGTCATCCCTTCCGACTTCAGCGAAGATCTGGCCAACGTCGTCACCAACAGCAAGCATCGCCCCACGCTCGAATATTACGTGAACGAGAAGGCGAGTCCGATTTCGCCGAAAATCACCGACCAAGGCGCGACCGTGGTCGACCGCACCGTCAACAACACCTTCGTCTCCACCGTCAGCGACGTGCTCGTCAAAGCCGTCAACTCGGCCAACGGCACCATCAGCGGCAACACCAACGCCATCGCCAACGAAACCATCGGCGAACTCGACAACACCAAGCGGAACGTAGGCACGATCCGCTCCGCAATCGCGGATCTCGACACCCAGTTAGCCAATGTGCCACAGCAGACAAAAGCAGCACGCAATGCCCTGAACGACGTGCAGCTGGCCGCGGCGAGCGCAGGCAGAGGACTAGCAGGCGCATCCACCGCCATCGGCACAGCGCAAACCCAGCTCAACACGCTTTCGTCCAACGCCAACAGCGCGCTGGAAACCGGATCCGGACTTGTTTCCCAAGCGACGGCGCAATCCACAGCCAGCATCAACCAGATCTCGTCGGCGGTATCCGCGGCAAGTGGATCGGCACAGCAGGCGGTGACCGGCATGCAAAACATCACCGACAGCAATGCGAAACTGCTCGAGAAGCTCAAATCCGCCAGCGACAACGCGCAATACCAGCAAATCATCAGCAAACTGGAGAATACCAACAACACGGCAGCCGGAACACTCGCCGACCTCAAAACCCTGAGCGAGAACACACAGGCCACAGCCGGCAGCGTATCCAAACTGTCCACCGATTTCAACATAGGCACGCAGAACTCGCTCAAAAGCGCAGGCATGGCGCGCAACGCCATCAATTCAGGCGCACTGCCGCGACTGAATTCCGCGCTGGGCTCGCTGGCTGGGACGGCCGGAACACTTGCCGGCACCGTGACCAGCCAGGACAGCGTGGTCAGGCAAACCAACATCGTGCTCGACCAACTCGACCAAGTGGCGTCAGACGCCCGCATCGGCCTTGAGCAAACCGACCAGCAGCTGGCGAAGATGGAGACGAAGCTCACCACCGTCAGCACCGACCTGAAGGCGCTGGGCACTGCGGATCTGCTCGCATCGTTGACCGGCAGCGGTTCGCTTGACGCGGATAAGATCGCCTCGTTCATGGAGTCCCCGACCGTAATCGACACGAAGAACGTGTATCCCGTCAACTCCTACGGCTCCGGCATGGCTCCGCTGATGACCAATCTGGCACTGTGGGTGGGCGCGTTCGCCTTTGTGGTGATCTACAAAGTGGAGGTGGACGACGAGGGGCTTGAGGGTCTCGATCCGACCGCAACCGAAAAGTATCTGGCCCGATACCTGTTGCTCGGCACGATGGGCGTCATTCAAGGCGCGATCTGCACCGTTGGCGATCTGATACTCGGCGTGCAGACGGCTTGCGCGCCACTGTTCATACTGACCGGCATGATCACATCGCTGGTATATCTGAGCATCACGTACGCGCTGTCCACCACGTTCATGCACATCGGCAAGGGCCTGTGCGTGGCGTTGGTGATCGTGCAGATTCCAGGCGCTTCCGGCCTGTATCCGATCGAGATGATGCCGAAATTCTTCCGCATGGTCTATCCGTTCGTGCCATTCAGCTATTCGATAGACGCATTCCGCGAGACCATCGCCGGCTTCTACGACGGCCATTGGACCAAGGCGATCGGCACGCTGCTGCTGTTTGCCGGCATGGCGTTCGTCATCGGCCTGGTGGTCCGTCCTCTGTTGGTCAACCTCAACCGACTCTTCGCCCGCGAAATCAAGGAAAGCGACATGATTATCGGCGAGGAAGTGGAGCTTCCGGAACGCGGATACAACATGTCCCAAGCCATTCAGGTGCTGGCCGACAAAGGCGGCTACCGCGAGGTGATCGAGGAACGCGCAAGTCGGTTCGCGGAACTGTACCCGAAACTCAAGCGCGGAGCTCTGGTGATCGGATTCGTAGTTCCGGTAACTCTGGCGGCGGTGTTCTCGTTCACCAACGGAGAGAAAGTGGTGGTACTGGCCACGTGGGTCGTCTGGATTCTGCTCATCATGGGCTTCCTCATGGTCATCGAATACATGCGCGACAATCTGAACCGTCAAGCGGAGCTCGGCCATTTGAGCGATGAATCGATCCAATCCATGCTGGTGGAGCGCCAAGCGGCACGCATCCGTCGCAAAAAGCGGGCGCAACAGGAACGGCGGAACAGACTGCTGCGCAAAACGCGGAGACGCACCAGCGGCAAACGCACGACATCCGATAATCGCAATACCAGCGTCATCAAAGAAACGACGGAAAACGTGACGGGCGTCAACCACAATGAAGATGACGGAATCGCCATACTGGTGCAGAAAATGCAGACGACCGGTCCAAGCGCCGCCGCGAACGATGCCGCCACGGACACCGCCGAGACCGCCGAGACCGCCGAGACAACCGAGACAACCGAAAACAACGAAAACAACGAGGAAAGGAGCAACGCATGAAAACCATCTGGAAACTGTTCGTCGGCGACATCCGGCGAATCACCAGCAACGTCGTCTCCATCATCATCGTCATCGGACTCGTTGTGATCCCCGGCATCTTCACATGGTTCAACGTGGCCGCCAGCTGGGACCCGTTCGCCAATACCGGCAATCTGAAATTCGCCGTAGCCAATGAGGACGACGGATACCGGTCCGACCTCATTCCAGTGAAGATCAACATCGGCGACCAAGTGGTTAACACGCTGCGTTCCAACGATCAGCTCGACTGGACCTTCACCACCAAAAAAGAAGCCATCAACGGCACCAAATCCGGCAAATATTACGCAGCTGTGGTGATTCCAAAGAACTTCAGCACCCGTATGATGACGTTCTTCGCATCCGATGGCGACCACGCCGAAATCGCCTACTACAACAATGAAAAGAAGAACGCCTTGGCTCCGAAGATCACAGGCCAAGGCGCCGATACGGTCAGCGCGCAGGTCAACGAGACGTTCTCCGAAACACTGACCAGCACCGCGCTGAGTGTGGCATCGCAGCTCGCCAACCAACTCGACAAGCCAGCCGCGCAGGAACAACTCACGCAGTTCAACGGCAATATCAGCGACTTCGCGGAAACGCTCACCGACGCTTCCGGAACGCTCCGCACGTTCAGCACGCTGACCCAAAGCGCACGGCATCTGCTTGAGTCCTCCGACGGTCTGATCGCCAATGTCAGCGGCAATGCGAAAAGCGTAGGAACAACACTCAAGCAAGCCGGCAGCGGCGTGGAGGATCTGACGGGCGCGTTGAAGACCGGCACCACCGCGCTGGGCACGGCTCTGACTGATTCCGCCAACAGCTTCACAGCCATGGAAGCAGATGTGGACAGCCTATTCGGCAATGCGGGCGCGCAGGCCGGCAACACCGCCAACGCATTACGCAACCAGGCCACGAACATCAGCAAGCAGGCGCAAAGCTACCAGCAGATCTATGATTCGCTCGACGCGCTCAGCGCAAACGAAAAGCTGCCGGAAGCGGTGAGGAACGCCATCGACCATCTCAAAACCAACGTCGGCACCACCATCACACAGCTCAACGACCTAGCATCGGCGCTGAATGGCAGCGCCGACAACATCGACGCCAAAGTAAGCGATACCACGGCCGAACGTGCGGAGATCAAGAAACTGGCGCAGCAGGCGGCAACGTCCGTCAGTGGCATCAAAACCGACTATGAGAGCCAACTGAAACCGCAACTTGACGATATCGCCACGTCCATTACCAGCACCACCACCGCGCTCAATGCCACAGCGGCCGATCTGAAAGGCGCGCTGGGCAATCTGAACGGCACCACCAAGACCGCGGATAAGAATCTGACCGCCATCAGCAGCGTGTTGGATTCCACCGCCGATAGTCTGGCCGGCGCGGGCAAAAAACTGGGCGCATTCACAGGAACATTGACCGATGCGCTGAACAGCGGCGATATGAGCGCCGTCAAAGATGTGCTCAGCGATAATACCGACTCGTTGGCCGCCGCGCTTGCAGCCCCTGTAAAAGTGAAACGCAACGCGGTGTTCCCAGTCAAGAACTTCGGTTCGCAGATGGCACCGTTCTACACGATCCTGCCGCTGTGGGTCGGTTCGCTGCTCATGGCAGTGACGCTCAAGACCACCGTCTCGCGTAAGGTGCGCAAGGAACTCGGCGACCCGAAACCGCATCAGCTGTTTCTCGGACATTACGGTGTGTTCGGCGTGATCGGACTATTGCAGAGCACGTTCTCCTTGGGAGGCAGTCTGCTGTTCCTCCATGTCCAGGCGGTGCATCCGCTGCTGTTCATGCTGTCCGGCTGGGTGAGCAGCCTAGTGTTCTCGTTCTTCACCTACACGCTCGTGGCCAGCTTCGGCAACGTCGGCAAAGCCATCGGCGTGCTGTTTCTCGTCATGCAGATCTCCGGAGCGAACGGCGCATATCCGCTGGCCGTGCTGCCGAAAATCATCAGCGGCATCAGCCCGTTCCTGCCTGCGACGCATTCAATCACAGCAATGCGCGCGGCGATCGGCGGAATCTACAGTAACGATTACTGGTTTGCGATTGGCGCGCTACTGCTGTTCATTCCGCCGCTGCTGCTGATAGGCCTGCTACTGCGCATTCCACTGGTCAAGTTCAACCATTGGTACGTAAGCAAGCTGGAAAGCACGAAAGTGATCGCGGCATGATGGGCGGAACCACGCAAGAGGGCACGCGGAAGACGGTGCAAAAAACCACGCAGGAAGACGTCGGCACAGTACGTGGCCGACGTGAGCGATTACGGGAGCAAACCGACCGCAAAATCATGAAAGCCACATTGGGGATAGTGATTTCCGATGGTATCGGAGCGGTGACCATCGAAGAGGTCGCACGACGTTCGGGGGTAGCAAAGACCACAATCTACCGACGCTACCGAAACGCCGACGATTTATTGCAACGCATCCAACCGGAAGTTGCCGGACTACCGAATTTCAACGATTTGAAGCCGTCGCGGAGCGGACTGGCCACCATGCTGCGACGCATCCAGGACTGCTTCGACAGCGAACTCGGATTGAAAGCCGTGGGCGTGGTGCTGTCTTCCGACAACGCCACGCTGAAGGCGATCGCAGCACAAGTGCTGGCGCCGGCCGAAGAACGGTTCGTGGGGTTCATGGAACGTGGCATCGCCGACGGAGTGTTTCAAAACCGTTTGGACTACACGTTCCTGTTCAGCACGGTGCTGGGTTCCATGCTGGCTTGCAAAGCGTTGGCGGGACAGGAAGCCGGAGGGGAACGGCAATCCGGCAAGGAACGCAAGTCTGATTCCTGGGCCGAGAACATGGCCACGTTGCTCTGGCCGAACGTATGCGCCGAATCCGCACGGTAACCACAGGAAAACCGTCCGCACCGACGCAAGACGGGCATGCCGTGTCGGTTTCAGAAGGAATGGGCTATTGGATTGACGCTTCTTGACGCGCCACTTCCAACGCCTTGTTGAAGGCTTCGGAGGTCCAGCTGGCACCGGCGAGCTTGTCGACTTTAAGGTCCTTCAACGGCTTGCCGACCACCGCGTCCGGCACGGCTTTGGCGAAGTCGTTCTGATGCTTTTTGGAGATGGACGTGAACGGATGGCCGACGATCTTCACGGCCGTCACGTTCTGGTCTTTGACGGTCAGATGCACGTCAATGGTGTCCTCGCCGACCGGCCCGTACTGGCCGTTGATCGAGTAGTCGCCATCCGCGTAGTTGCCGGTGTCCTGCTTGTCGGATGTTGCGGAATTCGCGTCGGCACGGTTTTTGGTGGCGTCGCCGTCGTCTGCCGTGTCGCCGGACGCCTTGCCGTCAGTTTTCGACTTCTCTTCCTGCGATTGCACGCTTTCACCGGAATTGCCGGCGTATTCGTCGTCCATCGGCGTTGCCTTCGGTTCGCCGCATGCCGACAACAGCGCGATACTCGCCGCGGACAGTGCGATGACTTTGATTGCGTTCGATTGTGCGGCGCTCATGCGCGCTCCCCTTCCGTGCCGTCGGCGTCCGCGTCCGTATCTCCGGTTTTTGCGGCCTTCGTAGGGTCGGCGAACGAAATCGCAATACCCCCGTTCTGTGCGCCTTCCTCGGCGGAACCGGTGTGCGCAGGCTTGCCACCGGCCGCCTCGTACGCACGTTTCGCCTCCTCGTCATTCCACTGTTCGCCGACGAGCACACCATGGTTGAGCATGATTTCGCGTTGCGCGCAGGAGGCGACGAGCGCATCGTGCGTCACGACGATGATCGTAGTGCCCTGCTCGTGCAGCTGACGGAACAGGTCGAGCACGATCTTCTCATTCCTCTCATCGAGATTGCCGGTCGGCTCGTCGGCGAGAATCAGCTTCGGGCAGTTGATGAGCGCTCGGGCGATGCACACGCGCTGCTGCTCACCGCCGGACAGCTGGCCGGGCAGGTGATGCGCACGCTCCTTCAATCCCACTCGTTCCAGCGCTTCCATCGCCTGCTTCTCATCGACTACAGAATGGTAGTATTGCGCCACCATCACGTTCTCCACCGCCGTCAGATGCGGCACGAGGTAAAACTTCTGGAACACGAGTCCGATCATGTTCTTGCGCACATCGGCGAGCTGGCGGGCGTTCAGATCCTCCAGCCGGCGGCCTTCGAGCATTACGGAACCCTTCGACGGCGTATCCATGCAGCCGATCATGTTCATCAGCGTGGTTTTGCCGGAACCGGAGGGTCCCAGAATCGCCGCGAACTCGCTGTCCCTGAAATTCAAGCTCACGCCGTCCAGCGCTTTCTGCACCAGTCCCCCGGTGCGGTACTCTTTTCGAATGTTCTTAATCTGCAGCATCTCTCGCCTTTCCCTTTATAAACAATATCACCGCATACACCAGACAAATGCTCTCGGAAATCGGCGTGGTCCACCAGATGCCTTCGCCGCCAAAAATTCTCGTCATCAGCACCAGCACCAGCAGCATCACCGCGATGGCTCTGCCGATGGTGATGGAAACCGCTTTCCCCGCATGCTCGATGGATGCAAAATATCCGGCCAGCACCACGGTGAATCCCGCCGGCACAAAGGAGATGCAGAAAATCCGCAAAGCATGTACCGTGTAATTTCTCAGATGAGTCAAATCCGCCGGAATAAACAGCTTCGCCAGCAGGCCTCCGCCGAATACGGACAGCACCACGGTGACCGCCGCAAAACCTACCGCCGTAATCAGGCCGTACCGGAGCAGCTTGGCCGTGGCGGATTTTTCTTTTTTCCCGTGACAGAAGCTGATCAGCGGCTGGCTGCCCTGAGCGATTCCCGTCATGGAATAGATGTACAGGGCGTTCACGTAGTTGATGATGGTGTAGCTGACCAAGGCCTCGTCCCCCAGATAGGTCGCAATGGCGTGGTTGAAAAAGTACACCGTCAGTCCGGCGGACAGCTCCGTAATTCCGGAGGACAGGCCGTTCTTCATGGCCCGCACAATGGTGCGCCCGCTAAAATGAAAGCGGGTGAAATGCAGCACGGCTTCCTTGGACAGGAAGTGCCGCAGATACAGGGCCGTGACCCCCACCTGGGACAGTGCCGTGGCAATAGCCGCACCGAAGACGCCCAGCGGGAACACGATGACCAGCAGGTAGTCCATGATGCAGTTCAGGATGACGCCAACCATCACGATTTTGGTGGCTTTCTTCGGATGCCCGTCCGCCTTCAGCAGAATTTCAAAGGAATAGGACACGATAAATACCACCGCAAAAGGAGCGATGGTTCCGATGTACTTCGTCACATAGGGCAGGGTGGCTTTGGTGGCCCCCAGGAACAGGGCCAGCTCCTCCAGCTTCCAGAACAGGAGCCCGGAAATCAGGAGGGACAGTACGATCAGGAACGCGAAGTTCTGGCTGAATATTTCGTTGGCTTTTTCCTTCCGGCCTTCTCCCAATGAGATGGAAACCACCGTGGAGGTGCCCACCGCGAACATCAGGGACAGGGCAAACAGCGCCGTCACAAACGGCGATGCGATATTGATGGCGGTCATGGCCGTTACAGAAACGCCTTTCGCCACGAACAGCCCGTCCACTGCGGTGTACAGAGTGTACACCCACTGAGCCAGTATGGATGGAATGATGTATCGGATGTATTCTGAGCGAAGGGACTTTTGCTCTCCTCTCAACTGCATAAATGTGTACCTCGTTTCGTTAAAGGAAAACCCCGGCCGTCTCCGGCAGGGGTCTTCCGGTCTATTTCTCCTTCTCTTCCGACTTCTTTTCCTTCAACGGATCGATCTTTACCTTGCCGCCGTTGTTGGAGGAAGCCCAGCCGATCCAGGTTTTGCCCGGGTTCAGGGAAACCATCTTCTTCTCCGGCTCGGAATCCTCATCGTCCTTATCGGAATCCTTTTTCTCCACCAGGGTGAACAGCTCCAGCTGGTTGTCCTCGTTTACATCCCAGCGGATGTCCTTTACGGTGCCGTTGCTGATTAGCTTCGCCTTGCCGCCGGCCAGCTTGTAGTCACAGTAAGTCACACCCTGACCCGTACCGTGGTAATTGGATTTTGTGATGTACTGGGTCTTATCGAAGAGAATCAGCAGGTTCTCCCGGCTCAAGTTGTTCTCAAAATCCTTCGTCTCATATTGTCCGGATTCCTGGTTGTACGTCCATACCGCATCCTCAAAACTCCGGCTCGACCAGGTGAGTGTCACCTTTCCACAGGTGTTCTTGCTCAGATCCCGAATGCCCTTGCCGAACTGCAGCTGCGTTGCCTTCTTCTTGGTCTTGGTGCGGAACTTCTTGTCCTTGATGGCATCCGCCACTTTGTCACCGTGGAGAATTCCGGTGTGTTCCGAAGATACGTCCCGGCTGTTGTCCCGGCTGTACAGATCCACCTTTCCTTTATAGGTCATCTGGTTGATATGGTCCACCTTATCTTCCTTGAAAACGGTGTTGGCACCCTTGTACTCCGAGGAAGAAGAACTCTGTCCCCAGTGAATGAAAATCGCATCGAACAGTTCCGAGAACTTGATGTACGGCGGACGGGCACTTCTCATCGGGCCGATCTTCTTCGGCAGCTTGTTGTAATCCGCATAGAACCAGAGGGTACGGGTAATTCCCCCCTCCACTTCTCCCTGTAAAATAATATCCGGGGAGTACTTCTTGTCCGTCATTCCCCACTGCGGGCGGGCGTCCGGAGCGTTTTCCACCACCAGTGCCACCGGGCGAATTCCCTGTGCCGCAGAATCGAACTTCTCAGAGCCGGTCAGCGGGTTCCGAACCGGTTCCGGCTTCGCCTCTTCCTTCTTGGAACAGCCGGTCATCATGACCGCCGCAAGAATCACCATCATCAAGCATGAAATCAGGATTTTAGATCGTTTCTTCATTTCTCTGCTTTCCTTTCTCATCCATAAAAATATATTTTAATAATACACTATTCCCGGCATTATCGGCAAGGTTCTATTCATCCTTCAGGCGATAACCCACACCGATTTCCGTCACGATGTACTGCGGCTTTCCAGGCACCTTCTCGATTTTCCGGCGAAGCCCCGCCATCAGCGCCCGCAGAGACTGGGTATTGTCCCCGTAGCTCACGCCGTACAGCTCGTCCAGCAGCGTCCGGGTGGTAATCACCTTTCCGATGTTGTGGAACAGCAGCTCCAGCAGCTGGTACTCCAGCGGAGTGACGTGCAGGAGGTTCCCATCCAGGGTCACTTCCTTCGCGTCGAAATTAATCTTCAGTCCCCGCACCGAAACCTCGGCCCCCATCCGGTTCCGCTCTTCCCGAATCAGGTGGCGCCGCAGCACCCGAATCCGCGCCATCAGCTCCGACTCGGAGAAGGGCTTGGTAATATAATCCTCCGCGCCCCGATCCAGGGCCTCGATTTTGTCCTCTTCCTTATCTCGTGCCGACACCACGATAATCGGAATATCCGAAAACTTCCGGACCCGCCGAATCAGGTCCAGCCCGTCTCCGTCCGGAAGACCCAGGTCCAGCACCATGATGTCCGGTTTTTTGGACCGCATCTTCCGCATCGCTTCTTCCACACCGCCGGCCGTCAGCACGCCGAATCCCGCCGTCATCAGCGAGTAGGCGATAAAATCCTGAATCTGCCGGTCGTCTTCTACAATCATTATAAGTTCTTTTGTCTGTTTCACTGTTCTCCCTCCATGGGCAACGTAAAAATAATTTCCGCCCCGGACGCATCTTTCCGGTTTCTCGCCAGAATCCGGCCGCCA
>OLNZ01001600.1_pt1 | contig 15597 bp, 16 predicted proteins | sample 1672981 | NCBI WGS metagenome assembly OLNZ01 (sample SAMEA3136743, study PRJEB25190) | human gut metagenome | biome: human gut; feature: human-associated habitat; material: faeces | place: Austria | collected 2013 | reverse complement strand
GAAATAAAAGAGTGGGGCGGGAGAAAATATCTTTATGTAAGAAAGCGTGTAGCCGGTAAACAGACATCTACTTATGTAGGAATATATACAGAAGAACTGTATAATCTGCTCCTTCGAAATGCCAGAGAAGCTCGAGATATCAGAAAATCACTTCGCATAATTGAAAAACAACTTGCTTCAGCCGGATATTCTGAAGATGAACTTTCTGCTGATGTCATAAGCGATATAGCATTTGCGCGTGCCAACATGAAAATGAACATCTATGATCAGGCTGTTTTGGAAGGTGTTGCGATCTCTTTTCCACAGATTGAAGAAATAATAGAAAACAGAAAAGTTTTCGGTATGAATGCTACCGATGTCCAAAAGATTTTGAATCTGAAACATGCATGGGAGTTTATTTTAGACCGTGATGTGGTTGCCAGTCGCTCCGACTATTATATGCTGAGCCATATTGTAAAGCTTGTTAATGAGGGCTTTTTTGCAGAAGGAGGGCGCATTCGCGGTGTTCCGGTTACCATAGGAGGTTCATCATATATTCCTCCACTACCTAATGAACCGGATGTAAAAGACAGAATCAGAGATATTGTTGAGGAAAACGATGAGGCAATTAATATTGCCATAAAATTGTGCCTTTACTGTATGAAGACGCAGATATTTTTGGACGGTAATAAACGTGCATCTGTTATTTTCGCAAATCATTATTTAATATCACATGGAGGCGGAGTTTTGGTAATTCCTGAAAAAGAAGTGCCGGAATTCAAGCAACTTCTTGTAAAATACTATGAAGGTGAGGAATACTCTGTAATTGCGACATTCTTAAAAAAACGCTACTGGAAGACAATGCAGTTCTGAATGAACTCAGTATATTAATCTGCAGCATTGCCCAGAGTACCAAAAGAAACCGCCTGTGTTAAACTGACAGAGGTTCGCAGCCAAAGTCAGATGATGACGGAACTTATCAACTTAAAATAATGATTGAGAACAGACTATATTCTAAGAAACATTTTCTGTGCATATATGTGGATATCATCAGGTGTAATCATATTATATTTTTCTTTCACAGAATAAAAATACTCGTGAATGGATTCCTGTGAGATTATGCGATTTGATGGAGCCCCTACAGGTAGACCATTTCTAGCCTTTATCCATGGTGTTTCATTATGAGTAAACTGTTCCAAAACCTTACCGCTGTAGCAGCAAAGATGATTAACAACACTGTCGAATATTGATTTCTCCTGAACTGATAGTACGCTTTTGTCAAATTCCTCACAGGAAGAAATAGGGTCGAACTGGTAGTCACGGTAGCGAAAATATATATCCCTGTAAACAGGACCATGCGCCCATGCCTCACAATCCTCTGAAAAAATAAAGTCGTTATAAAAGGCGCTATAAAAACCCTGAATATAGTATAATGCTTTTTGAAGTGCCAAAGGGGTAATATCTTCACATTGATTAAGCAGATATTTTATTGCGCAGGAGATTTTAGTATCAGCCTCTAATGTAAGCAGTTTATTAACTGCTTTTTTACTTTTGCTGTATGAGGTCAATGATTTTAGATTTGATTTTCCTTTTTCAAGTATTTCAGAATAATATTCCGGATTATCGTATATTTTATTCAAAATATCTGAGTACTGTCTGGTTGGCATATCACCATCGCAGTAACGGGAAAATGTCTGCTCTCCCCATCCCAAAAGCAGTGATAAGGGCCTTTTGCCAATGTCATATTTTTTCGGTATCTCCAGAATATGTTCTAAAGATATTATGCCGTTTGCTTTACGAAATTCATCATAAAGAGCTTTAAGATTAAAATCATTGATTTCTGCAACATAAACAGGTGCGCCGCAATTGCTGCAGGTGGATTCTTTACCTGAATAAGGATACTCTGTACCTCTTATGGTGCCTGACATAGGTGCAGATGTAACAGTATAAGAAACTTCCTCTCTGCAGTTTTCGCAAAATGTATGATGCTTTTTCATATCGATTCCTCCAATATTCTTATCTGAACAAATAATCAGCGGGTTTGTTTCGTTTGTGAAAAGAGATTACAACGGTATAATTTCCGGAGCTGCGATTGATTATGTTAAATTTAGTATAAATATCAACACTCTCAACTTCGCCTGCAGCATTGTAAAGCTCAATCTGAGGTACAAATACATACAGAATCTCATGCTCATAACCGGGATTTGTGTTTTGAAGTGTATGACAAAAATCCTCAACCATAATTTGCGTTAATATGGATTTCTGACAGCTTCTTCGTATGTTGTATTCGTTTATAAAATCTATATTCTCCTGACGGTTATTGTTTTGAGATATTATGTAATTATCTGTGGATACGCATTCTTTGATTATGGTTAAAATTTCTTCAATATCTTTTTTAGTATAGTTTTGATTATAATACTGATTCATATGTACCCCCTCATTACTATATTACAGTTATTGAACTGACATGTCAATAAAAATGCACTAATTGATACAATTTTGTCGGCGTTGATTACACAAACGCACGATCGCCTTTATCAGTGAGTGCAGATATAAAAAGAAAAAGAAAATTCCTGTGTTTATGAAGATGTTTCCTTGTAGTTTGAAGCATAAACTGATATACTTATAAATAAGTGAATACTTAAACAATTATAATTTGTATGGAAACAGAGGTGTTGAATATGGAGGTTAGTTACAAAAAACTATGGAAGCTCCTCATTGATAAAGATATGAAAAAGAAAGATCTGCAGGCGAATGCAGGTATTAGCTGGGCCACAGTTACAAAGCTTTCAAAAGGTGAGACAGTAAGTATGGAAGTCCTTATGAAGATATGTAAGACACTGGATTGTAATATTGGAGATATAATGGATCTGGTGTCTGTGGAAAATGAGAAATAACCTTGAACGGGGAGATTTAATAAATTGAAGGACTCTAATTATTGTTTAATGGAGATGATTCTTGCTGTTGGTTTTAAAGTCAATTCTCAGCGTATAGTACAATTTAGAAAATAAGTTGGTCAAATTGCAAAGAATTATGACTGGGAAATAGGCTTAACAGTTTTGTAAAAATGTTTGATTACGGCATTTTAAAAGACGCAGGAAAGGTATCTGCAGAGATAGCAAAGCTTCACGCTGAAACCGACTTTGAAAAATACCATATAATACGGAGCAGGCTGTTTATGTCTGACTTTGATAAATATATGCCGGAATTAGAGCGGAATATGAAGCGATAAGATCCTATTAAGTAAGCCACTGCTGTTTTTAGAAGGAAAGTAAAAGAATGAATATTGGAGTAGAAACTCTTGACTCACTTCGTAAACTGGTAAGAGAGTTGCAGGAAGAAAACGAATATTTAAAAAAGAAGCTAAGAGATGAAAATATTGCTTATCTTGAAACCAATGTTTTTGAGGATAAAATAGAAAAAACAGCAGAATATGATCCGGATCAGGGCGAAAGAATTCTCACTAAGTATATAACTGAAGATATGGCAAGACAATATTTTGCTATGTTTTGGGGAAGAACTGATGTATATGCTAAGCGTGGAAGGAATGGCGGTTATTTCCCACAGTGTGATAATCGCTGGAATGCCGGCTTATGTCCTAAACAGAGGGGCGAGAAAGTTCGCTGTGAAGATTGTGAAAATACAAAGTGGACAAAACTCACAGTAAAAAAGATTATTGAACACCTGTTGGGATATAAAGAGGACGGTTCAGATGTTATTGGAGTTTATCCGTTATTTCCAAATGAAACATGCAGATTTATAGTGTTTGATTTTGAAAAGGGTGCAGAAGCTAATGATTTTGCCAATAATGCAGAGGGATGGCACAAAGAAGTCGATGCACTTCGTTTGATGTGCCTAAAAAGCGGAATTTCACCACTAGTTGAACGATCCAGATCCGGGAAGGGTGCGCATTTATGGATATTTTTTAAGAAACCGATACCTGTATCTTTGGCAAGAAATTTTGGATTCTTATTACTTGATAGAGGACAGAGTGCAATAAACATGAAATCGTTTCAGTATTATGACCGGATGTATCCATCGCAGGATGTTGCAGGTAGCATTGGAAATCTGATAGCCTTACCGCTTCAGGGGAGAGCTTTAAAAGACGGTAATAGTGCATTTGTTGACGAAAACTGGAATGCCTATCCTGACCAGTGGGATATGCTTTTAAACCATACAGTAAAATTGTCGCTCGAAGAAATTAAAGAATTAATGCATAAATGGAAAACGGAAATATCAGAAGCAACGGGTATTTCATCTGGTGAAATTGCTGACAGACCTAAGCCATGGAAGAAAAAACAGTCGTTTTCTAAAACTGATGTTGTTGGTAAAATGCATATTATTCTTGGTGACGGAGTATATGTAGATACTCTTAACCTTATGCCGAGAATTCAGAATCAGATTAGAAGTCTGGCGGCATTTGACAACCCGATATTCTATAAAAACAAGAGGATGGGATATTCCAATTACTATAATTTCAGTTCCATTTATATGGGGAAAGATATAGATGGATACATATGTATTCCAAGAGGATTGAGAGATAAACTGCTAAGTAACTGTAAAGAATCCGGAATAGAGTATGATATTGTTGATCATAGAGAAAAGGGAAGGCCTATTCGAGTTTCTTTTAATGGAGATTTACGTACGGGGCAGGACCTTGCAGCAGATAGAATGCTTCAGTATGATTATGGAGTGCTTAGTGCGACAACTGCGTTTGGAAAAACCGTCGTATGCAGTTATCTTATTTCACAGCGTAAAGTAAATACTCTTATATTGCTTCAGAGCAAAGACCTAATGGAGCAATGGGTAGAAGAATTAAACAGATTTTTAATTTTAAATGAAGAACCACCTGTTTATAAAACTAAGACAGGAAGAGAAAAAAGACGTAGCAGTGCAATTGGAATATTGACTGGAAATAAGAATACGCTTACTGGTATTATTGATGTTGCTATGGTTGGTTCTATGTATAGTAAGGGGAATTTTAATGAGTTTATTAATTCTTATGGAATGGTTATTATGGACGAGTGTCATCATTGTGGTTCAAATACTTCTGTAGGAGTTATGCAGAAGGTAAATGCCAAATATGTATATGGCGTATCAGCTACGCCAAAGAGAGGAGATAACCTTGAAAAGATAATTCATATGCTGCTTGGACCTATAAGGCACAGTTATACTGCAAAGGAAAGGGCAGAAGCTCAAGGAATAGGCCATTTTGTCTATCCGAGATTTACAAGAGTTATTGATGTAAGCGGAATAAAAAATGATATAAATGCCGCATACAGACTCATAAGCGATAATGCACATAGGTGTGAAATGATTGCTGAAGATACAAAATCTGCAGTTGCTGCAGGTCGAACACCTGTTATTCTTACAAGATATAAAGAACACGCAAAGACTCTTTACGGCAGCCTTAAAAATACGGCAGATTATGTATTTTTAATGTATGGCGATAATAGTGATAAAGAGAACTCTGAAATACGCCGGAAGCTTAAAGAACTACCCGATGATAAATCTGTTATCCTAATTGCAACAGGTCAAAAAATCGGAGAAGGTTTTGATTTTCCAAGACTGGATACACTTATGCTTGCGGCACCGGTTTCATTTGCCGGTCGTCTAGAACAATATGTGGGAAGGCTTCATCGAGATTATGAAGGTAAAAATGATGTTGTAGTATATGATTATATTGATTATCATATCAGTGTATTTGAAGGTATGTATAATAAAAGGCTTAGAACATATAAGAAGCTGGGATATTCTCTGATTTCAAGTGCAGTTTTAGAAAAGCAGATTGCCAATGCAATTTATGACTCGGGAAGTTATTCTGATATATTTGAACAGGATCTGGTTGAGGCAGAAAAGCAGATAATTATTTCAAGTCCGAATATTACTCAGGATAAAATTGATAGAATGATTTATATTACAAAGCAGAGGCTTGAAGCAGGATGCAAGATTACTGTAATAACTATAAGTCCTGAAAACACATCATATGGAAGCATAGATTATTACTATTTTATGATAAAGAAGCTGGAGAGCGCAGGAATTAGTGTTATAACAAAAGATGAAGTAGATGAACATTTCGCAGTTATTGATAATGAACTTGTATGGCATGGAGGAATGAATCTTCTTGGCAAAGAAGATATATGGGACAACTTAATGAGAATCAAGTCAGGTTCAGTTGCAGAAGAACTGCTTGAATTATCACTTGGTAAAAAACAAACAGATCTTTAAAGCAGAATACCATAAAAAGTTGTTATTATGAAAGATAAATAGTCTGAATCTTAGTTGTGTATGTTACAATATATTGGAGATATTTATACGATAAGATTATTAGTTTTGGAGTACAATTTATGAACTGTACAGAGGAAAAATACAATATTGAAAGGCTTGAGTTTGCAATATTCTGTATCGAAAATATTGCTATAAGACTGAATAAAGATGCAAGGGAAGTTTATGCTGCTTTAGCGGAAAAAAGCGATATTCTTTACGGATACATTGTTCCGGAGTTTGAAATCCTGCATACACAAAGCAAGGACTATATTATTGATGACATTATTGATGTTATGAAAGAAAGAGGTGTTGAAGTATGATTTTGTATCATGGTTCCTGGCTTGAAATACCAAAACCGGTTCTGATATACTCCGGACCGAATCTGGACTTTGGAACAGGCTTTTATACTACACCTATTTATGAACAGGCTGTAAACTGGTGCAGTAAATTCAAACGACGCGGAAAAAACGGAATTATATCATGCTTTGAATTTGATGAAACCGCCTTCAGCAGGCTTAAACTGCTGAAATTTGATTCATATTCAGAAGAATGGCTGGACTTCATTTTGAATTGTCGAAGCGGTAATGATAAAACAGACTATGATATTGTTGTCAGTGGTGTTGCAAACGATAAGGTATTTAATACGGTTGAACTGTTCTTTGACGGACTGATAGATAAAACAGAAGCAATAAACCGACTGAGATATGAAAAACCAAACCTGCAGATATGCCTGCGCTCACAGGAAGCCATTGATAAATATCTGCATTTTGAAGGGAGTAAACAGGTATGAATGCAAATCCTGTATTGTTACAGAAAAAGTATGCTCGGATAGTCGAGAAGTTTGCTGAGAAAACAAATATTACACTAAAAGAAGCTTTGGATATTTTTTATCATTCGAAGCTGTATGAATTAATGAGCGAGGGTGTATCTGATATGCACTGTATGAGTGATGATTACCTGGTGCAGGAACTTGCAGATGAGCAAGCCGAAAAAGAAGAATTAAAAGCAAATGGTCATCGGCAAATCAGCTATAACTGATACGGAGCCCATGCAGGAAGATTTCTTGCAAATCTGCAGAAGGAAATCAGCAGATTAAAACAGTTAAGATATGATTTATAATGTGATACAAACAGAAACGGAGGTACTGATATGCTTGAAACAGGAATTAAAGCGCCGGGATTTGAGCTTCCCGACCAGAACGGCAAAATACATACGCTGGATGAATACAGAGGATGCAAGGTTATCCTGTATTTCTATCCGAAAGACAATACTGCAGGCTGCACCAAACAGGCATGCGGGTTTGCAGAGCTTTATCCGCAGTTTACAGAGAAGGGCGCAGTAATAATCGGAGTCAGCAAAGACAGCGTTGCTTCACACAAGAAATTTGAAGAGAAATTCAATCTGCCTTTTACACTTCTGTCGGACGCAGAGCTTTCCTGCATCAAAGCATATGATGTGTGGAAAGAAAAAACAAACTACGGCAAAAAGACCATGGGAGTTGTCCGTACCACATATCTTATAGACGAAAACGGAATAATACAAAAGGCGGCAGGCAATGTCAGAGCTGCCGACAATCCCGCAAAGACTCTGGAGCTGCTCTGATGATTTTAGAAGCGATTGTTATATATCTTGCGGCGGTAAATATTATTACATTTATAATGTTTGGAGCTGACAAAGCAAGAGCAGCAAAAGGCAGATGGAGAATATCAGAGTCGGCGCTTATTCTTGCGGCGCTGCTGGGAGGCTCAACAGGAGCGCTGGCAGGAATGAGGGTTTTTCATCACAAGACAAGACACAGAAAATTTACAGTAGGAATTCCTGTGATTTTAGTACTTCAGATTGTTTTTATGGTGCTGTATTACCCGTATATACCTGCGCCGTTGTAAGAAAAAGCAGCTTTATTGTGACAAAACAATAAAAAAAATAAAATTATTTGTGGATTTTATCAAAAAGCACTTTATTTTTAACACATTGTTTGCTATAATAGCCCTTGTGTTTTGGATTATTAAATCATTTTTTTGAAAAGTGAGGGAAATGTAATGAAAAAAAATGTAGTTATAGTTGGTGCCGGACCTGCCGGAATATTTACAGCGCTTGAAATGTTAAACAAGGGCAGTAAAAAAAGCATTATGATCCTTGAAAAGGGCAGAGCTATCGAAAACAGAAGATGCCCCAAGGAAGTGACCGGACAGTGTGTCAACTGTCAGCCCTGCCATATTACAACAGGATTTTCCGGAGCAGGCGCTTTTTCCGACGGCAAGCTCTCATTAAGCTATGAGGTCGGAGGAGATCTGCCGCAGCTTATCGGCGAAGACAATGCGCAGGAAACTATTAACTATGCAGATAAAATATATCTCGACTTTGGCGCTGACAGCAAGATAGAGGGCATCGGCAACGAAGAAGAGGTAAAGGCAATCAGAAAACGTGCAATCAAAGCGGGACTCAAGCTTGTAGACTGTCCTATCAGACATCTCGGCACAGAGAAAGCTCAGGACATATATGAAGCAATCGAAAAACACCTGCAGGCAAACGGCGTTGAGATTATGTTCAGCTGTGAATGTGTAGATATAATAGTTGAGGACGGCAGATGCGCGGGAGTTATTGCATCTGACGGCAAAAAAGAATTCAGCATTGAAGCAGGCAGCGTCGTTATTGCAGCAGGCAGACGCGGTGCAGACTGGCTGGACAGACTGTGCGACAGACACAATGTGGCGCACGAGCCGGGTATTGTAGATGTAGGCGTCAGAGTAGAGGTCAGAAATGAGATTATGGAGCATGTCAACAGCGTACTCTATGAATCAAAGCTTATAGGTTATCCTAACCCTTACAAAGACAAGGTTCGTACTTTCTGCCAGAATCCGGGGGGTTTTGTAAGCCAGGAAAACTACGATGACAATCTGGCTGTAGTAAACGGACATTCCTACAAGGATTTAAAATCCGGCAATACAAACCTTGCAATACTTGTATCACACCATTTCAGAGAGCCTTTTGACAAGCCTATGGTATACGCCAGAAAGGTAGGAGAGCTTACCAACATGCTCGGCGCAGGCAGAATAATGGTTCAAAGATACGGAGATATACTTGACGGCAAGAGAACCTGGGAGAGAGAACTTGCAAGATCCAATGTGAAACCGACCCTTACAGATGCGGTTGCAGGAGATATAACGGCGGGACTCCCATACAGAACAATGACAGATATAATCAATTTCATACAGGCACTCGATCATGTGGTGCCGGGATTTGCTGCTGCAGAAACACTTCTTTATTCGCCGGAGATTAAATTCTACAGCAATAGAGTAAAAATGGATAAAGACTTCAACACAAGTATGCCGGGTCTTTACTGTCTTGGTGACTCAAGCGGCTGGACCAGAGGTCTGATGATGGCATCAGCCATGGGCGTACTGATGGGCAGAAGACTTGTATGATTTACTAAACAGAATTTCTGGCGGGGTATATGATATTTACCCTGCCTGTTATTATATTAGGAGGTACACAGGATATGAAGATAACAGATATTATTAAACAGGACAGACTGAGCCTGTCGTTTGAGGTTTTCCCTCCAAAAACAGACGACAAATTTGAAAAAGTGAAATTCGCCATAGAAGAAATCGCAGACCGCAAGCCGTCTTTTATGAGTGTTACATACGGCGCAGGCGGAGGCACATCAAAATATACGGTTGATATTGCAAGAGATATCAGAGAAAAAGGTGTTACTTCAATAGCGCATCTTACCTGCGTGTCCTCGAGCAGGCAGCAGGTAAGGGGCATGCTGGACAAGCTTAGAGAAAACGGCATCGAAAACATACTTGCACTCAGAGGCGATATACCTGAGGGGCTTGACCGCAGCAGGATGGAATACAGATATGCCAGTGAACTTGTAACCGAAATCAAAGAGTACGGCGGCTTTTGCATAGGCGGAGCATGCTACCCGGAAACGCACCCTGAAAGCAGTTCAAGTATGGAGGATATAGCCAACATCAGAAAGAAAGTGGATGCAGGTGTTGAATTTCTGACTACACAGATGTTTTTTGATAATGATATATATTACAACTTCCTTTACAGACTGCGTGAAGCAGGTGTTGATGTACCTGTAATTGCAGGTATTATGCCTATTACAAGCGCAAAGCAGATAGAGAGAGTAGTATAAATATCCCAGAACGCACTGCCGCAGAGATTTTTGCGTATAGTAGACAGGTTCAGAGATAATCCTAAGGCTATGAAGCAGGCAGGAATAGCATACGCCACAGAGCAGATTGTAGACCTTTATGCCAACGGAGTAAAAGCCGTACATATTTATTCTATGAACAATCCGTCGGTAGTAGAGGCGCTTCAGAATAACGTATCGGAGATTATAGGATGACAAGGGTTTCAAATGACAAAATCGTCATAAATCCAAAAGAACTCAAAGCAAGGCTTGGCGGTGCGGATGACAGCGTCTCAAGAGCATTTACAGACAGCGTGGCAGATGAGATTTTATCTGTAATGAACTGTTCATACATCTTAAAAAAGACAGATATCAGCTTTACCGACAACGGCTGCAATCTGGGCTTCGGAGAAATTTCAAGCGCCAATCTCAGGAGAAATCTTACAGGCTGCGGCAGCGCGTATGTGCTTGCGGCAACTATAGGGCATGACGTGGACAGAGTGCTGAGAAATGCATCTCTTGTTTCGACTGCAAAGCACTTTGTGCTTGATGCGGTGGCATCCTCTGCAGTAGAGGCGCTCTGCGACTATATACAAGACAGCCTGCCGGAGCAGACCAAGGCCAGATTTGCTCCGGGATACGGAGACTTCACCCTCGAAATGCAGGGCAGACTCCTGGAATTTGTAGACGCATACAAAATAGGCATAAGCGTAAATGATTCATTTATGATGACGCCGATGAAAACCATCACAGCAATAATGGGGATAAAGTCATGAATATTTTAGAAGCAATTAAAAAAAGAAAAATATATTTTGATGGAGGCTTCGGGACTGTGCTTCAGGAGATGGGACTTGAATCCGGAGAGCAGCCGGCGCAGTGGAATATAGACCATCCTGACAGGATAACGGCAATTCATAAGGCCTACCTTGAAGCAGGCTCGGATATAGTAACAACCAATACCTTTGGTGTAAACAGTCTTAAATTCAACAATGCCGCAGAATATGCGGAGGCTGCTGTTAAATGCGCAAAGGAAGCTGTCAAAGGATATGAGAACAAATATATAGCCTATGATATAGGGCCTACAGGCAGACTCATAAAACCTATGGGTAATATGGAGTTTGAAGAAGCCGTCAGCATTTTTAAAGAGTGTACCGAATATGCTGTAAACTTCGGAGCAGACCTCATAATTATAGAAACCATGAACGACTCCTATGAAACAAAGGCGGCTCTGCTTGCAGCAAAAGAAAACAGCAATCTGCCGGTGTTTGTTACAAACGCCTATGATGAAAGACACAAGCTGATGACAGGGGCTGATGCAAAGACTATGATTGCAATGCTTGAGGGTCTTGGCGCCGATGCCATAGGTATGAACTGCTCCTTTGGTCCCGACAAAATGCTGCCTATAGTTAAAACCTACGCAGAATATGCTTCTGTTCCGATTATAGTAAACCCGAATGCGGGACTTCCTCAGATAAAGGACGGACAGACAGTCTATGACATTTCTCCGGATGCGTTCGCTGGTATTATGGCAGAGATTGCAGAACAGGGCGCAACGATACTTGGCGGCTGCTGCGGCACCACGCCTGAATATATCAGAAAAATGGCGGATAGAGTTAAAGAAGTTCCGTTCAGGCCTGCAGTACCTAAACCGCACAGTCTTGTTTCCTCTTATTCGCATACGGCTGAGCTTGGCAGGCTCCCCGTTATAATCGGTGAGAGAATCAACCCTACAGGCAAGAAAAAAGTAAAAGAGGCGCTTAGAAACAGAGATTACAACTATATACTTACAGAAGCGATAAAGCAGGAGGAGGCAGGTTCCCACATACTTGATGTCAATGCGGGAATTCCCGATATTGATGAGCCTGAGGTACTGTCAGAGCTTGTAAGAGAGCTTCAGACAGTTACAGACCTGCCGCTTCAGATTGATACCTCTGATACCGCTGCCCTCGAAAAAGCAATGCGTATATATAACGGCAAGCCTATGGTAAACTCCGTAAACGGCAGCGCCAAAAGCATGAACGCCGTATTTCCTCTTGTTAAAAAATACGGAGGAGTAGTAGTGGCTCTTACTATGGACGAGGACGGTATTCCGGAGACCGCAGAGGGCAGATTTAATATTGCGCAGAGAATTGTAAACAAAGCTGCGGAATACGGCATAGACAAAAAAGACATAATAGTCGATCCGCTTACAATGACAGTATCTTCAGACGATACCAGCGCAGCTACAACCCTTGCAGCGGTAACTATGATAAAACAAAAGCTTGGAGTATCCACAAGCCTTGGTGTATCCAATGTTTCTTTCGGACTTCCAAACAGAAGCATAATCAACTCCGCGTTCTTCACAATGGCGCTTTATGCGGGACTTGATGCGGCTATAATGGACCCTTATTCGCCTGATATGATGAAAGCCTACTATTCCTACAAGGCGCTTTCCGGCAAGGACAAGGGCTGTATGGAATATATAGCGTATACAGAGGGCAGAGAAGAGAAAAAACAGGAAGTAAAAACAGAAGAAATAACGCTTTCATATGCAATTAAGAAGGGCCTTTCGGAGGCTGCCGAGAAAATAACTGCGGCGCTCCTTGAAAATACAGCGCCTATTGATATAATAAATACAGAGCTTATACCAGCGCTTAATGCTGCGGGAGAGGAATTTGAGGCAAAAAAAATATTTCTGCCCCAGCTTATAATGTCGGCTGAAGCGGCAGGCAGGGCTTTTGACATACTCAAGAGCAGAATGCCTTCAAATACCGATGAGAGCAAAAAAATAGTTATAGCAACTGTTAAGGGAGACATACACGATATAGGCAAAAATATCGCAAAGGCTCTTCTTGAAAGCTACGGCTTTTATGTTGTGGATCTAGGCAGGGATGTTCCGCCTGAAACAGTGCTTGAAAACGCAAAGGGCTGCAGTCTGATAGGCTTATCGGCGCTTATGACAACCACTGTGCCGTCAATGGAGGAAACCATCAGACTGATGAGAGAGCACAGCCCCGAGACAAAAATCTTAGTTGCAGGCGCAGTTATTACAGCGGATTATGCCGAGCAGATAGGAGCGGACTATTATGCCGCAGACGCTATGGACACTGTAAGAATTGCACAGATGGTTATAGGATAGGAATATGATACAGGGGTTATACGAAATCAGAAAAAACGAAAGCGAAAAGCTGTTTACAATGTGGCTTGATGCATTTCACGATTATCCCAAGCTTGCAGAGGCTTTTCCGCAGATGGACAAAAAACTTGCCGCAATGGAGGCGACCATCAGATTTTACGGAATGTATGATTTAAAATACGGCCAAGCCTTTGCTACCGATGAGAATATTGATGACGGTATAGTGATTGTGGACTCGGAGGATATGCAGTACACTACTTCAAGATACATTGAAGCAGGCTGTTATTCCGACGGCTACAATGCCGCAATGAACAGGCTTACCGAGGAAGAAAAAAACAGACGTATCGCTGTATTTGATGAGCTTGATGAGCTCGAAAAAACAATGGATATACCGTATCCGCATATTTATATTGATTTCCTTGGCGTAAGAAGAAGCTGTCAGGGACAGGGCAGAGGCAGAAAGCTTATACACAAAATTACGGAATATGCAGACGGCAGAAACAGACCTCTTATGCTGTTTACCAATACATCGGACGATGTGGCATTTTATCAGAAAGAGGGATTTAAGGTAATCGGCGTTGCCAAATCAGACAAATACGGATTTGAGAATACATATATGGTAAGGGAGCCGGGAAAATGAGCAAACATACTAAGACAAATGTGATGAGAACGCTGGAAACAGCGGGTATCAGCTACGATACAATGGAATACGATGTTTCAAAAGGCTTTGTCAGCGGAGTTGATGCTGCGCACAAAACCGGCAGAGATGAGGCTGTGGTTTTTAAAACCCTTGTAACGACAGGTAGCAGCAGAGAGCATTACGTCTGCGTGATACCTGTTGCAGAGGAACTTGATTTAAAAAAGGCCGCAAAGGTTTTCAGCGAGAAAAAAATAGAAATGCTTCACGCCAGGGATATAACTAAAGTTACAGGATATATCAAGGGCGGCTGTTCTCCTCTGGGCATGAAAAAACAGTTTAAAACCGCTGTTCATAATTCAGCCTGCGAGCTTGATAAAATATATGTAAGCGCAGGTAAACCCGGAATATCGGTAGGGGTTAACCCCCATGAACTTGCGCACCTTATAGGCGCACAGTTTGCGGATCTGATTGTATAGATAATCTTTCCAGTTTCTAGTTTTGGGTATAAAAGCTTGACAAGTGTGGCAAAATTGTGGTAGAATTAGTGCTGAAATGAGATAAAACTAGTCCAAACTAGAAAGAAAGGAATATCTATGAGATTTAGATGGATCAGTCTGTTTGTTGCAGTAATGATGATCACGATGGGGTTTTCAACTGTAACTGGATTTGCAGACGACGAAAACACCTTATCCCAGCAGACAGCTTCCCCAAGTTTAGAAACTATTGCAGATGAAGATTTACTGACTGCCGATGATGTTGACACTCCCGATAATGTCAAGGCTAAAGGCATCAGCAAATCAAAGATTAAAGTTACATGGGATTCCGTAGACAATGCGGACGGATACAAAGTATACAGATACAACAAATCAAAAGGCAGATATACCTGTATCAAAACTATAACAGATGAGGACAAATGTTCATATACCAATACAGGTCTTGATACCAACACCAAAAAGACCTACAAGGTATCAGCATATGCATTGAGTGACAATGACGGCTTTGTAGAAAGTGACCTTTCAAAAAAAGCAAAGGCGACTACACATCCGAGAACAATCAGGGTTAAGGCTTATGCATATTCAGGCGGCGGCACAACCGCCAGCGGCAAAAAGGCTGCCAAAGGCGTAATTGCCGTAGATCCTAGAGTTATCAGGCTTGGCACCAAAGTATATGTACCGGGCTACGGATATGCGACAGCGGCAGATACCGGTGGAATGATTAAGGGGAATATCATTGACGTATATATGAACACAAATTCACAGTGCATTAAATGGGGAGTAAGATATATCACAATTAAGGTGTATGATTAAAAGAATTGCCATTACCGCAACAGGTAGTGGCTTTTTTAGTGAGTAAAATAAGGTAGATATAATAGATGATATTTAAAAATGATGATTTTATAGTGACAGGCAATATGTATTGCTTGTCATTTTTTATTTGCAGATATTTTTGGCA
>OLNZ01001596.1_pt1 | contig 15657 bp, 8 predicted proteins | sample 1672981 | NCBI WGS metagenome assembly OLNZ01 (sample SAMEA3136743, study PRJEB25190) | human gut metagenome | biome: human gut; feature: human-associated habitat; material: faeces | place: Austria | collected 2013 | reverse complement strand
CTAAGCGCTTTTTAATCCGCTGTAACGCACTTTTCAAATCTTCCTCGTATACCGGTTTTAATAAATATTCTGCACATCCTAGTCGCAGACCGGCTCTTGCGTATTCAAAATCGGAATAGCCACTGACAAACACTACCTCTGTTGTCATTTTTTCCTGTCTTATTTTTTCAATCAATTCAATTCCTGTCATTCCTGGCATTTGAATATCCGCCAAAATCAAATCTGGATTTAGCCTGCAGATTCGTTCCCACGCTTTGATTCCATCTGTCGCTTCTCCGCAAATAATAAAACCTTCTTCTCCCCAATCAATTAAATTTTTGATACCTAGCATAACCCATGGCTCATCATCCGCTAAAAATACCTTATACATCATTATACCCTCCCTTCTTCATTTTCTGCTTGCAGCATCTTCGGTACAATTAGTACAAACGTTGTTCCTACATTTTCTTGGCTTTCAATCTGCACCTCATAGTCATCCTGATAAAACAGCCACAATCTTCTTGCCACATTTGCAATTCCGATTTCTTTATTTGGTATATGATTTCCAGACTCATGGCGATACATTTCAAACTTGTCACGCTGTTTTTTTATTACTTCCGGACTCATACCAATTCCTGTATCATGGACAATAATTTTCATTGTGTCGCCATTATCGCAAACTAATAATTCAATTTTTCCTCCATCAATTCGCTGCTGAGTGCCATGACGTACTGCATTTTCCACAAGCGGCTGAATCAGCATTTTCGGTATCTGACACTCCTCAACTGAAGTATCAGCACTTATTTTCATCTGCGTTTTTCCCATAAAACGATATTCAATAATTACGGAATAATCCTCAATCGACCGAAGCATTTGTTTTACTGTAACAATTTCTCCTCCTCTGATATTATACTGAAACATACGAGACATCGCTGCCGCTAACTTTGCTATTTCTCGCTCACCTTTGTACAAAGCCATTCCTCGGATACACTCTAGTGTATTATGCAAAAAATGCGGATTAATCTGATTTTTATAGGCAACAATCTCTGTTTGCTTTTTTTCATACTCCAACTGCTGATTTCGCTCCTTCTCAGCAAGAATTTCTCTATTCAGCCTCTCTATCCCATCTAACATTTCATTTAACTCTGCTTCCAATTCTCCAAATTCATAGTTATCGTTTATTTCAATACGTCTGCTCATGTCCTTTGTATAGTTGGAAACAAAGTGAATCTGTTTGTTCAGCGGCACCATAACATGGCTGTACATCATGTAACACATCCATATCTGTGCTAAAATTGTTACAGCATATGTAATTAAATTTATAGTCTGCGCATATTTCATATAACTCATATAGGTATCCTTGTTTGTTAAAAACAACACCTTCCAATCTGACATATCTAGCTGTTCTTCAAAGTACAAATATTTCTCTTTTTTCTCATCGCTCTGAAGATAAGTTTCATAAACCTCACTCTTACCAGACTGTGCCACTGCTTTTCCTGTCCTATCCTGAATTGCAAAATATACACCATCCTTTTGATAATTTGAAATTGCAAAATCACATATGTTCTGAATACTGTTATTTCGAATCAATAATGCAATGCTTCCGACTTGATGATACCCATCTTTTCTTCTCTCCAATACAGGACTCATCGCATAGTAATATATCCCATCATCATCGCTGACAGCTACTTTATTTGAAAATAGTTCATTTTCTTTCCACATGCTTTCCGGAATCTTCGCATATTTTGATCCGTTCATTGCAATTAAATTATTATCTTCATCATACATGCATACTGCCACAATGTTGCTGTCTAGTTCGAGTAGTGTAGCTGATATTTGATTAATCTGTGAAAGTCTATCCCATCTATCTGCAAGATTATCTGATTTCATATAATCAAGCACTGCTGCATTTGAACCTGCACTTATTAAAATGCGCTCTATATCATTTTGCGCATTATCTGCCTCACGTACAACCTCATCAAACAATTCAACACGCAGCTTAATAGACTCTTTCTTATACAAATTTTGTATTACAAAATAATTTAAGATATACGAAACTAGAATAAAAAGACACACACCTGCCAAAATATACATGCTTTGTCTCATAAAACTACTTTTTTTCTTGCGCATCTTACTTCCCCCCTTTTATGCAAAAAAGGACATACCTCACGTATATCCTTTTTGCTCCTCTATTTTGATGTGAAATGATAAACTCTTACAGAATCTGCCGGCATATTAATCTCCAGTTTTCCATTCTTTACCGATATGTCAGATTGTTTTGGAATAACCTTTTGGGGTTCTTCAAAGCTGTTTCTATCCTCTCTTGCAAATCCCTCCATTGCATATAGTACACCATCTGCATTGTTCATTCCATCCAAGTAAACTGTCACATTCTGAACTTGCTGTGACGCATTCACCACCTTTAAAATGACATCACCATTATCATCCAAGGAAGCACTATAATACAACGGCTGTGCTGCAAATGGTTCGCAGTCTGCTTCTACTTCCATTATTCCATCTACCCAAACCTGTACATGTCTCTTATTAACACGCAATTCGATCTGATATTCTTTGTCTGAAAGAAGTTGGAAACATTTTTGTGTTAAATTTGCATTTGAGCCATTGATTCTATTTGTAATAAAGATGTCTGCATTTCCCCAGCCTCCAAAAGATACTCGATACTGATTTTGCTCATCTTTTCCGCCAAATAAAATAGCGAAACCTTGACCTGGTCCCTTCTGACACACGTTAAATTTAATTGTAAAATTTTTCGCATGTTGCTCACCTAACCAAATATTTTCATTTTTTCTCAATGAAACATCATCTATATTTATTTCTGTACTTGTATCTAAATCTGCATAATGAATATCAGAAAACAGCAAATTGCTGCGATAGGCCTCTAAGCCATATTTACCTGAAAATGAGTCAGACTTTTTTTCAAGATAAATTTTTTCTTCCATATCAGAAGCTTCGCATGCTAATCGATAACTTCCCTGATGATTCATAAACAACTTCTGTACATAATAGCTTGGTGTTCCATATACCTGATGATTGTTAAACCAGATCAAATCTGGTGCCCAACGAACATAATCTGCATTGCACAATAGCGGAGCATAACAAGCTAGACCAACTGCTTTGACATTACGTTCAAGTCCTGTCATAAAAGCAGCCTCTGCAAGTGCATTATACCACATATTTTCCTGACATGCATACTCTCCTAAAAATACTTTTGTTTTTCCATCATAATTATCATATCGCTCACTATTTGCCAAAAACCATTCTGGTGACTGATAAAAATGCTCATCAATCAAATCTGAACCCTGCTCTGTCGCAGATTTCCATCCGCGCTCATATATCTCACCAGATGCAAATGGTCCCGCTGAATTGATAATTCGAATGTTCGGATATTTTTCCCTGATCGCCTGATGAAACAAATTATATCGCTCAAAAAAGGCTTCCTGATCTTCTTCATTTCCAATTGCAAGATATTCTAGTCCAAATGGTTCTTTATGTCCTAGTTCACAGCGAATTTTTCCCCATTTTGTATTACAATCTCCGTTTGCAAATTCAATTAAATCCAATGCATCCTCAATCCACGGCTGCATTTCATCCATTGGAACAGCCTGTCCTGAGTGTGGATTGTAGCCAGCTGGAAGCACCGGAAGCGGTTTAGCTCCAATATCTTCACAAAACTGAAAATATTCAAAATAACCAAGCCCTAACGTTTGATGATAATTCCAATTATTTCTTCTGGCTCCTCGCTCCGTTACTGGTCCTAATGTATTCTTCCAAAAATATTGAGAATCTCTTTCCTTTGGATCTAGTGATCCATCGTGCGTTAAGCAGCCACCAGGGAATCGCATGAATTTTGGATGCAGCTCCTCCAACATTTGCGCAATATCTTTTCGAAGACCATTCTTTCTTTGTTTAAATGTCTGTTCTGGAAACAATGATACAAAATCAAACGCAATTTTTCCAGTTCCATTAACTGTAATCTGAAGTCTTCCACAATACTCTGTTCTTTCTGGTGTTAAAACAAGCTCATACTTTTTCCAAGCAATTTTTTTCTCTGGATCCTTCTGATCAGCTGACTGAGTTTCTTTTTCCATAACTTCTTTTGGAAAATCAACCTTAAACTCTTCACTGCACAATTCTTTCCCATCTGCATCTGTAATTGCAGCGCGAACACCATTTATATGCGAGTCATTACATCCAACATAGCATGAAAAAAGATAGTTTGCTCCTTTCTCCACATAAATGCCATCATTGTATCCAATGTTTCGCACACCCATTCTGCTGCCTGCTTCTCTTACGTTTAAGACAAGATAGTGCGGATTTTTTTGACTGACAGGATCCTTTCTCTCGATCAGCCAATCCATTTTTCCACCATCTTCCAACTTTTCCCACGCATATAATGGCCGAAAATCCGGATTATCAATAGAACTGTACTCAAACGCTCTGTTTTGTACAAGTTCTCCATAAAGACCTCCATCAGCTGCATAATTAATATCTTCAAAGAAAATTCCAAAGAGATCTCCCATTGGCTCTTTCTTTTCCCGCGTCTGTACTGTTAATTGCATAAACTCCTCCCTGTACTAGTCCTTACATATTTTTTCTGCGCTTTATCATCAGAAAATTATATTTTTATGATAACGGATTCTCTTATTTTCGTCTATGCAATATATTTTTTATTTTGGTAATCATTTTAAAAAGCCATTGAAGATGCCTCTTTTCGCATCCCCAATGACTTTTTTGTGTATCAACTATTTTACCGTTTTGATGAATTTATTCAATTGCTGCCAATGCCTGTGCCAGATCTGCAATCAGATCTTTCTTGTCTTCCAGTCCACAAGAAATGCGAACCAGTCCTGCTGGAACACCAGCTGCTGCTAACTGCTCATCGTTCATCTGACGATGTGTGGATGTTGCTGGGTTTAAGCAGCAGGTACGTGCATCTGCAACATGTGTCTCTATTGCTGCAAGCTTTAAGTGCTTCATAAATGTCTCTGCTGCTGCACGGCCACCCTTTAACTCAAATGAAACAACACCGCATCCTCCGTTTGGAAGATACTTCTTTGCACGCTCATAGTACTTGTCTGTAGGCAGTCCCGGATAATTTACATAAGCAACCTGCGGCTGTGATTGTAAAAACTCTGCTACAGCCTGTCCATTTTCAACGTGACGCGGCATTCTTACATGAAGTGACTCCAGACCAAGATTTAAGATAAATGCATTCTGTGGAGACTGGATACATCCAAGGTCGCGCATCAGCTGAGATGTACACTTTGTGATGAAAGCACCACCCATGCCAAATTTCTCTGCATATGTAATTCCATGATAAGATTCATCAGGTGTACACAGACCTGGGAATTTGTCTGCATGAGCCATCCAGTCAAAATGACCGCCATCTACAATTGCACCGCCGATTGCTGCACCATGTCCATCCATATATTTTGTGGTGGAATGTGTTACGATATCTGCCCCCCACTCGATTGGACGACAGTTTACCGGAGTCGGGAAGGTATTATCCACAATTAACGGAACGCCATGTGCATGAGCGGCCTTTGCAAACTTTTCAATATCAAGAACTGTCAGTGCCGGATTTGCGATAGTCTCACCAAATACAGCTCTGGTATCTTCTGTAAATGCTGCATTTAATTCTTCCTCTGTGCAGTCAGGGGAAACAAAAGTAGCACGAATACCCATCTTTGCCAGTGTTACAGCAATCAGGTTATAAGTTCCGCCATAAATAGATGAAGAAGCTACGATATGACTGCCGCACTCACAAATATTAAACAGAGCAAAAAAGTTTGCTGCCTGTCCTGATGAAGTCAGCATTGCTGCTGTACCGCCTTCAAGTTCTGCAATCTTTGCTGCAACATAGTCATTTGTCGGATTCTGCAGACGGCTGTAAAAATAACCGGATGCTTCCAAATCAAATAACTTTCCCATATCCTCACTAGTATCATACTTAAATGTCGTAGACTGAATAATCGGAATCTGACGCGGTTCTCCATTTCCCGGCGTATAGCCTGCCTGCACACATTTTGTATTTAACGTATAATCACTCACTGTTTTTACCCTCCATATATTTTTATTTTACTCATGTTTTTGGCAAGTCAGAGATCAGAAATCCTCTTGCATGCGAGCTTGCATAGGATTTCTGACCTTTTGACACTGGTATCATCATATCATATATAAATGCAAAATTCTAGTATTATATGTAGGATTCATCCCAACATATCTCTAAACCAGGCATCTTCCAACATATTATAAACATACTCATTTGGTGTGCCTGCCCAAAGCTTATCTGCCGAAAAATATGTTTGATTGCTCTTTCCCATCATTTTTTTCGCAAATGCTCCTATTGCACGCGATCTTGACTGTCCGGCATAGCAGTGAATTAACAGCGTATCTACATCCATATGACTGCGAATAAATGCGATAACAGAATCTGCCATACTTTCATCAAACAATACAGCACCTTTTGTTTCCTTCACCACATCATCAAAATATAAAGTAAGAACGCCTTTACAAAATTTATTTTCCGCAAAGGTAACACCGAAACCACCTATGTGAGTATCCTGAATCGAAATGACTGCATATGTATCTTTTCTTTTTGCGTCCTCCTCACATCCTGCCGGATAATAATGATCCATCACAAAATCAAAGGCTTCATTTAATGACTTAACTAATATTCGTCTCATATGCACTCCTTTCGAAAATCACCTGGTTTAATGTTAGATACTTACAACTGTCTCCCACTCTATGCTCTGCTTTGGTGCAAATGCCTCGGAATCCAGATACTTATAAATTGATCTAAGAAGCGCTTTTCCTTCTGGATACTGCTGCAAATCCTGAAGTCCCAGTGTGGAATAGAGAAGCTTTCCATTTCCAACGCGGCACTCAAACAGCTGTGCCATTGGTCTTAAGAATGCATAGCTGTCCATTTCTGTAATAATAGCGTCAAATGGCTGTTTTACCGTATCTGGCAATATGACAGCTCTTTGATTTGCCATTGGCCACCACTGCCAATTTGTATGACTCTCTGTTGGAAACTCCTTAAATAATGGATGATCTTTTTGAATCAGCTGTCCCATCGCACCTTCCTGCCTTCCAAACGTTCCAACAGACCAGAAATCTGTTGAGAATTGAGCACGAATTGAATTATGGAAGGAACTTTCCTCTGACTTTGGCGAATAATACACTATACCGCCGTTATCAAGCACCTTCTTTGCCTGTGAATCTAACTTTGTTGTCTCGTAAACGCTTTCTGGGCATTTTGGCAGTTCATTCTTATAAATCCAAATCGGATATGAATTAACTGCATCTGCAATCTTAACAGTAAGATCACAGCGAACTGGTGCTGTAATTTTATTATTCAGTTCAATCTTTAATGTTCCAGCTTTGCTAAGTGTTCCCTTTGGGCATGAAACAGCGCTCATATGACCACTCTTTACAGCGACCTTTCTCACACTATCTAATTCTTCATTCGGCATATATGCCCACAATGTCCACTCCAGATCTCCAGCACAGTCTGTCTTTCCATAATTGGCTATCTGCACATCTGCACAAAGTGTCTCACCCTCTTCATAAGTATACTTTTCAAGACCAACTAATACAAGCTGTTCTTTAAAGAAAGCTCTAAAATTTTCTGGTTTTGCAAAATCAAATGGCTTTGGCTCTAAATGTGAATCAAGCATTCCCACAAGAGCAGTTCCCTGTCCTGGAAAATCCTGCAGTCCAAGAAGTGAAATACCAGACAGATCTTTTGTGCGCATCGCAGCTTCGATCTCCTCTCGGTAACAAAGCCTTGAGAGTTCTCCAGTCGCCTCAACATACTTCTTCCAAACAGGCTCTAATCCCTTTTCGCGAACCATACGCTGAATACGTCTGTAATTTGCCGGATCAGAAATTCCCTTAAAATGTTCAAGCTCATCAAAATCAGGTAGAACTTCAAACTGACCAACTTCAAAGCTAAACACTGGCTTTTTATACTGCTCTCTAATCTTTCTTAAGGTTTCATCAAAGTTTGTCTTAGCATTTGGATACTGATTGTTGATGTAGCCCTTAATGTTAACCTTTGCCAGCTTTCCATTTGCCTTTTCATAAGCATCAATTTCAGCTGCTTCCTCTGGTGTCTCTGGATTTCCTGCAAGCGTTCCTCTTATTCTGTAATTATAAAAGCTTTGTGATGCATAGAAATCACTCTCTTCATCGCATCCTTCATTTCCATAATGCGCATTTGACGCATTAGCATAGAGTCTTGTCGAATCCTGTTTTTTTGCATCCTGCAGCATCTTATGCATTCTGCTTGTGCCAAGCGCTCCGCAATGAAGCTCATTCCCAAATGTCAGCATGACAAAAGATGGATGATTGGCAAGTGCTTTTATAATTTGGCGCAGTTCCTTTTGATAATACGAGAAACTTTCATCAAATTCAAATGCATGCTTTGGATCCCAATGTGAAAGCTCCGGTTGCATCAAAATGCCCATCTCATCAGCTGCAAAAAATGCTGCCTCTGGCGGACAATGCGAATGAAAACGCACCATATTGATGCCATAATCTTTATATGTCTGTAAAATATTCTTCCACGCTTCCTTTTCCATTGGAATATAGCCTGTCTCTGGAAATTCTGCACAGTTTGCCTCACTTCGAAGGAAAATTCTTCTGCCGTTTAATGACAGATGACCATGTCCATCATCACCAAATGTACGAATGCCGAAGCTAACAGTCTTTTCATCTTCTTTTTGATTTATTTCACTTTCAGATGACTGCAAATCATTTTTATATAGTGCAGCTGTCAGTTCATATAACTTTCCATCATATTCATCCCAGTTTGCTGCTGACGATGAAATAAGTAAATCCTCTGCCAAAATTGTTTTTCTGGAATTTGAAGTCATTACACTAATTTTTTGCTCATAGTCCTGCAAAAGTACACTGCTTTTTAAAACAAGCACGCCTTCAAATGGTTCATCATATGTATCAAGATCTATCTCTGCGCGAAGCTTTCCTCCATCCTTAGGGTACACGCGCACCTGCGATAAAAAGATCGGATTTTCCTCACGAAGACGAATATAACCAAGAAGTCCATTCCAATTTGTCTGTGTCTCATCTGTTGCTGCCGATGAATAGACAATAGCATCGTGCGGCAGACCTGGATAACTGTTATCTGACTCAACGCGAAGTCTATGAATGCCTTCATGACCAGTAAGTTCAAATACATGTGGTGTGCTTATTGTCTGTTCCTCGTATGATGATATTTCCTCGCCGTCTAAATAAACACGCACACATCTGGCTCGCTCAATCTCAAAGAAAGTGCGGCATTTATCTGCTGGTGCAATCATAATTTCCTGCTCAAAATATGCCGGGCCTTCATACGTATGCTTTCTTGTAAATCGTGTTGCTATCACATCATCATCAAAACTCTGCGCAGTTGTCTCATCTGGATGACATGAGTTGTCGAGCCGATCTTCATGACCGACTCCAAACTCATCAAGTGTTCCTGGCAGATATACCATTTTATTTAGAGAAGTTTCCTTCTCTCCCGGCAGCATAAGCTGCCAGGGTTTTGTTGTTAAATCTACTAGTCTCATGATTTTCCTCGCTTTTTGCTTAACATTTATTGTTTCTGATATAGTGTTGCCATCATATGAGACGGCTCTATTTCAAGCGCCTCATTTAAAAATTCTGCTGCCTTTTCGCGGTTTTGCAATCCAATATTTCCAAGTGCCATCAGATAACAGCAGTGTGCACGATTTTTCTTTGTATAATCCTCATCAAAAATCAGAAAATCTGGAAGTGATACAGCAAAGTATTCAATCTTGCCCTCATCATTTAAATGCTGCTCACCGTAATCAATCAGACGATAAAAACGTGATTTTGCCTCTCTTGTTTTTCCTAATTTTTCAAATGCAAGTCCCTGATAGAGAATCATATCAGCCGGCTGATCATTATAGTACATAGCACCCGCTGGTTCATCTGTTCCAATCGTCGCAGTTTCAAAACATGTTTTTGCTTCATCATGTTTTCCCTGTGCTTCAAGCGCAAGTCCAAGATGATAAAACAGATGATTATCCTTTGTTCCCTCTAGCTTGCCTTCTCCAAGATTTTCTGGATATACAAGTGCTTTTTTAAGCAACTTCTCTGCCTGTTCATATTTTTCTGATGCCAAGCACTGTTTTGCCATCTCGAGTAAGGAAATAGTATACTGCGTTGTAATCTTTCCTTCGCCGCCCTCCCACGGATGGAAACGGCGTCCCATAATGCAGCGATAAGCGCGTTCATATTCTCCGCACATATTCATAAGAGTAATATATTCAATATACAAATCATCACGGCTCTCTGCAAGAGATGGATCTTCATCATATTTTGCTAAACGCTCTTTGAAGCTATATCCAAGCTTTTTGTAAAGCTGATCTAATTCAAGGAAAATACGGGCATCCTTGCGATTTAGTGAAAATGCTTTCTCTAGTTCACGCTTAGCTGCCTTAGAATCACCCATTTTGTTGTAATAAGCCAGTGCAAGGTTTCTATGAACGATTGAAAATGTGTCATCTGCCTTCTCAGACATTTCCCACAATTCAACAGATTTCTTCCACTGTAATTTATCATAGAAAAGATTGCCCAGGTAATAAGGCGCCTTCTTTTTGCAACCATTTTCAATCGCAAATGTAAGTACAGCAATATCATCAAGCTTATTCGGGAAGCAATAATCGAAAGCACAGCTTTCTGCCTTCTCAAGTGACTTCTTTGCTGCCTCATCTTCACCCATTTTTTCTTCATAATAAGCTGCATAATAATACAGCATCGGATATTTCTTTGTGCACTGCTTTAAAACTAAAACAGCGTCCTCATATGCGCCCCACTGCGCAAAATCTCTTGCTGTCATCAAATAATTTTCCTGGAAATTACGCATCAGTCCATTCAAGTCATCAAGCATTTTCTGCTTCTTTTCTGAATCATTCTCTGCCTTTATTGCCTCAAAACCAGATACAAAATCAAATGGATCAAGTTCTAAATTATCCTCGAGCATACGAGCTGCAGCCTTTTCTTTTCCAAGCTTTGCAAGAAGCCATGCACGTAATCCTCTTGCCTTAATATTATGCGCATTCTTAACAAGTGAGCGATCAATGTGCTCAAGCGCAGTTTCAAATTGACCTTTCTTTGCCGCAAGCGCTGCCATATAATAGAATGACATTTCCTGCTGTTCATTGCTCCATGCTGCCTTATAAAAAGCATCATAAGCCTCATCTTCTCTTCCAAGGTAACACAAATCAAGTCCCAACAGATAATATGCTTCGCTGTTGTATGGATTAGGATTCTTCCAGGTCAGGCGCTTAATAGCTGTTCTAAAATAAGGTTCTGCCTCCTTAAATAAGCCTCTTCTCATCAAGAGCATACCATATGCATTGTTAATGCGAATATCATCTGGATCACGCTTTAATCCCTCTAAATAATAAGGATCAGGTCTCCATGTTGCATGACGGTACTGTTCAATATGCTGTCCCGTTAAATACAGTTCCTCATTTGTCATGATCTTTGACGGTTCATCTGCTGCCTTTGCCGGATCTGGAAGCTTTGGAATTTCTTCCTTCTCTGGCTGGTATGCAATTAAGCTTCTGCCATCTGCACAAACTTCAACTTTCAGATCTTCTTCCTGCGTATCATCTGGCAGTACTACACTCTTTTCAAAAATGTCAACAGGAGAAATCATTGCGCTCTCATCACACAACACGCCGTCTTTTCCTGTCAGAATAATTCTTGCTTTTTCATATACAGCTGTTGCATAGACAATAATCTTTGCAGTCTTCTTTCCAGTTGCTGCATCATTTGCTGCCGAGAGTGAAACAGCAGCTTCCTTTGATGCGTTCTTTACCTGTCCAACTTCCTTGTATGGCATAAAATACTGTGTAAATGTTTTCTCCTCAAACGGCTTTAACCATGTAAAGTCAGGCTGATTATCTGTAAACATACCTGTCATCAGCTCTACATATGGACCATCCTCATCAGTCAGATTGCGATCCCATGCCTTTCCAAAATCACCGCAGCCCCAGGTCCACTGCTTCTTTCCCGGTGAAACATGATGATCTGCCACATGCAAAATACCAGCATGCTTTCCATAGTCGTATCCTCCGACAAAATCATACTTTGACTTTTCTGCCATGTAAGAAGTTGGGACTGGAATATTCTTGTAACGTGAAATATCTACGCCTTCGCTGTAATCCTTCTTATAATAAACACCCGTCGCAATTGGAAAACGAGAAACATCTCTCTTTCCATGATCCATAACAGCGTGAACATCTGGCGGGAAAATGGACTGTGTGTTGTCATTAACAGGAACTGCTGGATTTGCCCACCAAAGAAATGTCTGCGGAAGTGATGTGCGGTTATACAGCTGTCCCTTGATTTCTATATAAGCTTTTCCCGGGTATACGCTAATTCTCATAAGTCCCTTTGTTCCATACATCTGATCCACGTCATGACATAAAACAGAAACGCTTCCATCCTCATTTTCCTGAATTTCATAATCAACTGGAAGAAATGTTGTCGGACGATGATGCTGCGGCCAGTTAAATTCAATACCTCCTGAAATCCACGGTCCCGTCAAACCAACAAGTGCCGGCTTGATCACCTGGTTATAGTAAACAAAATCATAATCATTTGTTTTATCATATGCCCTCTGGATTCGTCCGCCAAGCTCTGGAAGAACCATAACCTTAATGTACTCGTTTTCCAGCCATACTGCCGTATATTCCTTATCCTTCTTCTCATCACTTATTTTTTCAATCGTCGGATACGGGTATACCTTTCCGCAGCTTCCCTGATACACACGTTTTTCCAGAAAAATCGGATTCTTCTCCGCCTCTCCAATCTCATATGTAGGAATCATGACTTTTTCTGCCCATACACTTGCCTTTTGCATAATTGCCTCCTGTTTTGCTATTATTTTCTGTTATTATTTATTTACTTGAATCTTTCTATCATTTTCAATATTGTTTTATTTACTTTCAATATTTACTTTTACTATACTACTGTTTTGCTTGAAATACATTATCTTTCGTTGCGGTTGTGTTTTAAAATATTGCTCTGTTGTTTTTTCCTGTATTCTAAGTTAAAATGTAATTATTCAGAGCCATGCAAAACTATTTGCTGCAATATTGGCTTGTCCATGAACTGTAACTATAAAAAAGGAGATTTTTATGAAATCGCACGAACCCTTTATTGAACCTGAATCAACATATTATGTCTACTCGCCAAGTCTCTTGGGACGAAGCATGTTTTTTTATCCGCTTACATGCGGTCATTTTTTCTATGCACCAGACTATCATCTGCACCGCGCTTCTTTTGACAGCTTTCTTCTTATTTATGTCAAAAAAGGAAGCATGTATGTACAAACAAAAGACGAAAGCTTTGATGCAAAAGCTGATGAGTTTATTTTGATTAATTGCTATGAACCGCACAGCTATGGCACAAAAACAGGCAGTGAATGTCTCTGGTGCCATTTTGACGGACCTCTTGCCAAAAACTTTTTTGAATCTATCGTCTCACATCTTGGCACTGTATTTTCTATTGGAAATCCTGCGCCAGCCACAAACAAGCTTGAAGCTATCATTGACAGTTTTTGTCGTTCCTCGATTAAGGAAGCTCTTCTTTCTAAATATATTAATGATATTTTGACAAGCTTTCTGCTCTACAGTGCTGCCGATAAAAAAAATGACAGCACAGATATGATTGAGACTGTCATTTCCTATATCAATGAACATTTTAAAGAAGATCTGCCAGACAAAGTGCTCGCATCAGCTGCTGGATTAAGCTCTTATCATTTTATTCGCGTATTCAAACGAGAGACTGGCTTTACACCACATGAGTATGTCATAAATACGAGGCTAAGTAATGCACGTTACCTGCTTCGCAACACTGCCATGTCTGTCAAGGATATCTGTTTTTCATGTGGCTTTTCAAGTGAAAGTGCCTTTTGCATAACTTTTAAAAAAAGAGCTAAAATGACACCGGCTCAGTACAGACAAAATGGAATATGATCTTTTTGTTTCGTTGACTTTCCCTGCTGTTTCTGCTAGGATTGGAACGGTACAGCATCTTTGCTGCTTCCTATAAACAGTTTCTTTGGAGGTCATGCCTATGTTTTCCCCTAAGCTGCGGGAATTTGCCCGCAAATGCTATCTGACCAACATCGGCCAGAATCTTCTGGTTCTTCTTAAATGGACTGGATTTTCACTTTTGTCAGGTCTTCTGATCGGCGGCGTATCAACACTATTTGCTACTTTGCTTGGAAAAGCTATACAGCTTCGCGCTGCATACAGCTGGCTTTTATTCCTGCTTCCTGTTGCTGGTCTGGCAATCACTGCTCTTTATCATTTTTGCGGACAGTCAAATGACCGCGGTACTAATTTTGTTATTGCCTCAATTCATGCAAATGAAGAGACACCAGCGCGTGTTGCACCTCTTATTTTTATCTCTACGATTCTGACACAGCTGTGCGGCGGATCTGCCGGACGCGAGGGTGCTGCACTTCAGATCGGCGGCAGCCTTGGAAATCTTCTTGGAAAAATCGTTCATCTTGATGATGAAGATCGCCATGTTCTAATCATGTGTGGCATGAGTGCTGCTTTTGCTGCTCTGTTTGGTACACCGATGGCTGCTGCTGTCTTTTCAATGGAAATGGTCAGTGTCGGCGTCATGTATTATTCCGCATTAGTTCCTTGTGTAATGTCTGCGCTGATTGGTGCTCACCTTGCTTCTACGTTTGGTGTTCATGCCGAAAAATTTACGATTGTAAGTATTCCTTCGTTTTCCATTGACGGTGCTGCAAAAACAGTTCTTCTTGGAATCTTATGTGCCGCTGTCAGCATACTTTTATGCATTATCCTTCACAAAGTTGGAGGTCTTTTAAAAACATACATAAAAAATGTTTACCTACGCGCAATTGTCTCTGCACTGATTGTTATCGTATTTGCATTTCTTCTTCCAGACGGCAAAAGCTATCTTGGTTCCGGAAGCAATCTGATTGAGCAGTCTATTCAAGAAGAAACTATATTCCCAGCAGCCTTTCTTATTAAAATGCTCTTTACAGCAGTCACACTTGGCGGCGGCTTTAAGGGAGGCGAAATTGTTCCTTCCTTCTGCGTAGGTGCATCCTTTGGATGTTTCTTTGGAAGCCTTGCTGGATTTGCCCCATCCCTTTGTGCTGCAATGGGCATGGTTGCTGTTTTCTGCGGTGTCACTAATTGCCCTATTACATCTATTTTGATCGCTTTTGAATTATTTGGCTTTGACTCTGCCCACTACATGATTTTAGCAATTGCAGTAAGCTATGCAATGTCTGGTTATTATGGTCTTTATGCCGATCAAACAATTGTATATTCAAAGTATCGAACAAAGTTCATCAACCGCAAGACAAACCATTAAATGTAAAGCAGACATTCGCAATCCGCTTCCGCTGCTGAATTCAAATTGTATGAATTGGGGCAAAAAACATGCCTTCAAAAAAAAGTTAAGTTTTTTTCAAAAAAGTGCTTGACTTTTCTCTTGTCTTGTTGTAGAATAACTATCGTCGACAGCGAGTAAGAAACAAACAAAACAAAAACTTCGATGTTGATGAGATGCCCAGATAGCTCAGTTGGTAGAGCAGAGGACTGAAAATCCTCGTGTCGCTGG
>OLNZ01001593.1_pt1 | contig 15681 bp, 11 predicted proteins | sample 1672981 | NCBI WGS metagenome assembly OLNZ01 (sample SAMEA3136743, study PRJEB25190) | human gut metagenome | biome: human gut; feature: human-associated habitat; material: faeces | place: Austria | collected 2013 | reverse complement strand
TGGCGGTTCCCGAGACGATGTTGGAAGATTCACTGTATCTTGTACAAGTATTCAATTTTTATGCCTAATTTTTTTAGTTTCGTGTCCAATTTTTGTTGACAAGTGCAGATGGAACGTCATTCACCATTCTCGCCCCTTCCTTTGGAAGGGGCAGTCGAGCGCAGCGAGGCGGGGTTGGACGCGCGTTTGTTGAAAATACGGTTTCCCCCGTGTCGTCATCCCGAGAAAACAACACCTGTGTGCTGCCTCTTTCTACTTTCGCGCGTCCTTTATCGGTCTGCAAGGAGGATTTCTCGACTTCGCTCGAAATGACGATACGCATGAAACGGCTTCCACCATTGTTCTTTCTCTTCCTTTCCGATACAATAAAGAAAATCGATTTTCCACTTGTTGTAAAAGGAGACCGCCTATGACTTCTTTCCTGCTCTTGACGGCCATTGTGATCTTTGCCTGTGTGTTTTTGAACCGTGTCTCGGACAAGCTCGGCATCCCTGTGCTTCTCGCCTTTATCCTGCTCGGCATGTTTTTCGGCTCGGATGGTCCTATCAATATCGCTTTTGAAAACTACAACTTTGCCGAAGATATCTGCTCGACCGCACTCATTTTCATCATGTTCTACGGGGGCTTCGGGACGAACTGGTCTATGGCAAAGCCTGTCGCCGCCCCTGCGATCGTACTTTCGAGTGCGGGCGTCGTCGTGACAGCCCTTTTGACAGGCGGATTCATTCACTTCATCCTAGGCGAACCATGGCTCCTGAGCTTCCTCATGGGGTCGGTCATCGCCTCGACTGACGCTGCATCCGTCTTCTCCATCCTCCGTGCGAAAAGGCTGAATCTCAAGTATCACACCGCCTCGCTCCTGGAAGTAGAGAGCGGCAGTAACGATCCCGCCGCTTACATGATGACGATCATCTGCATTTCTCTCATGCATGGTTCCGCTGACCTTTGGGGGACGCTTACGCTTCTCGCAGCGCAGATCGTTTTCGGGCTTGCCTTCGGCTTCGGCATCGCAGCCATCTCGAAGTGGGCGCTGAAAAAGACCGACTATCTCGCAGGCGGCTTCGACATGGTGCTTTTGACCGCCATCGCTATCTTTGCCTATGCCGCTCCCGCGATGCTGGATGGAAATGGCTACCTCTCCGCCTATATCGCCGGCATCATTTTAGGAAACAGCGATTTCCCCGGAAAGCGCTCGATCGTTCATTTCTTCAATGGCGCAACGAATCTCCTCTCCATGATGATCTTCTTCCTGCTGGGGCTTCTCTCCACGCCATCGAAGCTCCCTGAGATCGCATGGCCTGCCTTCCTCATCGCGCTCTTCCTGACCTTCGTGGCACGGCCCCTCGGCGTCTTCGCTCTCCTTGCCCCTTTCAAAACGCCCGCTGCCGCAAGCGCTCTGATCTCCTTCGCAGGCCTTCGCGGCGCCTCTGCCATCGTCTTTGCCATCGTCGCTTATACGCAGGCGCCGGTGAATGACATCGTCTTCCATGTCACCTTCTTCATCGTTCTTCTTTCCATCCTATTTCAAGGCGCGCTTCTGCCTCTCGCAGCGAAGAAGCTGTCTATGATCGATCATGAGAGCGATGTCATGAAATCCTTCACGGACTACACGGAAGAGATGCCGGTACAATTCATCCAGTTCACCCTGCCCGCTGGGCATGCGTGGTGCGGGCAGGCGCTCTCGGAGATCGCATTCCCTCCTGAAACGCTCGCCATCCTTCTTTCCCGCGGCGCCGAGAAAATCATCCCGAATGGCGACACGAGGCTCTCTGCCGGAGATACGCTCGTTCTTTCCGCTTTGAGCGTCGCTCCTGTCACAGGCCTTGCCCTCTCGGAGATCCATGTCACGAAGAAGAGCCGCTATTACCAGAGGAGCCTCTCCTCTCTCCACCTCCCCAACGGTCATCTTGTCGTCCTCATCCTAAGACAGGGAGAAGTCATCATCCCGAAAGGAGATACCGTACTCGAAGCAGGAGACGTGATGGTGATGAATGGAAAAAATTAGTGACTGGTGACTGGTAGCCAGGGACTAGGAAATCCTCGCGACCGGTTCAACATGTTCTACGGGTTCTACGGGTTCAGCGGGGAAGGTGCGGCGCATAAAAATATAGAAGTGCCGCAGAGTTTTAGATAGCGCTTCGCGCCATCGTCATTTCGAGCGTAGCCGAGAAATCTCTATGGCAAAACGCTCATTGCCTGATGTGAGACAGCACCAAGACAACATTTTTCCTCGGCGCATACACGCTGATTCCCGCAGGGCAGTAGAGATCCCTCGGCTACGCTCGGGATGACGATGCCGGAGAATCCCAGTCACCAATCACTCCTAATCCCTAGCCACTCCTCCCTGCTTTCAAATTTCGAAGGAAAGAAATCCTCGCAAGCTGAGCAGACCCTGGAGAGGGGTCGCGCCAAAGGCGCCGGATAGAGTGCCCCGAAGGGGCACAACTCTACATAGCTGTCAGCGTCCCATCTGCGTGAATTGTTTTTCGGCTATCCCCAAGCAACCCACTGGCGTTAGGTTTCACCGGTTCAACATGTTCTACAGGTTCAGCGGGGAAGGTGCGGCGCATTTCGTCATCCTGAGCGGAGAAAAACGTCGTGTGTTAAAAAATGGCTTATCTGAAATAGGAGAACTGAGTCGAAGGATCTAAGCGCCGCAGAGTTTTAGATAGCGCTTCGCGCCGTCGTCATTTCGAGCGTAGCCGAGAAATCTCTATGGCAGAACGCTCATTGCCTGATGTGAGACAGCACCAAGACAACGTTTTTCCTCGGCGCATACACGCTGATTCCCGCAGGGCAGTAGAGATCCCTCGGCTACGCTCGGGATGACGATGCCGGAGAATCCCAGTCACCAGTCACTCCTAATCCCCAATCCCTAATCTCTAGCCACTCATCCCTGCTTTCAAATTTCGAAGGAAAGAAATCCTCGCGAGCTGAAGACCCCTGGAGAGGGGTCGCGCCAAAGGCACCGGATAGAGTGCCCCGCAGGGCACAACGCTACGTAGCGGTCAGCGTCCCATCTGCGTGAATCGTTTTTCAGTGATCCTCAAGAGGCCTACTAGCCGTTCTGCAGAAATCTGCCTCTTCGAGGCAGTCTATCCCTGGCCTTCGGCCTGCCCCTTCTCCAAGGGGCGACGCATTTTACGTGATTCCAATAATCCGTAGCGCTTTCATTGTATGATGCGCCGCACCACCATTCTTCATTCCTCATTTTCCTCCTTCTCCTCCAAATAAAAAAACGAACCCTTGCGGGTTCGTTTTTTTATTCAGCGATTACTGCTGGCTTTTCTTTACATTGGCACTCTTATATCTAGCCTGACGGGAAAGAACCATCTTTCTCATGCGGATGTTTTCCGGAGTGACTTCGACGAGTTCATCATCATTGATCCATTCGAGCGCCCCTTCCAGAGTGAACTTGCGGCATGGCGGCAGCTTGATGGCATCATCAGAGCCGGAGGCACGGGTGTTGGTCAGATGTTTCTTTTTGCATGGGTTGACATCCATATCCTGATCACGGGTATTTTCACCGATGATCATGCCTTCATAGACTTCGACGCCCGGTTCCAGGAAAAGCTCGCCACGGTCGAGGACAGAGTTCAGACCGTATGCGGTGGTGGTGCCGGATTCGAAAGCCACGAGGGAGCCTCTGGTTCTGCCCGGGATATCACCCTTGTATGGCGCATAGCCCTGGAATACATGGTAGAGGATACCTGTGCCGCGGGTGGTGGTCAGGAGTTCATTACGGAAGCCGATGAGGCCGCGGGCCGGGATGGAGAATTCCATCTTCATATAGCCTGCGAGTTCTTCCATGGAGATCATTTCTGCTTTTCTCGGTCCAAGACCTTCCATGACAGCGCCCATGAATTCCTGCGGTACTTCGATGGTCAGACGTTCGAGTGGTTCGCACTTCTGTCCATTGATCTCCTTGAAAATGACCTGCGGCTTGGAGACTTCGAGTTCGAAGCCTTCACGGCGCATGGTCTCGATCAGGACGGAGAGGTGGAGCTCGCCGCGGCCGGAAACCTTGAATGCATCAGATGTTTCCGTGTCTTCTACACGAAGAGCCACGTTCGTTTCGATTTCCTTGTAGAGACGGGCACGGATATGGCGGGAAGTGACGAAGTCACCCTCACGGCCGGCAAATGGGCTCTTATTGACATGGAATACCATGGACAGGGTCGGTTCGTCGATGTGGATCGCCGGCAGTGCCTCCGGGTTCGTCGCATCAGCGACCGTTTCACCGATATTGATATCTTTGAAGCCGGCCATAGCGATGATGTCGCCGACCTTCGCTTCATCGACAGGCGTACGTTTCATGCCCTGCCAGTGGAAGAGCTGAGCGATATGGTCGCTTCTGATCTTTTCGCCATCGGTGATAGCGACAGGCATCCCCTGCTTCGCGGTACCGCGGGTCACACGGCCGATAGCGACCTTGCCGAGGTAGTCATCGGCTTCGAGCGTGGTGACCATGACCTGCAGGCCAGCATCCGGTTCGCCTTCCGGGCATGGGATATACTTCAGGATCGCATCAAACAGCGGGTCAAGGTTCTTGCCTTCATCATTCATGTGGAGCTTGGCGATGCCGCTTCTAGCCGATGCATAGAGCAGCGGGAAATCGAGCTGGTCATCGTCCGCATCGAGTTCCATGAAGAGCTCAAGGATCTCGCCTTCGACATCGGAAATACGCTGATCCGGACGGTCGATCTTATTGATGACGACGATCGGCTTCAGCTTGTGTTCCAGCGCTTTTCTCAGGACGTACTTCGTCTGCGGCATCGGGCCTTCATGAGCATCGACGAGGAGCAGTACGCCATCGACCATGTTCAGGATACGTTCGACTTCGCCGCCGAAGTCCGCATGCCCTGGGGTGTCGACGATATTGATCTTCACACCGTCATGCATGACAGAGGTATTTTTCGCCAGGATCGTGATGCCGCGTTCACGTTCCAGTGGATTCGAGTCCATGACGCGTTCTGCGACCTTCTGGTTATCTCTGAAAATGTGGCTCTGCTTCAGCATGGCATCGACCAGAGTCGTCTTACCATGGTCGACGTGAGCGATGATGGCAATGTTGCGGATATCTTCTCTTTTCATTTCTTTCCTTTTCCCCCTCGGGCAACCTATTGCGCCTAGGCGCACTTTTTTGATGATGACTTCACGCTAGGGTGAAGCCGTCAAGTTATCATATATTCGGAAATACAATTTATTATACCACGTATACGCAAGAGTAGGAAAATAATTTTTTCGTGAAGGCTGAACCATTCGCCTGAAGCACCGTATGCACGCTCTCCGATACGTTGTTTTCTATTGCCCGTTTTCATCCCATCAACGGTGTCATGGCCGACGAAAAGCGCACTTCATTTCAGTCAGGATGGCAATATGGGAATATCATTTCTTCACTACACCGTCCTCCCGAGAGGACATTCCATACCAGAGGAAAGAGCGGAGATCGAAGGGGCGGATGCCATCGGTTTTTTCGAAAAGGCGCCTCTCATCCAGGTTTCCTATTCCATCTTTGCGGCGAGCTCGTCCCATTTCTCATAGAGAGCTTCGAGCTTTTTCTGTGCTTCGTCGTACTCGGCGGCGAGGTCTGCATAGTTGTTCGGATCCATGCTCATCTGCGCGGTGTACATCTTGACGGTCGCTTCGAGGCGGCCGATCTCCATTTCCACATGGCTGAGCTTTTCCCTTTCTACGGCCGAGACTTCCTGCTTCTTCTGGTGTTCCTTCTCAGGCGCAGTCTTATCTTCCTTCGGCTCTTCTTCTACAGTCTCTTCCCCGCTGCGGTCTTTTTCAAAGGCTTCGAGGTCGAGCTTTTTCTCTTTATAGTAGCTGTAGTTCCCGAGGTACTCGGTGAGCTTTCCATGTTCCATTTCTACGATGCGGGTCGTGATCTTATCTAAGAAATAGCGGTCATGCGAGACGACGAGTGAGGTGCCGCCGAAGGCCTGGATGGCCTGCTCCATGATCTCCCTCGTGGGGATATCGAGATGGTTCGTCGGTTCGTCGAGGATGAGGAAATTCGGTTTCTCGAGAAAGAGGCACAGGAGCGAGAGACGCGCCTTCTCTCCGCCGGAGAGCATGGCGACCTGCTTGAATACGTCATCGCCGCGGAACAGGAACATACCGAGGATATTTCTGGCTTCCTTCTCTCCGAAATTGAAGGTGTCACGCACTTCGTCAAGGACGGAAAGCTCGGGGTGGAGGCGCTCCTGCTCCTGCGAGTAGTAGCCCATCTTTACATTATTGCCGAGCTGGATGATGCCGCTGTCTGCCGTCTTTTCTCCGGTGATGAGCTTCAGAAGCGTGGTCTTGCCCGCGCCATTCGGGCCGATGAGGCCGAGTACCTCCCCTTTTTTGATGTGAAGGTTCAGATCCTCAAAGATCAGATGATCTTTGTAGGAGGCTTTCGCACGCACGATGTCGAGCACCTTCTCCGCACATTCCTGCGGCGGATCAAAGTGGAAACGAAGCGTCGCCTGATGGACAGGCTTATCAAGACGCTCGAGACGGTTCAGCTGTGACTGGCGGCCGCGCGCCTGCTTCGCCTTGATGCCTGCCTTGTAGCGTCGGATATACTCTTCCGTTTCCTTGATGTGCTCCTGCTGTTTGTCGTAAGCCTTCTGGTAGGCTTTGTCCTGGTTCGTCTTTGTCTCCAGATAGCGCGAGTAGCCTCCACGGAAGCTTCGGATATGATGGTTCTCCAGATCGATGATCCCCGTCGCCGCTGCATCCAGGAAATAGCGGTCATGGGAGATCATCAGGATCCCGCCTTTGTACGAGCGCAGGTAGTCTTCGAGCCACTCGAGCATGCCCATGTCGAGGTGGTTCGTCGGTTCGTCTAGGAGAAGAAAATCCGGATGGCGCACGAAGGCGGCGGCAAGGTTGATACGGACCTTCTGCCCGCCGGAGAAGGCGTGGATGTCTCTGTCCCAATCCTCCTCTCTGAAGCCGAGCCCGGTCAGGATCTTTTTCGTCATCGACTCATAATCATAACCGCCTAGGAATTCAAATCGCTCTTCCGCCTTGCCATACTGCTCAATGAGCTTCTCATCGTCCTTGTGCTGCTCGAGCTCTTTCGTCAGCGCTTCGATGCGATCTTTATAAAAGAGGACATCCCGCCACGCCTCCTCCATTTCCTCGCGGATGGTATGGGAGGTGTAATCGAAATCCTGACGGAGGTAGCCGATAATGGCACCGTCGCTCGCCTTGACGGAGCCTTTATCGTATTCCTCGTCACCGCGAATGCATTTCAGGAGCGTTGTCTTGCCCGCGCCATTCGCGCCGACCAGACCGATGCGTTCCCCGCTTCGGATGTCAAAGGAAACATTTTCAAAGACAGTCTTGATGCCGAAGGATTTCGACAGACCGTTGATACGTAGAATTGCCATAGTAATACTCCGTGGCCGGCATGTAGCATGTCGGTCTATAAAAATAGTTTATAGGTTCAGGGTTAGCCCGTGGGACGCGCTGCCCCTCGATTGCGTATGAAAGAGGGGGAGCGGGTCCTACAGGTCTACGGGTTCACAGGGGTTGGTGCGGCGCATTTCGTCATCCTGAGCGGAGAAAAACGTCGTGTGTTAGGAAATGGCTTATCTGAAGCAGGAGAACTGAGTCGAAGGATCTAAGCGCCGCGGAGGTTTGAAACTAGCGGTTTTCTCGTATCGCCAGCCTAATCCCTAGTCACTAATTCCTAGTCACCAGCCGCCCATCCCGGCATTCAAACTTGTGGTGATATTCCTTCCCCATATCGTCACCCCGAGCGCAGCCGAGGGATCTTTCTTGCACTGCGGTCAATATCACATAAGCACATACAGGGAAACGACGCCTTGGTGCTACGTATTTCTTCGTTCACACATCCTTCGTTTATCGCTCTGCAAGGAAGATTTCTCGCTTCGCTCGAAATGACGATACGGGAATCTGATGCCTCCTAGTCACTAGTCACTATCTACTAACCCTCTTTATTCAATGACATCCGCCCTGATAAGTATAATGATTTCCGACTCCTCCAGACTTTTCCCATGACTTTGGAAGAGTTTTCCCAGAAGCGGGATGTCCCCTAAAATAGGTACTTTGCGGAAGGTCTTTCCTTCCTCTTTATCGATGAGACCGCCGATAGCCAGGAGCTGCCCGGATGCCAGACGCACCATCGTATTCGCCGAGCGCGTGATGATGCGGTACGCTTTCATCTCAGGGACAAGGTAGGGCGTCGAGACTTCTGCTTCCACATCAGCGGTGATCTCATTGTCCGCACTGATAATGGGGGTATATGTGAGCTTGATGCCAGCGTCCTTGTACTCTGTCGTCGTGGTCTTCACGCCATTTTCCATATGCTCTACGATGACCGGGATGCGGCTCCCGATCAGGATGTCGGCTTTCCTGCCATTCATCGTGACGACGTGCGGCTTTGCCAGTACTTTTGCCTTGCCTTTAGTGACCAGTGCATTGAGATTTGCCTGAAAAAAGAAGGTGTAGGGATGCCCGCCCGGCGCACGTCCATAGGAGATCCCTGCATAGCCATCAGGGATCGTGACGTCCCAGCCGCTTTTTTCAATGTTTCGGATCTTGGGATTTCCATCACTGTCGTACTTGATATTTCCATCTTCCCCCAGTACATAGTGCTGCTCCGTCCAGCTGTCACGGTCATAGTCCGCGCTGCCGGTGAGGCTTTTGAAATTCCAGTCCAGCCCCAGCTCTTTGGCCGAGCTTTTATTGACTGCGATGACTTCCGCCTCCACCTTCACCTGCTTTTCAGGGATATCCATACCGCGAAGGAGCGCATCCACCTGCATCAGCTCGGCCGGCGTCCCACTCACAAGCACGGTATTGGCCAACTGGTTATAAGACACCTTGCCTTTGGATACCATGTCCGTCAGGCTTTCGGCAGCTTCCTTGGCATTCGCATAGGAAAGGCGGTATGACTTCGCAAAGATGCCGGACTCTTTCTCCGTTACGGCGGAAAAAATAATAAGCGTACTTCCCTCTTTCCGCCCGGCAAGTCCACAGGCCGCCATGATGGATGTCATGGCTTCTTCCGGCGTCACATCATCCAGACTGGCCGTGACCCGCTCCTTCACGTGAGAAGAGAAAATGACATTCTCTCCCGTCATCTCCGCGAGTCCCCGCAGTACCTCTGCCACAGGAGCGTCACTCACATGCAGGCTGACCTTCTTCTCCTCCGGGGCTGGCGCCACCTGTACAATGCCCTCATCCGTCTTTTTCTCCGGCATCCGGAGATCGCGGGAGGAAAGCTCTTCGGTCATCGTCTCATGTGCGCTGGTATCCAGATCCAGCGCCTGGGCAGAAATACCTGTGCAAAGCAAAAAGGCACAGCAAAAAACAGCCCCCGCCGTTCTTATCAGCGGGTGCTGAGTGTGAGAACGCCGGAAGCACCGGCGAGTGTGACCGTCTTTCCCTGTATGCTGGAAACATTCCATAGTCCTGCCTGCTCTCCTTCTTTGACCGTGTACGTCACCCCATGAACCTCTATGACCGCTCGCTTCTCACTGCCAAATGACATGACCCCCATGAGACGCGGCACATCAGATGCATACGACCTTTTCTCTTTTGCCGATCCGGCAGAGGAATTCGCCGTGCGAGGCGCAGAAGCAGGCAAAGAGACGCCTGCCGTTTCCACAGGCATCGTCTTTTCCGTCATCGCCTCCATATGGAAAGGGTCAGCAAGCGGCTTTCCCCTGATATAGGATGATGCATCATAGACGCGGCGGCTCTCTTCCTGCGGAAGCATCGAAGAGGAAGAAGCCCCTTCCGATGCAGCCACGGGAGGCATCGCCTTTGGTTTTTCAGGAAACAGCTTCGACGCTGTCCCCATGCCCAGCGATCCCCAGAGGATCAGAAGAGCCACCAGGGCAAGCCCCAGCGGCAGTGCCCATTTTTTATCCATGGAGCACCTCCGAAAAAGTGACCGATACAGGCTCACCAGCCGGCAGGGAAATGCGGATCCGATCATTGTCCGAGCGAATCAGCATTTCCTAGAATCTAAAATCTTTCGGCATCAGCATGAACTGGGTTTCCCTTTCGATATCATCGTAGCGGATCCAGGCATAGAAGGAATGCAGGTCGCGGTAGTAGGTCCAGTAGCGATGGTTCAGGCGGCCATACTTGGTATCGACCGTCCATGCCAGACTGAAAGCATCATTCTTCGTCGGCTGCACGCGCACGCCAAAGTCGAGCGGCTTATCACTGGTGTACGAGTCGTAGCGATACGGCGTAAAGCCATTGATTTCACGATCCGTATAATAGATCCAGCCCTGCACACTGCGGTAACCGCCGGAAAGCCCCATGCTGTAATAGGTGTTTTTACGGATGTTCCCGCCGTTATAGCTGTAGTAGTCTCTCATATAGCCGGCGCGCCAAGAAAAGCGCATGAATTTCCCGAGCTTCCATGGATCACCGGAAATATAAGCGTCATAGCTCTTATGCTGTCCTTTGACCCCGTCTTCTTCCCAGTAACCAATTTCCCCCTTCGCGCCCACGTAGAAGCGAGAGCCACCGAGGTAAAAATGCTTCGAGTTAAATTCCAGCGACGGCCGTTTCTTGACCCAGATACCGCCATCATCATTCGTGCTGCTTTCCTCTTCGGCATAGTGGAAATTCAAGCCGCCAACCGGCGTCTGATAGCGCACACCTACATCCGGTTTGTATCCTGCCTTCGTGTACCAGCGGTTTTCCATATATGCCGTCAGATTCATATCCGCATCGAGCGGGATCTCGATCCGGTTATGCAGTCCAAAGCCATTGTCACTGTCAAACATCGGACGTGGAATCAGTGTGAACGGGCTGACCCGCTTCTTCTGAAGGGAACCCTTGTACGTCGAAAGCGTCACAAGCACCGTATTCTTCGCCATGAGTCTCACATTATGCGCGATATACTTATCCCCCGGATAAATATCGATGGAGTCAGCCTCAATGCGATAGTCCGGTACCTTTGCCACCGCATGCTTCGTCGTGAAGTAGCCATGCTCGATCACTATGTGATTGGCATTCTTGTCATATGTACCGCTTTCGCCCTGAAAATAGTACGTCCCGCTGTCCCAGCCGGACACCTTTTCAAAATGTCCGACAGCGGCCTTCGCGTCATAGTCAGCGCGCGCCGCCTTGAGATCCGTCGTCGGATTCTTCCAGACGAGCTCCCCCGGGACGACATACTTTTGAGAGATCGTATTTCCATAGACATACTCAGTCTGATAGGTATCCATCATGTGCTTGATCTCTACGCGCCCGAAAGCTGCCACCTCTCCCGTGGTATCATTGTAGCGCATTTTATCAGCCACGACCGTAGCCGGATGCTCTTTGGAAATCCCGGTATCCGCCGTTTCCTTATTCTTTTTCCTGTCTTTATCCTTTTTGGCCGTTTCCCGTGTCTCCTCCCCGTCATAGGAAGGCCGCAGTACACCGTCGCTGACGGAATACTCCACATGGGTGGTATCCTCTGGCGGCAGCTTTGGGGAAACAGGTGCCTCCGCCGCTTCAGCAGCCAGCGAAGGCAGCAGAAGGGCAGAAAGAAGCACCGCCTTTTTCCAGTTATGATTATTCATTTCTCATGATCACGACAGAAGCTGCCTCATTATCGGTCTTGGCGGAGTCTGCCGTTTCCTTTACTGTAGAATCCTTTTCACGGGCTGCTTCCAGCTCCGCTTTGGCACTGTCACTGATTTCTGCCTTTGGCGCAGGAGCTGCGGTCTCCGGCGCAGCCGTCGCTGTCACCTGATTATCCTCTGCCGCAGCCACCGCAGCAGCAGAAGCTGTGCGCGCGACATGCTTTCTAAGGACGATGTGCGGCGCGCCTTCACGGAGCACCAGCCCCTTCGTCGTGACAGGCTGTGCCGTCTGGATATAGAGCTCGCTGCCAGCGGGGAGCACAGCATCCTTACCTTTGACAAAAAGCCCGCCCACAAGACCGATCGGCCCCAGAGCCAGCGCGCCGATGGTGGAGGCGCCGACAGCCGCTGCTTCCATCTTCAGCTTTTCCTTGGCTTCCGGTCCCAGCACAGTCGGGATCGCTTCGTCATCCACAGAAAATACCTGATCGAAGGAGACATCGACCTTGCCGCTGCGGCCAAAGCTTTTCGGGCGGCTGACTTCCGTCACCACACCACTGCCCTGTGTGCCGCGAGGCAGCACCAGCACATCACCGACCAGAACATCTTCCTGTACCGTGAAGGAGACCGGATCTCCGACCTGGCTCGTCTTGCTGCCCACATCATCATTCAGTGCCACTTTGAAGACCGTATCCGCCGGCAGCTGGACCGTCTTCATTTCATAGTGCTGGTCTCCATAGACTGCCTGCTCCAGGCTCTGCATACGTTCATCCAAAGCCCCTTTCTTCGCTTCGCCCAGCACCGCTTTTTCCAGATTATCCATGCGGACCGTCAGATTATCCGTGCTGATCTCATCCGTCAGATAGTATTCCATCGCATTCATGCGGTTCGAAATCGCCGGAGTGCGATCGTTGTCATTTCTCACCACATCCGCATATAGATTGTCGATGCGATGATCAAGTCCACTGGCCGATGTATTCCCCACGCCGTAGATCACATTATCGGCCTGATCCGCACGGCCGATGAGAGACCCGCTCTGCACCGAACCATAGAGGACTTCATCTACACGGTCGATCTTTTCCGCCAGCGTTGCCACATCCTCTGCCATGACAGGCATCGCCATCAATGCAGCCAATCCTGCTGCCAGTAATGCTTTTCTCATATATTCCTCCGAAAATAATCAAATAGTAAAAGTTCATGGTTCAGGTGACCGCTTCTTCTCATGAAGACAGGGCTATATCCGAAGGACTATGGAAAACCGGATCCTCCCATCCATAAGCCGCTTGGCCTCACGGTCTTTTCCAGCGCCCATCACACCCGAACATCAATCACTGCCGACACGCCAACGCCCTGCACGCGGGAGAACGAGGTCGGATTCACACTATCCATCGGGATGAGCCCCTTGATACGGAACAGCTTGTCATTCCAGCTGATCTCCAGCTGCCCGACCGCCTTCACCTTCTCTACCTGATCGGCATCGCCGATGACCTGCGCGGCTCCGATATATCCTTTATTTCCAATGCTGACGATCGGCACCACCTTCGTGGCGTAATTCGTACCGGCGCCTTCCTTCATCATGACCGAATTGATCGCGCTATTGATAGAAGCGCCATATTTATCGACCAGTATCGCAATACCGCCGACCTTGACCACACCGCCAAGGACACTGCCCAGATTGAAAGCCGATACCTGCGTCAATGCGCCTGCACCGATCATCGCCGCTGCCAGTGCGCAGACCACCAGTCTTTTCATTTTCATCATCATGCCCTCCTTATAGGAAATCAGTTTCACTACAGAAGTTGAACTGCGAGTACCAGACACTCTCTCAAAATCTTCTCTGACATAGCGTCCCTGATACCACAAAGCCATACTCTCTCAGCCTACAGTTATTTATTATTATACCGTCTTAGAGCGGGTTTGTGCAATAAAAAAGCGCGATTTCAGTCATCGCGTTTTCTTGAATATTGAACCGCATCCCTTCCGCCAATCGCAGTAAGATAAGGTATTCAGATGATCTACGTCCAGACATGTACTATCGATAAGATATCGTTGCGGATATCTGATCGAGGGGATACACTTTTTCATTCGTCCATTCAATCTAGATGTCCAAGCACAATCCACCTTGCTTCCCAAGTCTGGAATCCCTGCATGATATCCTGCCACACAAAAGGCACCTATCAGTTGCAGCCAGCCTATATGACCATTTTCAAAAAAGACTTCGCGCATGTGCAAATCACTTTTACCCACGCCTCCGTCTTCTGCCATTATTGATAAAAACAATACCTACGGCGACTTCCTCGTCGTTTCCTTTTTCCAGCGGACGGTAAACTCAAAGAGCCCCGTGCGCGCATTCTTTTTCCGACTCTTCAGCTCCGTGAGGCCGCCCCACGCCCTCGTAAGATGGCCTGTGAAATTCGAAAGATCGGTCGTCTTCTGCGAAGTCCCTTTCAAAAGGACATCCTCTCCCTCTGCGGAGATCTCCGATAGCACGACACCTTGCGGCATACCATCAGCAAGCAGTACCAGACGCTGTTCCCAGTGCGGATCTTTGGCCTCCTCTTCCTTTAGCATCGCAAGCAGAGCTTCTTCCTCCTCACTCGCCTTTTTCATCTCCGCCCTCTTCACTTTCAATGGAGACAGCGCCTCATTCTCCGCCAGCTGCGCCATATCCTCCCGATAAGCCGAAAGAAAGGATGCACAGGAAAAAAGGAAAAAGGCTGCGCCGAGTGCACACGCTCCCTGCGCGATGCGAAGCTTTCGATTCTCCTCCGTCAGAAAAGGACGCTCTCCCATGAGAAGAGGCAATGCCGTCCCCGCATGACTTACGGCAAGCACCACACGCATAGCATCATCCCAGTATCCGCCTTCCTCCAGATGCTCCGTTTCGAGCGTGACTGCCTTGCTCCCCTTGTCCGCTGTCCCTTCTGCCGCAAGAAGAGTCAACTCCTTTTCCAGGTAAGAAAGCCATGCTGTCCGCTCCTTAGTCCCACAGCTCTCCAGCGGAACCAGAAAACAGGGAAGAGAAGAAAGCCCATACAGATCCATCTGCCGCCCCATGAACAGCGAAGCCTTGCCCTCATCTGCCAGATGCAGGATGCGGCTCTCCCAGAGATCCCCGTTGCGGAAAAGAAGCATCGCCGAACGGCGGCGCATATATAGAATAAAGTGCGCTCCCTCTTGCAAAGGAATATCCGTCACAGGAAAGGCACGGGTGATGGTAAGCCCCGCCTCATGCGCTCCTATCTCCCAAGCCCCGAGATCCACGCGCGGCAATGCATGCAAGAGCGCTTCCCAGCCCTCTTCATCATGAGAGAGCACACGATGCCCCATGGCGATCGCTTCCTCGGTGTGAAAGACGCGATCTGCCTCCCACTCCATCGATTCAGCAAATTCTTCCTCCGTCATCTGCGGATATCTTTTCCTGCTCCATCGAAGCGACTCCGCATTCACCAAAAGCCAGAGCTTCTTACCCCGAAGTCCGGCAGCCTTCAGTGAGAGGAAACACTCTTTCAAATTTGGCGTATCACCATCGTAGTCCGCCTGCCACTGTCCCAGTCGCTTTCCTTCTACCGTCTCCACAGCGCAGAGCTTCCCCGCCAAAGGAAATACGACCGTCCGCACCCGCTTCTTCTGCCACGCCACGACACGCTCTCGGATCCGGTTCATCAGCTCCATAAAGAGTCTCCTTCCTGAATGACGAAATCATTATATAGCTATACTCTAGCAGGTTCATAGAAATGCAGCAATGGGAAATATGAATTCCCCATCCATAAGCCCAATCCGATGAGAGCCCTTCCGCCCTCGCGTATCGTCATCCTGAGCGGACAAAAACGCTCTATGTGTGAAAAGCCCCAGCCAGAACAAGTGGGGACTAAGCCGAAGGATCTCATGCCACATATGTGAGACGATCCACTCCCCGCTTATCAAAGGAATGACTGGTGACCGGGAGACTTTATAAGCCTTCCCCGCATGGGGAAGGGGGACCGCGTCAGCGGTGGATAGGGTGCTTTCGTTAGCAGCACAAATGCGCCTCTCTTTTCCCTATACTGCCTTCTGTCTTTCATACCATAGTCACCCTATCCGCCCCTACGGGGCACCTTCCCCTAGAGGGGAAGGCTGC
>OLNZ01001592.1_pt1 | contig 15684 bp, 13 predicted proteins | sample 1672981 | NCBI WGS metagenome assembly OLNZ01 (sample SAMEA3136743, study PRJEB25190) | human gut metagenome | biome: human gut; feature: human-associated habitat; material: faeces | place: Austria | collected 2013 | reverse complement strand
ATTGTCGGTCGTTCCGCCGTTTGCGCCTGCATTCGCTTCCCTGTTCGGCGCGCCGTTGAAAACGCCCGTCATGAGCATCAACAGCAGCGATGCGCATACGGCGGCCAAAACCGCCGCCGCAATGGCGGCCGTGCGCCTTGTTTGTGCTCCGCCCTTTTGCTTCCGCTCCGCCTTCGGCGCGCTTAGTCTTAACTTCGCAGGTACGCGCCAGCCGCAATGCTTGCAATACGGTGCGCCCTCTTTTACCGTGCTTCCGCATTGTGCGCATATAATGCTCATCTGTTAGGCTTCCTTTCTATCTTATCGTTTGCAGCCTTGTGTGCTCGTTCATATCAATGCATGCGTAAACACATGAAGTTGGTGTTGGTTTTGCTACATTATTACTTTCTTTAAGCTGTGCATACTGTGCCGTTACCGTGAGGTCGGATGTTACTTTGTCAAAGGGAATGTCCCAGCCCGTGAAGTTGTAACCCTCGCGCGTCGGCGCTGCGGGAGCTGTCGCGGCTTCGCCGTAGTTGACGGTCTGCGTGTCGAGCACTGTGCCGTCATGGTCTACGAACGTTACGGTGTAGGTATTGATTGTATACTGCGCCGTTACCGTCATGTCTGCCGTTACGTTGTCAAAGGCCTTGTCCCAGCCCGTGAAGGTGTAGCCCTCGCGCGTCGGCGCTGCGGGAGCTGTCGCGGCAGTTCCTTCAAGTACGCTCTGCGTGCTGAGAACGGTGCCGTTCCAATCCTTGAACGTTACGGTGTAGGTCGGCGTCGGCGTAGGTTTGGGCGTAGGCATCGGCCTGGGCGTTGGCGTCGGGCTCGGTGTCGGCGTCGGCGTAGGCGTCGGTGTGTTCTTTGGTGCATGGCCTGAGTTCTGCTTCGGCGTAGGCGTAGGTTTGGGCGTAGGCGTCGGTTTGGGCGTCGGCTGTGCGCCAAGGCTTACTGTAAGCGTAACAACGTCCCCCTGCTTTGCCGTTACGCCCGCCTCGGGCGACTGATTGAATATTTGTCCCTTCTTTGCCGTTTCGCTGTATTCTTCAACAAATTCAATATTTACGCCTGCTTCCTTCGCAGCGTTTATTGCCTCCTTGCGCGTCATGCCCGCGCCGCCCGCAAAGTCGGGTATTACGACGCTTACGGTGCTGTCAGGCTCGATATGCGTCGGCTTTGCCGTAAATGCGCCGGCGGCAAGCATAGCGATAACCGCTATAAGCGCAGCCCCCGCCGCGGCGATTGCCGCAATGGCGGCCGTGCTCATACGCCTCGCTCCCGATGAGACAGCGCGCGCGGCGCTCTCCCTTTCGCCCGACAGCATCAGGAAAAGCTCCCTTGCAGTCGCCGGGCGGCGCGATTTATCGGCCTCAAGCGCGTTCATAAGGGCGTTTTCGGCGTTTTTCATCATGCGCACGCCGAGCCTTGACGGTGCGGCAATCTCTCCACCGCTTTGCCTGCGCGGCGCTCTTCCCGTTATCATTCTGTAAATCGTCGCCGCAAGCCCGTACACATCGGTGCTTGCGTTGACGGCCTCGCCACGATTAAAATATTCGCGCGGCCTGTATGCAGATTTGCCGTCCGCCCCCGTCGCTGACTCTGACGCGCAGGCAAACCTTGCAGCCTCGCCGCAACCCGTGAGCTTGAGCTTGCCCATGTTCGTCACGCGTATTGAATCGGGCGCGATGGCGCAGTGCGTTATCCCCTGCCCGTTTATGATATCGACTGCGGAAAAAATCGGCTTCATCATTTCAAGCGCCTCTCCGAACGATATCCTGCCGCCGCGCGATAAAAGCATATCCTCGAGCGAGCAGCCGTCGATGTGCTCCGAAATAAGGTACGCCGTGCCATTCTCCGCGACCGCATCGATAACATGCGCATAGCCGTCCATGCTTCGCATTGCTCCAAGCTTCTGCGCATCGTCGTTAAGCAGCATTATTGCCGAGCCTATTGCGTTGGCCGCCTCCTGCGAATACGGCGCGATATGCTCGTTATCCTCCTGTCGGTAAACCAGCCGCTCAGGCAGTATTTCGGCGATAGACACGCGTCTGTTCGTGGTGTTGTCAAACCCGACGTACACAGCCTGCGCATCATCATGCGCCATTACGCCGCCGACAACATATCTGCCGCCCGCGATAAGCGCTCCCGGCATCAGACACCCGGGAGTCGTCCGCATTTCATCGTATGCGCATCCGCAGAACGGACAAGCCTCCTCACCGCTTGAGTTAATGTTCATGCAGTTAATGCATCGGTATGTATTTACCATTTTCGTTTCCCCCGTTTTACTCGCCTAAAAGATATATTTCGCCATTAATTATTTCGGTTATTACACTGTTCACGTCATTGTCCCCGCCGTCTATCTGCAACTCCCTCGTCTCGGTATATACCGGGAAGATATAATTCTCCACGCTTTTCGTTGCGTAACGGGAAAGAAGCTCCGCAATAAGCTTACATGCCTGTTTAAGCTTTGCGGACTTTCTTATGCCATTGGCTATATAAACTCGTTCCATTACCTCCGCAGGATATGGTTTGCCTTCGGGGAGCCTCTCAACGGAAATCTTCGTAGTAGCGTCTGAATCTTTGATAATTCTGTCATACAGGCTTGCCGAAGCGATTATATATGTGAATTTCTTCAGCTCTTGCCCGTCATACTCTTCAAAAAAGCGAATTTCTCCGTTTATTTCGATTTCGTCGCCGTAGATATAGCGTATCGCCTGCATTGCGCCGCCTACAACGGCAAATTTCGCGTCGTCAGGCCTTGTGTCGTTCACCTGCTGAGGTTCATCATCCGTTTTTTCCGCGTTGGGCTCAATATCATTGTCAAGCAAATAGCCCTTAATTCCGTCTTCAGTCACGCATTCACAAAGGACACAACCTGTGCTCGATTCATTATATTTGCCACGCACATATACATCGCTGCCCCTTTGTATTGTTTCTTGTTCTTCCAACAGCACCGAGCTGTGGCTCGCATATTTTCTGAAATAAGCGGGGTCTCCTTTAACTGTATACCAGCCTGCGCTCGTTTTTTCCTCGGCCTTGGGTTGGCATAAAGTCGCTTCGCCGCGCACTTTCGGATCTATTTCGTCAAACTCGTTCACGCTTATAGCGGACTCAAACTTTTCATCCTTTTTAAGAACATCTTCGGCGCTTTTAATATAAACGTCTTGTCCTGCCCAGCGCAATCGGATAGTGCCGGTCTCACCTTGATCGTCATATTTCAGCACTCTGTCGCCCGCAGCCGCATTGCGCTTTATTTGTCCCTTGCACTCTCTGTCCTCGAACATCTTCGGCGCAGTTTCGGTTTCGGGTTCCGGTTTCAGCTCCATCACGATGCCGCGTTCCTCATTGGTCGTTTTATCTTCAAAAGCCTTAATAAGCTCCTCGAGCTGTTTAGCGCCAGAATCAAGGTTTTTATTTAAATCATCATTCTTTGAAAAAATCACATATGGCGAGTACGCCAGCGGCAAGCCGAAATCATCGGGGTTGTCGTCAATATAGCCTTCAATAAGCGAAAGCTTTGCCACATCCGCTTGTCCGTCGGCTGAAAACGTCTCTTTCAGAGCACTTTCCAGATCGTTGCTATACTCACTTATTTTCAATGCGCTGGGAAAAGGCATCTCCCCTATTGACACATCTGCCTTATCAGGCGTTTGCGCGAGTTTAATCTGTAATTCGTCGCATATTACCGATGCTTCTTCGTTGCTGTCGGGGTCGAGGCCATAGCATGTGATTGTGTTCGCGATTTTTGCGAGCGACATCGCAATAAGCGTTATGCCTATTGCAATAATCAATATAACCGCCGTTATCGGAACCGCAAGCTGCGCGGACAGCTTCTTTTTTCGCGGTGTCGATCTCATGGCAACCGTTGTGGCAATACTCTCGGACTGTATGCTCTCCCGCTGTGTGATACGCCTCTCCTGCGACACATTGGGCGCGGGACGCTCAACCGTCGTGCTCTGCCGCGCAGCATGCGTCCCGGCTGACGCAACAGCCGTCTGCCTCTCCTCCGTCTTTAATGCGTTTTCAAACAAATAGACGCTCCTATACCTCTTGCCGGGCTCGAGCGACAGCGCCTTATCTATCGCCCTGCACATTCCGTCGGGAAGGCTGCATCTGCCCGTCAGCGGCGCGTATTCGTCATGCAGCACCCTGTCGCGCGCGTCTTCGGGAAGCTTCCCCGAGGCGAGCATATAAAGCGCCGCAGCTATTGAGTAAACATCCGTCTGCGGCGTAGGCTTTGCCGTTTCGTCGAAAATCTCAGGCGCCGTTACGCCGCGCTCATGTTTGATTCCTTTAACGGCCGAGCCTCCTATTCGCACGATTCCGTCGAATGCGGAGAGCTTCATTCTTCCATCGTCGCAGACGGATACGCTTTCGAAGCCGACGCCGCAATGTATAAATCCTGCGGCGTGCAGCGCCTTAACAGCGCTGCACAGCTGCAAGGCGGCGTCCCTGACGGCTTGCGCCGAAAGCCGCCCCGCGTTTTTCTTTGCATAATCGGAAAGGCTTGCTCCGCTGAGGTATTCCGTCACGGCGTACACGGTTCCGTTTTCTTCAAACACATCGTCGATACACACGACGTTATCGTTTCTAATCGATGCCGCGGCGCGCATCTGCGAGCGATACCTCGATGCAGACTCCGTAAATTCCTCCTCGTGCTTAGGCCCGTCCGTGCATACGCGCATTGAGTCTGCGCCTCGACGCACAATTTCGCCCGGGAAGAATTCCCTTACGGTGATGCGTTTGCTTAAATTCTCGTCATAGCCCGCATACCATAGCTCCGTTCGCGTGGAGCGTACAGCAGCTCCAACAAGGTATCGGCCGTTTGCAATGTGAGTTCCCGGCTTTATGTGCGAAGGCTCCGACTTCACGCTGCCGTTTTCATAGCCGCAATGCATACAAACATCATATCCGCCGTTATCGTTCATGCATCTCATGCACAGACTTTTTTTCTCCATAATGCCCTCCCGATTTTTGTCCCGCTCTTCAAACGAGCTGGAACGTATTCTTTCTGCTTCCCAGATAGATCACCGCGCCGCGCGGCAGCCGCTCGGGCATATTCGGCCTAAGTCGTCTGTCGCTGTTTGTGAACGTGCCGTTTGTTGAATTAAGGTCCGTGACGAAATATGTCTGCGTCGTGCTGTCATACCTTATCGAGCAGTGCGTCTTGCTTACTTCGGGGCAACTCTTTTCGTCGAATATCATCTGGCATCTTCCGGGATCCCTTCCCATGACTACAATTGCTCCGCTCCTTAAATCAACGCTTGCGTTTTGATATATACCTGTCAGGCCCTTGATTTTGCCGCCGCCGCTCGCGGCCGAGTCCGGTCGGCGGTCTCGCCTGAGCTCGTCCTCTTTTTGCTGCTCAAAAACTATGCTTCTTACCTTTCCGTCAAAGCCTTTTACTTCTCCGTTCAGGCGCGCAAGCTCTGCCCGTATGGATACCGCGTTCCATTCAATGTCGTTCTTGAACGCGATTATGACGCCTACCACCGCGCGGATAACGAATGCATACGGGATAGCATTAAGCCACGCCATAACGGGGTTGAAACCAAACCCTCTGTAAAGTTTATCGAGATACAGACGGGTGACAATATAATTTATTGCCGCCCAAACAGCGCCAAGGGGCAGCATTAAATACCAGAAGCTCGCGAGTACCCATGTTTGAAGACCCGTATTTAAATAATAAATGACATTATTTATATAGGTCAGGTATGGTATACCCCATGCGCAAAAGAATATTGTTGCAAAAGACAGCAATCCCGTAAATCCGAAAAACGGCAGGCACCACAGTTTCATTCTCGCAGCCTTAAGCATATAAACGTCCTGCGCTACAGGAATCCATGCCCGCCAAGTGCCGTCAAGGCCGGCCTTAACGCCGATGTTTTTAATCGTCAGCGAGTAACCGGCATAAATCAACCCAACCAACGCAACCACAAAAAGCACAGAGAATACGCAGAACATCACTAGGACGCCCTCTATTGCGTAAATTCCATACGCCCAATTTGTTAACAAACTACCCATATATTCTACCTCCCAAACTATTTCCTAACTGCGCCGAACTGCTCTGCTCAGGCATTGCCTTCCAAATCAAACCACTTGAAGTGCTCGTCGCAGCACGGCACGAACATAAGCTCGACAGCGCCTACCTGTATGCGGTCGCCGCGCTTGAGCTCCGCCTGCGTAAGCACTGCCTTTCCGTTTACATAGAAGAGGCTCGCGGCCTCACCCGGCGTTGCAAAAAACTCATTGACCATCGGATCATATGCAATTATTGCCTGCTTGGATCTTGAAACGGAGGTCTCTCCGGACAGCGCCACCGTGTTGGAGGCATCGCGCCCGATAAAGTTACGCTCACAATATATATTGAATGATTCGCCTCTATGCGTGCCCCTCGTGCATACAAGCCAGCCGACAACGGGCTTAAACGGCTTACCCGACGACTCGCCGGCCGACCTTTCATAATACGAGGTCGTTGCTCCGTTATCTTTCCTGTTTGTGTCCGGCTGCAACGGTATAGTCTCGTCCGTTCCTCCGACAAAGCTGTAACCGCCCTTCATAGGCACCGTGCTCCCGGGCGTAACCACGCCGTACCCCGATGTGTTTTGCGGCGAATAGCCCATGGGTACCGTGCTTCCGGGCATAACTCCGCCGTATCCCGATGTGTTTTGCGGCGAATAGCCCATGGGTACCGTGCTTCCGGGCATAACTCCGCCGTATCCCGATGTGTTCTGCGGCGGCATGGTCGCTCCGTCAAACGGCGCTGTTGCTCCCAAGCTCTGCGTGCCTCCGAAAGAGCCTCCGCAATGCGGACAGGAGGGGTATTTGTCGCCATCATAATAGTGTCCGTTTTGACACTGCTTAAGATTCTTGCTCATGTTTCTTTCCTTTCATGCTTTATTTATCACACAAACCGCGGCTATTTATAGCTCATAACAGCCACGGTTATGTTGTCGTGCCTTATATGCTTTTTGGAGAATGCCGTCGATATCAGCTCCTGCGGAAGCATCTCGGGGTTATCCTTGTTCTTTGCAATTACCGCCGCTATCTCCTCGCTTGAGAGCGCTTTGTACAGCCCGTCAGAGCAAAGGACAATTATGTCCCCTATCCTCGCCTGAATGCCCGCGTCGTTTACATCGACGATGTCAGGGCCGGTTCCCATGCCGATATAGCTTATAAGTGCCTCCCTCTGCCTGTCGCTCATCGCCTCTTCAGTTGATATTTCACCGCTCTGCACGCGCTCCATAAGCCTCAAAAGATAGTTGTGATCGCGTGTGAGCTGCGTAAGCGTATTATCTCTGTAAAGATATATTCTGCTGTCGCCTACGGACGCGTAATAGATAACTCCGTCCTTGACGATGACGCTTACAAGCGTTGTGCCGCCTCCAAGGCGATTTCCTTCTTCGTCGGTAAGCATCGCCACTGCGCTATCGGCGTGCGGTATCAACGTCCTGTAGAAAACGGCCGGCGATTCGTATCGGCGCATATGAAACTCGCCGCTTAAAAGCTCGGCGCATAGTCTGCTTGCCCGCTCGCCTCCGCGCATTCCTCCCATGCCGTCGCACACTATTGCAAAGCAGCCCCTTTCGCGCACGAGTCTTTCGGGAAAGCTGCGCTCGGTAACTATGCAGTAGTCCTGTTGGCTTCGCCTGTTGCCGATTATGCTGTAGCTGTATGCGTATGCCCGAGGGGCCGCGCTTTTTTCATGCGGTTTGCTTTGCCGTGCCGCAAGCTCTTTTTTTCCTTTTGCTATACTCGCAATAAGCATTATTCCAATCACAATGCCTGTTACGAGCAAAGCTATCCCCGCAACCAGCCATACAATCGGATCTCTAAGCCAATTATTCATCTTCACATAACCACCTTTACAATGTTTTCGCTAGTCGACAATCTGAATGATATTGTTTGCGTTATCCTTATCGCTTGTCCGATAAGGATCGTGCCGTCCGGCAGTATGGTGCCGTTTCTCGACCTGTCTTCAAGAATAACGCTATTTGACGCCTTATCGTAAATAAGTATGCAATGACGCCGGCTTACCTCCGAATCATTTCCGCACATAAGATCGCATCCGGCCTGGCGGCCGACAACATACGGCTTCCCGTTTTCAAGCGTAATCGCTCCGCTCAACGCGCCGTGCTGCGTAAGTATTGCTTTCGGGGTGTGCCCTATAGGCGGCTGCGGTTCGTCACTGTCTTTCTCCTTCGTCGAGCTGAACAGCCTTCTGAACCATCCCTTGCCGCCCTGTTTTTCACCGCTCGGCTGCGCGGCGCTGCTCGGCTCGGGAGGTCTGTGCTCTACCGTCTCCGAACGCTCTGCCTTCGTCAGCATGTCGTCCGCGTTCACATAGTCGCGTATAAACTCGTGTATGGTCTGATAACGACTGTTTGCGTCCAGCTCCATCGCGCGGGATATGCACCTTGACATATTTATCGACACTTCGGGAAGTATTATGTGCAGCGGTTCTATCTTTGCACCCTTCTGTCGCTCTGTCGCGCTCGGCAGAGGCGCCCCGCGCACGCCGGTAATTATCCTGTAAAACGTACATGCAAGCGCGTATATGTCTGTCCAAGGGCCCTGATTCCCGCTTTTGCTGTACTGCTCGGGTGGAGCATAGCTCTGCTTAAGAAGTATAGGCCCCTTTGTTCCTTCTTCGCTTTTATATCTGCTTTTGGATGCTCCAAAGTCTATCAGCTTTACGTCGCCGTTGGGCAGTCTGATTATGTTGTCGGGGCTTATATCCCTATGTATTATGTTCTTTGCATGAGCCTCGCTTAATGCCAGCGCCGTAGAAAGGATATACTCTCTCGCCTCCTCATATGGTATCCTTCCGCCTCTTTGCTTGGCAAGCTCGTTCAGGTTTATGCCCTCTATGTACTCCATAACCATGTATGCGGTCCCGTTTTCTTCAAAAAGCTCGTATACCCTGACTATGGACTTACATAATTTAAGATCCTTCAGCGTTATTGCCTCGCCTGCAAATCTCTCAAGGCCGTCTGCATACTCGTCCTCCCGCTTCACGGGCACCACAGCTCCGGTCTCCGCCTTTCTGACGGCAATCTCGCGCGGAAAATACTCCTTTATGGCTACCCGTGCAGCGGTAAAGGTGTCATATGCCGAATAAGTTATTCCAAAGCCGCCCGAACCCACAACCCTGCCTACAACGTATCGTGACTGCAGGAAGCTGTATCGCGGCAAAGCGTTCGATTCCGCAACGCTCGGCATTCCGGCGCTGTCAAAGCCGCATTTAGGGCATACCGACACCCCGCTTGGCAGCGCCGAAAAGCAGCTTGCGCAATGCAGTTCTTTCCAAGCCTCCATGAATCGCCCTCCGGGTCCTTACATTACCGAAAAGCTGAATTTGGAATTGCCCGCCGTTATGACGTCAAATCCCGTGATAACGCGTCTGCCGATAAGCGGAATCCCATTGATTTGCGTGCCGTTCATCGAGCCGAGATCTTCTATGTACAGATAACCGTCTTCGCATGTTACCATAAAGTGCCTGCGCGAAAGCTGCCTGTCTTCTACGGAAAGATCGCATGCGCCCACAGCGCGTCCGACAACATATTGACCCATTATATTCGCCTCTATTGTGCGTTGAGTACCCATGGCGTCTATCGACGTTATCATGCATCTCACGCCGTTTGCGGCCGGGACATGTACCCTCTGCCTTTGCTCGACGTCTGCGCCATAAGGCTCCGTTTCAGAAAGCTCATTCTTCAAGACGGCAGCATTTTCTTCATCGGCCGTTGGCTGATCCTTTTTTTGAGTGACGGCGATTACTATAAATGCGATTATAGCGATTGCCAAAACGGCGCAGACAACAATCGCCCACACCGGGAACGATTCTTTTTCCGCATTGTCTACCGTAACACCTCCCGAGGAATTCCCGTCGGATGTCCCGCTTGCATTGCCCTCAAGTGGATAATCATTCATCGCCGCATTGAGGAGCGCGTTCGATTCCATCGATTTGTCGGTAACATTTGATATTCCGATGTCATAATTTCCGCTGCGGAGCGATTCTGCCATCGTAAGCTTTGCCGTGCAAAGCGTATCATCATACGAAACGGCAGTCACAGCAAGCGTCGTCCTTCTTCCCGCACCCGAAAAAGCCACCGAATAATTCGACAAAACGTCCGCACCCACGACCGGTTCGGAGAAAGCGACCGTTATCTCATTGCTTCCGCTTATATGCATATCCGTTATCTCGGGAGGCGTATTGTCGGGAATCCAGTCGGACACCTCTACGTCCTTCGAGACGGAGAACGTCTTGCCGTTGTAGTCAAATTTTAATATGAGCTGCTGCTTTGATTCGCCTATTATGTTGTTCTCCGCACGGAGCTTAAGTAAATAGCAGGAGCGTGTCCTCTGCGTCAATTCATTAAGCACTTCGGCGCAGTTTTCCTTTTTCACAGCGGCATAATCACCGCCCGTGCCGCGCGCAAATTCGCCGAGAGCGTTAAGATAATTCCTGTTTGAACCAACGCCGAGTGCGAAAAGCGGCAGCCCTGCTTTTTCAAGGCTTTGCTTCATTTCGCTTGCAGTGGTGCCGCCCGTAAGGCTGCCTGCATCTTCCTGCCCGTCCGTTATAATAAACGCCGCCTTATGAGCGGGCGAGCCGTTTGGGCTGTTTTTTGCGAGCTTTGCCGCCAATATCACGGCATCATAAAACATCGTGCGGTTGTCTTTTCTTTCAAGCGAGTTTACAACCTCGACAGCTTCCTCGCGGCTTTCCGTTCCGTTCAGCGCTGTCAGCGCTTCTTTTCCTATTGTAATTAATGTGAACGTATCGTCCGCGCGCATTGTGCCTATAAAATCGAGAAGCGCACTTTTAAACGCCTTGAAAACTCCCACGGGCATAGATTTTGACACGTCAACAAGAAAATAGTATGCCGTCGCACCGTCATAGCGCGCAAGTGACTCCACGCGCAGCGTCCTGCTGCCAAGCGCGGCCGTGACGCTGGTGGATTCAAAATCGTCCACATACTCCGCTCCGTCGGAATGGGGCTGCAAATAAACCTCAATCTCCGGCATTGTTATAACACACTGCTCGATTTCAACCTTTGTCGCTTCCTCCGCCAATGCGTACGGAAACGCCATCAACAGCGCCGCCGCAAGCGCCATTACAATACACAGTGCCTTTTTCATACCCATCTTCTGTCCTCCTTACAATATGCAATAAAATGAAAAACGGATTTCCCCAGCTTTATCGTATCTCCATCGTTCAGCGCGGCGCAGTCCGCCAGCTGTGTTCCGTTCAGATACGTCTGTGCTGAGCGCCCTAAAACCATGGAAAACTCATTGGCCTTCGGATCATATACTATAAGCGCGTGGTTTTCGTTTTCTATCGATTTATCGTCCGGTATGCTTACTGCCATCCGCATACTGCGGCCAATCCAGTTTTTTTCCGAGCGAAGCCTGTAATCGCGCCCGCGCTCCGGTCCTTCAATGCACACAAGCCATCCGACTATCGGGTCACGCTTAATTGCGCTCTCCATAAACGACATCGTTTTTTCCGACGCCTGACCGTCAAATTTTTCGGTAACCTCTCCGTCAAGCTCCGAGAGAAGGTTCTTGGATATCGTCACATCGTCGCCGCAGCCTTCGGCGAAGACCTGCGGCCCGCTCGAACCATCTTCACTGCCGCCGCTATATGGGGCTGTCGGCGCTTTCATGCCGAACGTCATGCAAAACGGACACGTTTGATACACCCTATCCTCGTATTGATGATTGTTTGGACAGCGAACTATTGCCATGCCGTACCTCCTTATATTTTTCGCCGTGATGCGTCTGCGGCGGCTCCGTTGCTTTCAGCCGTGCCGCACGGCTCTTGTCAGTTCTTGTAGGCCGTGAGTTTTAAGATAATATCCTTATTATAATAGCCTCCAGAAGACATCTTTATCGTAACTGTATCGGCGCCCGAAATATCAAGCGAAATAGCGGAGGCCTTAACTGTCCTCGAATATGTAGGCGATGTGTATATTAAAACATCGTCCGCATATATTGTCAGAACCGCCTTATTTTCACGATACATAGAGTCGCTTGCCGCTATGACGCCCTCGAGCCTTGCATACTTGCCGGCAGTATAGTACGTTACAAATCCATCGCTATCCCCCCAATTTATGGCGTCTACATATGTGTTGCCGTATGTATCTGTGCTTAATGAGGGCACATCCCAGTAGCTTGCGTTTGAATCAACAACCTTCAGCTCATAAATTTCAAGCGAATCGGGTTCCTTTGTGGTCATCGGTATATTCGGATCCTCGGTCGGTTCTTCAGTTATGGCCGGTTGATTCTGCTGCGAATCGGGCTGCTGATATTGCTGATCCTGTCCATCATATGTGTTCGGGGTTTGGAAAAGCGACTCTCCTGCGGAGCCGTTCCAATTATTCGCATCGTTGTCGAAAATACTGTTCCCGCCGCTTTGCGCACCCCAGTAGGACTCCATCATGCTCGGGTCATACGGTATGCATCCCACATGGGCAAACATGCATCCCACAAGCAAAAACGCCGCAGCAATAATAATCGTATTAGTTTTTTTCATAATTCACCCTCCTAAACAGTAACTGTCGCACATTAAACCTCGGTATCGCCGTGGCCGTCAGACGCAAAGCAGCGTTTTCGCAAAGCCCGAAAGCGTCTGCACAAACGCGCACGACCGCCGCAGAGAAATTTCATAAATATTCCGTCTGAAATTTTGCGGCATATTCTGATAAATACCGATATTAATTTTAACTTAAGACATATGGCAAGGCAATAATTTTTTCTTATTTTTTTAGAAAATTTTTATTGGTCTTATGTTTTAGGATTTCATCTTTTCAAATTCTCCTCCGCGCTGTATAATCCATAAAAACAAATGAGGTGCTTAATGCGGCGGATACGTCTGATAATCGAATACGACGGTACGGAATATGTAGGATGGCAAGTGCAGCCCAACGGCATAGCTGTGCAGGAGGCTGTCGAACGCGAGCTTGCCAAGCTTACAGGCGAACGGTGCGCACTGCATGCTTCGGGCAGGACTGACAGCGGCGTACATGCGCTTGCGCAGGTCGCCCATTTCGACACACAAAGCCGCATTCCCGCAGACAAGTTCGCTTTCGCGCTGAACGCAGGCCTGCCGCGCGACATACGCGTTCTTTACAGCGATGAGACTGAGCCCTCCTTTCATTCGAGATTTGATGTAAAAAGGAAGAGCTATCGTTACCTCGTGCTGAATTCGCCTCACGATTCGGCTTTCACGCGAAACCACGCTCTCCATGTTCATCATAAGCTCGACGTCGATAAAATGAATAATGCAGCCGCACTGTTCCTCGGCGAGCATGACTTTTTGGCGTTCAAAGCGTCGGGCATTACGCTTGAAAACACCGTCCGTACGATTTTTGCTTCAGAATGGTCAAAGCACGGGGATATGCTCTCATTTGACGTAACAGGCAGCGGCTTTATGTATAACATGGTTCGGATAATGGTTGGAACTATGCTCGAAATAGGGCTCGGCCGACGCGACGCCGAAAGCATACGCCGCGCGTTCAATGAAAAAAGCCGCAGCACCTGCGGCGTTACGGCTCCTGCGCACGGACTGTACCTCGCCCGCGTAGAATACGACGGCTTCGATACTGCTCAGTTTATTCGCAGCACATTTATTTTTTAATCACTCGCTTCAGCGGCATTATTATCAGCGCACCGATTGCAACGCCGCCCACATACTGTATAAGGTTCATAGGAATGCTTACCAATGCCGTTTGCGCGCCGTACAGTACGGTCTCGTAAAGGAAATATCCCACGGGCATGACTGCGCCGCCTACTGCTATCGCAAGCACGGGCGTAAATTTGCCCGAGCGCTTCATTATGCACGTCGCTATAAGCGCCATTGCGCCCTTTATTACAAGCGTTGCCGGCGCATATATCGCTGAGCCGATAAGTATATCCGCCAACGCGCTGCCCAATGCTGCGCATGCAACTCCCCACCAGCCGCCAACAAACGCAGATGCAGTGTACACGAGCGCATCGCCCGCATTTATGTATGCGCCGTTTGTGTTCGGTATCGGTATGCTCACATACATCGTCACAACCATTATCAGTGCGCTCATTACACCCGAAAGCGCAAGCATATGAAGCTTATTGTCAAACGCTCTGCGATTCATCGAACTGCACCCTCCTTTCATACGAACGGTATCCCGTATTATAATCAACCATGTTCATGAGGTTTTCGCCGCTTAGGAAGAGCTTCAAATTCTTCGCGGATATGTCGACTATCCTGTCAAGCGTTTGCTTCAAATGGAAAAAGCCCGATATATGCGGCGTGATCAGTGCGTTCTCCATGTGCCACAGCCTGTGCTCCTTTGGCAAAGGTTCCGGATCCGTGACATCAAGGCCGCAAAGCACGCGTCCGCTTTCGACCGCGTCCGCCAACGCGTCCGTGTCTACGGCGCTTCCGCGTCCCACGTTCAATATTATAGCTCCCTCTTTCATAAGCGAAAGCGTATGCTCGTTTATGAGCTTGAACGTAGTTTCGCCGCTTGGTACGGCGAGTGCAATCACATCCGCCCGAGGCAGCAGCTCTTCGATAGATTCACGAGAGTACAGCTCATCGATATAATCGGGCTTGTCATGTATTGTGCGCCGAACGCCGATTGTATATGCGCCGAGCATCTTACATTTTCTGGCAAACTCGCCGCCTATATCGCCGAGCCCTATCGTGAGCACAGTCGCATCTTCGACCGATTTGACGCTGCCCTCGTCATGCCAATACGCCTTTGCCTGATTATCGCGGTATTGGTGCAGACGCTTCATGAGCATTAGCATCATGCCCAGCATATGCTCGCTTATGGCAAGACCAAACGCACCGCTTGTTATCGTCAGAGGAACGCCTTCGGGCATCACGGCCGCATAGCCATCCGCTCCTGCGGTGTTAAGCTGGAGCCATTTGAGGCTGTCGGCTTTTTTGACAAGCTCATGCGGAATATTGCCGATTATTATATCCTTGCAATTCACCGAAGCTTCGGTTAGCTCGCTTTGAGGAACTATCGTAAATTCAGCCTCGGGCGCTGCTGCGCGAAGCTTTTTCATATGCTCCTCGTTCACGGGGATCGTCACAAGAATGTTCATTGATTTACACCTCGCATATTTTTTCCGAAACTATTATACGTCCGTTAAATAATTAATTCAATACGATTGTTAATGTACCGTATTGACAAGCCCGGTCAGCATGATATGATATATTCAATATCATGGGAGGTTGAATCATGGGAACATTCTTAGTAAAAACGACACCAACAGGCGTCAAGTTCGATCTGAAAGCCGGAAACGGTGAAGTCATTCTGTCATCAGAGGTTTACTCGAGTGAGGCAGCCTGTACCAAGGGCATGAACAGCATCATCAAAAACGCGCCTATCGCACGACTTGAGGATCAGACGATCGAAGGCTATGAGACGGCCATCAACCCCAAGTTTGAGGTTTATAAGGACAAAGCGGGCGAATTCCGTTTCCGTCTCAAAGCAAGAAACGGCCAGGTCATCGGCGCATCCGAGGGCTACATTCAAAAGCACTCGTGCCTTAACGGCATAGAGAGCGTAAGAAAAAATGCCGCCGACGCAAAAATAGTTTACGCCGAAAAAGAATAACAGGAACATTAGAATTAGCTGCTAACAGCGACGGCCGCCGATTTCTCGGCGGCCATCATCATTTCAGCTTAGCTTGCGCTCTGCT
>OLNZ01001585.1_pt1 | contig 15757 bp, 10 predicted proteins | sample 1672981 | NCBI WGS metagenome assembly OLNZ01 (sample SAMEA3136743, study PRJEB25190) | human gut metagenome | biome: human gut; feature: human-associated habitat; material: faeces | place: Austria | collected 2013 | reverse complement strand
ACAGTAACAGAATCAACATCAAATAGTTTATAGTTTGTTATTTCTAAGCCTGTTTCTTCTTTAAATTCTCTTTTTAAAGTATCTTCTACTCTTTCACAAAATTCTACTGTTCCACCTGGTAAATCAAGTTTACCAAGATAAGGCCCTCGACATTTTTTTATAAGTAATATTTTTTCATCTTTAATGACTATTCCATAAGCTCCTAAATGTTTGTTTTCTATCATATTAATACCTCCCTTATTAAATTATACAAAAAGTAGACAAAATTTGTCTACTTAATTTTTATTTCATTATCATATGTAATGTTAATAACATCACCATATTTAATTTCATTATTAATAATTTTTTTAGCTAAGAATGTTTCAAGTGTTTTAGCTACAAGTCTTTTTAAAGGTCTTGCACCATAAAATTCATCATAACCATTATCAACAAAATAGTTAATAGCTTTATCATCAAGATTAATTTTAATATTTAAATCTTTTAATCTTAATTCTTCTTCTTTAATTATTTTATTTAAAATATCTTTTAAAACATCTTTAGTTAATTTATTAAATACAATTACTTCATCAATTCTGTTAATAAATTCAGGTTTAAAATAGTTATGAAGTTCATCTAATACTTTATCTTCTTTACCTTCTAAAATATATTCACTTCCAACATTTGATGTCATTATGATAATTGTATTTTTAAAATCTACTGTTCTACCTTGTGAATCAGTACATCTTCCATCATCTAAGATTTGAAGAAGTAAGTTAAGTACTTCGGGATGAGCTTTTTCTATTTCATCAAAAAGAATTATACTGTAAGGATTTCTTCTTACTTTTTCTGTTAATTCTCCACCTTCTTCATATCCAACATATCCTGGAGGAGAACCAATTAATCTTGATACGCTAAATTTTTCCATATATTCACTCATATCAATTCTTATCATATGTTTTTCATCATCAAAAAGTTCTTCTGCTAATGCCTTAGCAACTCCAGTTGGACCAAGAAAGATAAATGAACCAATTGGTCTATTTGGATCTTTAATTCCACTTCTACTTCTTATAATAGCATTACTTACTAAATGAAGGGCATTATCTTGTCCCATAACTTGTTTTCTTAAATTATCTTCAAGACTTAATAATTTATCTTTCTCACTACTTACAAGTTTTGCTATTGGAATAGAAGTCCAACGAGAAATAACACTTGCTATACTTTCACTATTAACAACATTACTTAATAATCTAGTTTCATTAGCATTATTAAGTTCTTTTAGTTCTTTTTCTAAACTTGGAATTACACCATGTCTTAATCTTGCTGCTGTTTCTAAATCATAATTATTTTCAGATTTTTCAAGTTCGTATATTGCTTTTTGTAATTCTTCATTTTTTGTTTTTATTTTATCATTTAATTCTTTTTCTTTTTCCCAAGATAAAGTTAATTCTTTTTCTTGTTCTTTTAAAACATTTAATTCTTTTAATATTTCATCTTTTCTAGCAAGTGAAAGTTCATCTTTTTCTTTTTTTATAGCTTCATTTTCTATTTCAAGACGCATTATATTTCTTCTTACTTCATCTAAAGAAGTTGGTACAGAGTCCATTTGTACTCTAATGGTAGCACACGCTTCATCAACAAGATCTATTGCTTTATCTGGTAAATATCTATCTGTTATATATCTATTTGATAAAGTTGCGGCGCTTACTAACGCTTTATCTTCAATTGTAACTCCATGATGAACTTCAAAAGTTTGTTTTAATCCACGAAGAATTGTAATTGTATCTTCAACGGTTGGTTCATGGACAATTATTTTTTGAAATCTTCTTTCAAGAGCTCCATCTTTTTCAATATAGTTTCTATATTCATTTAAAGTTGTTGCTCCGATTACATGAATTTCACCACGTGCTAACATTGGTTTTAAAATATTACCTGTATCCATTGCTCCTTCAACTGCTCCAGTACCTACAATCATATGAATCTCATCAATAAACATAATTATATTACCTTCACTTTTTTTAACTTCATTTAATACTTTTTTTAATCTATCTTCAAATTCACCACGATATTTAGCACCTGCTACTAAGCTTGCCATATCAAGCTCCCAAATTGTTTTATTTTTTAAACTTTCTGGAACATCATTTTTAACTATTCTATTAGCTAAACCTTCAACAATAGCAGTCTTACCAACACCAGGTTCTCCAATTAAAACAGGGTTATTTTTTGTTTTTCTAGATAGTATACGCGTAATACTTCTAACTTCTTCATCTCTTCCTATAACAGGATCTATTTTTCTTGCCTTAGCAAGTTCAGTAATGTTTCTTCCATATTTTTCTAAAACATTTTCGTTTTCTTCTTCATTATTAAAAATATTCATATACCTCACTTTCCTTTCGAATTATATTATACTACACTAATTGGCACTTGTCAAGTATAAGTGCTAATTTCATTAAAATATATGAAAAAAGATACCTAAATATTATTATATCTAAATATCTTTTTATTATTTATTATTTATTATTTATTATTTATTATTTATTATTTAATTCACTTATTGCTGTTAGCACCCCTAGTTTACCATACTCATAAGTTAAACTACCTTGTTGATATGCAATATATGGTGGTCTAATTGGACCATCACATGAAAATTCAATTGATGAGCCTTGCGTAAAACTTCCACTTGCCATGATTACTTCATCATCATACCCTGGTGTTGGTGTTGGAACAGGGATTGAATTAGAATCTATCGCAGAACTTTTTTGAATTCCTTTACAATAATTAATTAAATCATCTTTATTATTAAATATTATATTTTGAACAATATCTACTCTTTCTTCATTATATTTTGGCTCAACATCATATCCTAAAGTTTCCATTATTTTACTTGTAAATATTGCTGTTTTTAAACTATTAGCTACGACAAGAGGAGCTAAAAAAAGTCCTTGAAGTATTTGTTTATTAAATCCTAAAGATGGTCCTACTTCTTTACCTTGTCCTGGAACAGTAAGACGTTCTGCTACAAGATTTATTAAATCTTTTTTACCTACAATATAAGCTCCATTTGGTGTTATTCCTCCACCTAAATTTTTAATTAAAGAACCTACAGCAACATCTGCTCCTACTTCAGTTGGTTCTTTATAACTAACAAATTCACAATAACAATTATCTATCATAACAATTGTTTTAGGACTAACTTTTTTTATTAATTTAATTACTTCTTCTACGTTTTCTATTGAAATACTTTTTCTTGTAGAATAACCTTTTGATCTTTGTATTTCAATTACTTTAACAAAATCTTTATTCAATCTTTCTTCTATTTTTTTAAAGTCAAAATTATTATCAACTAAATCTATTTGTTCATAATTTACTCCAAATGATTTTAATGAACTATCATTAGGAGTTATACCAATTACTTCATCAAGTGTATCATATGGTTTTCCTGTTATGCTTAAAAGGGTATCATTTGGTCTTAAAAGGCCAAATAAACATACAGTTAAAGCATGACTTCCTGAGATAAACTGTGTTCTTACCAAAGCATCTTCACATTTAAAAATTCTTTTATAAACATCTTCAATTTTATCTCTACCTATATCATTATATCCATATCCAGTTGAAGTATTAAAATGTATTTCACTAATATTTTCTTCATGAAAAGCATTTAATACTTTCATACTGTTAAACATACATATATCATCTATTTTTTTTAATTCTGTTTTTATTTCTTCTTCACATTTTTTACTAATTTCTAATAATTTTTCATCTATATTAATCATTATTTCTTCCTCCATCTACTTTAATTATTGCATCATTTATATAACTTCCATCTTCACTTGCAATAAAATATATAACATTTGCTATTTCACTAGGTTTAGCAAATCTATTAAGTAATATTTTTTTATTTTCACTATCTTTTTGTTCTTTACTTAAATCTTTATTCATCAATGTATCTACCCAACCAGGACAAATACAGTTAACTCTTATTTTAGGAGCATAGTATTTAGCCAAATTATGTGTAAGAGAGATAATCCCTATTTTTGATGCATCATAATCTATACTTTCAATATAATAAGAGTCAATTGCATTTGTTGAAGATATATTTATAATACTACCTCCATCATTTATAAGATTTCCAAGATATTTAATAACACTAAAAGTACCAATTAAATTAGTATCAATTACTTTTTTAAATTCTTCTACTGTTTTTTCTTCAAATAAATTATCAATTGCTATTCCTGCGTTATTTACAAGAGCATCTATTTTTTTAGTCTTTTCTTTGACAAAATTTGCTAAAGATTTTACATCGTTTTCCAAACTTATATCACACTTTATGGAATAAATATTAACATTATAAGAAGATATAATATCTTTTTCTATTATTTTTGACATTTCTTTACTTTTATTATATGTAAATATAACATCATATCCATTTTTAGCAAATTTATAAACAGTTTCTTTACCTATTCCTGAAGATCCTCCCGTTATTAAGACAACCTTATTCATATAACACACTTCCTTAACAGACCATATTATAACATTTTAATTAAAAAATGTCTATATTTACAACTTATGTGGTAAAATATATATGTAATAAATAAGGAGAGCATATGAAAAAAATAATTATACTTATTTTAGTTATCCTATTATGTGGATGTAATAATAAAAACACAACAATAATTAATTTAAATAAGAATTTAAATATTGAAGTTGGAGAAAGTATTTACTTATATGATTTAGTAAATATTGAAAATGGAAGTTTTATTACAAAAAATTATTTAATAGATACAAATAAAATAGGTACCAAAGATATATCTTTTACTTATAAAGCAAGTAACAATAAAAATGAAAAGTATTCTTTTAAAGTTAATATTATAGATACAACACCTCCCGTTATTTTAAGTGATACAACTTATGAAATAGAAAAAGGAAAAAAATTTAATATTAATTCTAGACCTTTATGTGGAGATAATTATGATAGAAACATTAAATGTGAAATAATAGGAAACTACGACACTAATAAAATTGGTAGTTATCAATTAAAGTTTAGAGCAGTAGATACAAGTGAAAATAAAACCGAAAAAGATTTTACCTTGGTTGTTAAAAATAAAATTAATTCATCAAGTTATAATCCAAGTCCAAAGTATTTAAAAGATATTATAAAAAATTATAAAACTGATAAAAATGAAATAGGAATAGATGTTTCAACTTGGCAAGGAAATATCGATTTTAATAAAGTAAAAGAAGATGGGGTTAGTTTTGTAATGATACGAATTGGCTTTGGTTATGATAATAAGGGTAAAAATATTTTAGATAACAAATTTCTTCAAAATATAAAAAATGCTAAAAATGCAGGTCTTAAAGTTGGTATTTATTTTTATAGTTATGCTGAAAACGAAGCACAAGTTAAAGAACAAGCAAACTGGATTATTAAAACTTTAAACAATGAAAAACTTGACCTTCCTATTGCCTTTGACTGGGAAGACTGGGGAGAATTTAATAATTATAATCTTAGTTTTATTGATTTGAATAAAATGGCTAAAGTATTCTTTGATACTTTAAATGAAAAAGGATATGAAACAATGCTTTATGGAAGTGCAACATATCTTTATCGAATTTGGGATACAACAAATTATAAAATATGGCTTTCCCATTACACAACAAAAAATGATTATCCAGACAAATACAATATGTGGCAACTTACAAGTTCAGGTATTGTAAATGGTATTGATGGATATGTAGATGTTAACATTTTATATAATTAAATGTTGACTTTTTTTAATTAAAATACTTTTTATTTGTAAATATATATGGTATAATTTTAAAGAATTAAGGATGTGATATAAATGGAAAAAATTTATGTTTTTGGACATAGAAAGCCTGATACTGATAGTGTTAGTGGTGCAATAGCTTTAGCTTATTTAAAAAAACAACTTGGAATAAATGCTATACCTGTCATATTAAGTAATATTAACAGTGAAACGAAATATGCGCTTGATTATTTTAATTTAGAAGAACCAATGTTTTTAAATGATGTTAAATTAAAAATTAAAGATTTAAATTATAGTAAAAACTTCTTTATTAATGAAAATAAATCATTACTTGAAGCATATAACCTTATGGTTAGTAAAAAATCAAGCAAAATACCTGTTGTAGGAGAAAATAATAATTTTATTGGTGTATTAGGAATGAAAGATATAGCAAAATATTTAATTAATTATACTAATACTTCACTTAATACAACTTATAATAACATTTTAAATACAATAGAGGGAGAAAAAGTAACATTATATAATGAAGACATCGAAGGAAATGTAATCGTTGCCTCTTATAAAAGTACAACTTTCATTGATAATGTTACACTTGACAACAGTAGTATTTTAATTGTTGGGGACCGCCATAGTATTATTGAGTATGCTGTTAATAGTAATATTAAACTTCTAATTATAAGTGGTGGCGTTGATATTAAAAAAGAACATTTAAAAATAGCTAAACAAAATAAAATAAATATTATGAGAACAAAACTTTCTGCTATTCAAACTGCCAGGATGATTGAACTTGCTAATAAAATTAACAGTACTGAAATTAATAAAAATATTTTATGTGTTAATGAACTTGATAATGTTACTGATTTTATCGATATGGCTAATAGAACTAAATTCAGTTATTATCCTGTTGTTAATAAAAATAATAAGTGCTTAGGCACTGTTACTCTAGCAGATACTTTTGAAAAGAAAAAGAAAAAAGTTATTTTAGTTGATCATAATTCATACACACAAAGTATCGAAGGTATCGAAGAAGCTGATATTTTAGAAATAATAGATCATCATAATATTGGTTCAATTGGTACAAATTCTCCAATTAACTTTAGAAATATGCCTGTTGGAAGTTCAAATACTATAATTTATCAAATGTATAAAGAAAATGGTATAAAAATTCCTAAACAAATCGCAGGTATCATGGCATCAGGTATTTTATCAGATACACTTATTTTAAAAAGTCCAACAACTACTGAACTTGATAAAAAAGCCCTAACTGAATTATCTAAATTAGCTAAAATAAACTACAATAAATATGGACTTGACCTATTGAAAGCAGGAGCAAGTGTTAAAGGTAAAACTAAAGAAGAATTATTATATCAAGACTTTAAAATATATCCAGTTGGTGATAAAAAAATTGGTATTGGTCAAATTTCTACAACTGATCCTTCAATATTCTTAAATGAAAAAGATGAGTATGAAGCTTTATTAACATCTATTGCTAAAAACAATGAATATAAAAGTCTTACATTCTTTGTAAATGATATTCTAAATGATGGAAGTTATATTTTCTTCAATGATGATTCAAAGGAAATCTTAGCAAATGCTTTTAATATTAAAAAACTTGAACAAGGAACATTCTTAAAGAAAGTTGTTTCAAGAAAATTACAAATAGTTCCTGTAATTATGGAACAATATGAAAAATAGAAGTTACAACACTTCTATTTTTTATTTTTTATTATTTTATAATGACTTACAATAACTACTATTCCTGTAATTAAAACAAATAGATAAAAGCTTATTCCTCTACTAAGTAACATTGCAGAACTTAAATAACTTGCTGGAAATAAAAATTGGTAAACCCCTAAAAATCCAGCTTCACTTGCCCCAACTGACCCTGGTATTGGTACAAATGATACACATATAAATAATATTGCTTGCATTGATATAAATAGCCACAAACTATTTTCACTAAAACCAAATGATTTATATATTAAATATGGTCCAATATAATTTATAAGCACTTGAATAATACAAGTTACAAATGACTTTATTACCACCATTTTATTTTCTTTTATATAATTACTACTTTCATGAAAAATATTTATTTTTTCATTTATTTTATCTTCTATCTTATTAATGTTTTTTAAATTAATTTTTCTTAATAATTTTATACAAAAGTTAGATATTTTTTTTACAAAACTATTTTTGAATATTAATAAAGTATAAAGAACAAATAATGTAAAATTAATTATAAATCCAACAATAAATAAAAATACAATAATAGCATCTAAACTTCTTACATAGTTAAAGCTAAAAATTAATGAAATAAGAGCAATTAGAACAACACTAAACTGATAACCAGAAAGCTGTACTAAAAGAGCAAATGTTGAATGGGATATATCTATATCATCTTTCTTCATATAATAAATTTGCATAGGTTGACCACCACTTGAACTAGGTGTAATTGCACTAAAGAAATATCCTATCATTGTATATTTTAAATATGTTAAAGGTTTTTTGTTATAACCAAAATTATTTAGTATTCTTCTAACATTTACAGTTTCTAAAGAAATGTATATAAATGTTGCAATAAAAGCTAAGAATATATATATTAAATTAACACTTTTTAATGAATTAAGTATATCTTTTATATTTACTTTTCTAAAAATAATAAAATACATTATAAGTATTAAACCTAAAAATATTAAAAAATTAAATATAAAAGTTTTTGTCTTTTTATTTTTCACATATATCACCCGTATAAATTTAATTATACCATTTTTAATTAATTTAGCATATATATTTTATTTCATTGTTAGGAAAATATTTTTTTAAAAGACTTGCTATATATTTTTCACCGTCTTCTTTTAATTCTTTTTTATAAACATATTTACCTCTTCCTCTACCAGTTTGAATATCTTTATTATATAAACTATCTAACTTAGGGAAAGCTTCTTTATTAATCATATCACTAACATAACTATATGTCATAAATATAACTTCAAAAAAAACTTCTTTTTTTACTTTGTTACTTAGTTTTTCTTTTAAAGTAATAAAAAGTTCTTCATACAATTTTTTATAGTTATCTACTATAATAACAGGAGCAATTAAGATACCAACTTTATAATTATCAGCACATAATTTATTAATTGCATCAATTCTTTTTTCCAAAGGTGATGTTTTTAATTCAATATTATTTATTATTTCTTTAGGATTAACACTTACTCTAATTATTGTTCTTCCATTATGTTTTATTCCTATAATATCGTCTACTTGATGAAATTTTGTAGGAAAAGTAAGATATCCTTTATTTATTTTTCCAAATTCTTCAATAGTCCATTTTAAATTATTAGTAATCATATTTTCATAAACTAAATCACTATTACTACCTATTTCATAAACTTTTTCTTCCTCGCTTTTTAAACTATGTTTTATTATCTTTTCTAAAAGTTGTTCTCTATTAACAAAAACCCTTAAATAAGAACATTTATTAAAATTACATACCAAATAACAATATAAACACATTGCACCACATCCACTTGAAGTATATGGAACAAGATAATTAGAAACTTTATAATTAGGTACAAAATTTTGTGTTTTTCTAACTCCTATTATTAAATATGTTTTTAAAATAGGAAAATCTTTGTTTTCTTTTTCTCTTAACTCTTTTATATTATTATGATTTTTTATAACTGTTTTTGGAATATCTTTATATTTTTCAAGTAAATATTTTCCTAAATAATATTTATCAACATCTTTCTCATAATAAATATGACTTATATTCATAAATAAACACCTCATATTTATTATTAACAAAAAGAAAAAAACTATATATTTATTTCATATAGTTTTTCATCTATTATTGAGTATAAGTAAGTTTTTACAGGTATATTTTTTTTACTTAAAATATAATCTTTATAAACATTAAGTTGCTTTAAATATTCTTTATCATTAATATTTTTAAGTTTATAATCAATTATTTTGATATGATCTTTATACTCTAACATTAAATCTATTATACCATGATATATAACATCTTCTTTTTCATATACAAATTCATGTTCTTTATAAATTTTAGCACCATCAACATTTAAACTTTTTAATAAATTATTAACTATTTTTTCACTTGTTTCATTAAATGATGTTGTTTCTAAAATATAATGCATTTTTGTACCATATTTCATATTATTAAATTCTTCTTTTGTTATTATTTTATTAATTGTTTTTGAAGCATGTTTTTTTTCTGTAATAACATTTTCAATATTATTTTCTTTAACAATTATTTTTTCATTATTTTTGTTTATATAATTTTCATATGTCTTTTGTTTATTTAATTTATATTCTTTACTTATATAAATATCATCTAAATTAATATATTTTATATATGAATTTAAATTATATTTTATACTTTCTAAAATATCTTTAAAAGATTTATATTTTAATCTAATATTATTATCAAGTACTTTATCAATAAGTGTATTTTCTTTATCTTCTAGTGGACATACCATAATCATTTTTTCCTTACACCTTGTTAAGGCGACATAAAACAATCTTATTTTTTCACTTATTTCCTCTTCCATATACTTTTCTTTTATTAAAAACTTTATAAATGTTTCTTTTTCTTCATCTTTATAATATGGAGTTGTTATTCCATAACTTGAAAATAAAAACTTATCTTTAATATCACTTATATTAAACTCTTTATATAATCCAGAAAAATAACATATATTAAATTCAAGTCCTTTGCTTTTATGAATATTCATTATTTTAACACTGTTAGAAGTGTTTTTAGCTTCACTATATTTTATTTCTGCTTTTTTATTTCTAACTTCTTTTAAATATTCACTAAAATCATAAACATTATACCCAATACTTTCTAAAGTACAAGCCATATTTATTAGATTATCTATTCTTATTAAAATTTTATCAATATCTGTTAAAGTAAGGATTTTTTCATATATATTAAAAGTATTAATTATTTCATTTAAAACTTTGCTTGGAGAACTTAAATCTAAAGTTTCGGCGATAGTTTTAGCTTTTTCATATGTAGTAGTTTTATATATATTATTATCTTTGATATTCTTAAATATTTCTTCATCTAAACTATCACATACAAAACTTCTTTCGATACTTGTATAAAGATAAATAAATTCTTTGTCGTATTCTTTATTTTTTATTTTTATAATAATCCTTAATATATTTTCTAAAGTAATAATATCATATTCATTATTAAGTTTAAAATCAGCATAAATTGATAAAGGAATACCCATGCTTTCAAATATTTTCTTGTAAGTTTCAAATGCCGTACCACGATCCATAATAATACATATATCACTATAAGAAATACTTTTTAATACCTTACTATCTTTATCAAATACTTGATAATTATTTTCTATTTTATTTTTTATATCGTTTGCTATAATAAAAGCTTCAATTTCTTCTTTAGAATAATCCTTTAATTCATTATAGTTATATAATTCAAGGTTATAGTCATTAGCGGTTTTACCCTCTTCATTATAAGAAGTATTACCAAAAACCATACGATGAGATCTTATATAATCTGCTCCTCCTAAAAAGTCATCCATAACATAATCAAAAAGTAAATTTATATTATTTAAGACTTCACTTCTTGATCTAAAATTCTTAAGTAAATCTATTTTCATACCAGAAATATTATTACTATACAAATCATATTTATTTTTGAATATTAAAGGATTAGCATTCCTAAAACGGTATATTGATTGTTTTATATCCCCAACCATATAAACATTATTATTTTCTATTAAACTAATAAACTCTTCTTGTAAATCGTTTGTATCTTGGTATTCATCAATCATTATTTCATTATAAAATTCTTTTAATTCTTGTCTTACATCATCATTATCCTTAACTACTTTTATAGCCATCTTACTAATATCTGTAAACTCATAAACATCTTTAGAAAATTTATAATTATTTAGTTTTTCATCAAGTAAACTTATGATCTTTATAATTATATCAACATATGGTTTTGTTAAATATATACTTTCTTTAGCACTTTTTTCATCATCATAAATAATAATACTAACTAAAGATTTTATTTCTTTATTTAACTCTTCTTTAACCTTTTTAGCATCTTCATCTAATTTTGTTGTCCTTGGAAGAGTTATATTTTTATACAAATTATATTCTTCATAAGTCTTAGAATTAATTAGTGGATATACTAAATTATATACTTTTTCATAATAATCACTATCAGAATAATTACTAAATAAATCAAGTAAATAGCTTATATTAGATAATTTTTTATCTATTAGTTTTTTATATTCTAAATATAACTTTTCAACATTTTCATCATTATAAAATTCATTTATATAATTTCTTAAATATAATTCTTTATCTATTTTTAAATCTATTTTTTTAGAAATATTTAAAATCATTTCTTTTATATTTCTATCATCTTTTAAACAAAAATCATTAATTAACTTTAAAAAATTCTCATCTTCATTTTTATAAAGTTCTTCAAATATTTCATCGATAAATTTATCTTTTAAATTAGAAATAATTGTATCATCAATTATTTTTATATCTTTACTTACATTAAGTAAATAATGATATTTTTTTACAATAGATAAACTATAACTATCAAAAGTAGTTATATATGATTCTTCAAGTAAGTTTAATTGATCACTTTTTTTCTCATTTATTAATTTTTTTCTAATTCGATCTTTCATTTCTTTTGCTGCTTCATTTGTAAAAGTTAATATTAAAAGTTTGTTAATAGGTACGTTATCATTAATTTTTCTTAAAACTCTTTCTGACAATACCGCTGTTTTACCACTTCCTGCTCCAGCAGACACTATTATATTTTTACCTTCACTATTAATTGCTAAAAGTTGCTCATTTGTCCACTTACTCATAACTTTCTCCCTCTAAAAAAGATAAATCTTTTTCTATTTCTATATAATCATTATTTGTTTTAAAACATAAATCATTAAAAGGACAATAAACACATGAATTAAAATCATCACTTTTTTTAGGATTTATGCTAAATTTAGCATCTTCAATATTCTTAATTGAATTATTGATACTTTCATTTGTAAGTTCTATTATTTTGTTTATTTCATTATCATTTAATACTTTTGATGATTTATAAAAACTTCCATCTTGTTTAACTTTCAACCCTTTTACTAAATTACTATTTTCATATGATTTATCAAACATACTTAAAATATGAACATTGCTATTTGAATAACCTTCAAGTTTTAAATCTTTGTTATCTTTATTTATTAATTTTTGTAAATAAAATCCTGCAAAAGAAACATCTTTTAACTCTTCATTTACTAAATATAAATAAACCGGTAATTGAAGTTTAATTCCATATTTTATATATCCTAAATCTATATCAGTATTTCCTGTTTTATAATCAATTAAAACTGCTATTTTTTTACCTTGTTCTTCTTTATAAATAATCTTATCAACAAATCCTTTAAAAGTTATACTTAAATTATTTCCTTTTTCTATTTTAATTTCCTTTTCAAATAAATAATTATCTAATGATATATTTTTTGCTTGCTTTCTTATTTCTTCTAAAGTGAATTTTAAATCTTCTTTTAATTTTTTTAAGAAAAACTTTTCTTTATTGGTAAATTCTTTTCCTGCTAAAAAAAGTTCAATTTCTTTATCAACATCAATTTCATTTAATAATCCTATTTCTAAGATATGATGATACATATTTCCCACAATAGTTAAAAATGTTTCTTCATATGGATTTAAATTTAAAACATTAGCCATTAAAAATCTAAAAGAACATTCATTATAGTTAGATAATGAAGAATATGATAAAGTCTTTTTATTATTGATATAAGAATAAAAGTCATTTTTATCTATTCCTGTAAATTTATTATCATAGCTATTATACATATTATCATTAAAACTATTATAAAGTAAATCAAGTTCATTTGATTTTTTATTATATTTAATTAAATCATCTATTTTTTCATTTAATTTTATCTTACTAGATAACAAAGAATAAGTTGTATTTTCATTACTAAACTCTTTTAAATTATAATTTAACTCTTCAAGTAAATTAGATTTAAAACACACCTTATTTTGAAAGTTAAGCTTATATGTTATTATTAAATTCTTAATTGATTTAATATTCTTTAAAGTATATTTTTTTTCAAGGGTATTAATTTCTACAGTTTTTCTTAAATTAACTTCTGTTTTTATATTATCTGTTATATAATCTTCATCTTTTTTTGTTTTAGGTATTTCACCCTCGTTAAAATTCATTAAAAACACATAATCCAAATCACTAATAATGTCATCTATATTTATTAATTCAACATAATTCTTATATAAATTATTATCAATATATGTATGTTTTAAATCATATTCAAGTAAATCTTTAATTAAAGTATAATCATCTTCCATAATATATTTATTACATATATTAATTATTTTATTTACAATATCTTTTTCTTTAAAACTATCAAGTAAAGAAATTGTAGCATTTATATCTTTATTTAAATTTTCTAAGAAAAATTTACCTATTCTAGTAGCATAAAGATTAGTCTTATTATTTAAAACAACTGGTATTTTATAAAGATTAAATATTCTTTCTATATAAATATTATAATCACTACTTACATTACATAATTTTATATTATTTATATTTACACCATTTTCTAATAATTCACTTATCTTAAACGCCACGAATTCTACTTCATCTTGTATTTTACTAAATTCATATACATCAGGTGTAAAATCTTTATATTCTTTCTTAATATTAACTACACTTGTTAATAGCTTTAAATCATTTACTATTTTTTCTTCTAAATCATTAAGATAATCATAACCATAAATATATATTTTCTTATCTTTTATATATGTTTTAAAAACACCATCATAAATTAATAATTTATTTTCATCTAGTTCACATTTTAACGACACTAACTTATTTAATTTTTTACTTTTATAAGCTTTATCACTAACATAATAAATATTATCAATATACATCTTAGCTATATCATATTTATAATTATATTTGTTAGTTAAATATTTAATCGCGTTGTAATCATAACTAAAATATAAATGCTCTTTTATTTCATTAAAATCCATAAACTTTATGTTAAAAAATTCATTTTCTTGTTCTAATTTTTTCAATAAATACTCTTTAACACTAGGTTTACAAATAATTATATTATTATCATCTTTATTTAAAAAATCCATACATTACCTCCTTATTAAGGATACTTTTTAACTACATTCTTAATATATCATATTTATTTTATTAAATCAAGTAATAAAAGTACATTTGTTCGATAATTGTTTTATAATAAAAACTTTGTATCAAATACAAAGTTAAATTACCATTTGGGGCGATATATGAGGATCGAACTCATGCATACTTGTTCCACAGACAAGCGTGTTAACCACTTCACCAATATCGCCATAAAAATTATTACTTTTATATGATAACATTAAATTAACACTTTTGCAAGACTTAACATATAAACTTTATAAAAATTTAGTGAAAATATAATAAATTACTTATTTATCCTGTTATAATAAAAAAGAAATGCTAAACTTCCCATCCAATCTGGGAACTTCAACACTTCTTTATGCAAATAATATACTATAATTAAACAGCAATGTCAATTGCAAATACGGTTGTATATCTCTCAAATTATACAGGATCCTAAAACGATTGGCTAGCATTTTCGGAAGTACTAAAATAAACATATGGTTCTTTAGCAAACATTTTGCCAGTTTGTCTTATTTTATCAGCATTTTCATTAGTGGTTTGATGGTATAGTGTTACATAGCCATTTTTATCAACTTTTGCACCAACCGTTTTAATTTCTTCTATCAAATCTTGAGTGTCTAATAGTTTATCGCCAGATACCCTTTGTTCCAAAGAAAAAGAACTATTATTTAGTTCTCGTGCATTATTTTTGTTTATTGGAATAGAATATTTAGTAGTAGATCGCAAATTTTTAGACTAAATTCTGGTTTGTAAAAATTTATTTAATTTATTAGAC
>OLNZ01001574.1_pt1 | contig 15906 bp, 10 predicted proteins | sample 1672981 | NCBI WGS metagenome assembly OLNZ01 (sample SAMEA3136743, study PRJEB25190) | human gut metagenome | biome: human gut; feature: human-associated habitat; material: faeces | place: Austria | collected 2013 | reverse complement strand
ATAGCGCACCTCCTGTGAGATACTATTCTATGCAGAATTATACCCCATTATACCCTCGAAATCAAGGGTATAATGGGGCGCGGTGTGTTTTGGGTTCTTATCTACTTTGTAACCGATATGCTGTCGATACGCTATTGCCTATCTACCGCATATTGCATCACAAGTATTCAAAACGTAATATCTTTTCCATTTTTGCTATCTACATGATTCGCATTATGAGAAGCACACCGATAGCAGCGTGAAGTGCATTAAGAATGGGATTCTGTTTGATATGCCGAAGGGAGGCTTTGGTGCGACTTAGTGTAGGTGCAGAATAATTTAATGACGGTGGACACCAACCGCCTCCGCAAACATTTTCTGGCGTTCTATTTCTCACCATTCCAAATATTCCTGTCAGAAATTACCTTTCGAAAACAAGCGCTTTTGATTATTTCTTTTATCTGCCGCAAATTACTGGATGCTTTTAACATATTCCAGCAATCTACCAAACTCAACCTGAACCAACTGGATATCTGTTAAAGGTCCCCAACTAATCCGGATAGAGCTTTCAATCTGCTTTTCTGGAAGCCCCATCGCCGTTAGCACATAGCTCGGAGAATAGGAGTGTGAGTTGCAAGCTGAGCCATTGGAAATACCACAATACTGCTTTGTGGCCAGCATCAGTGCCTCTGACGACACTCCATCAAAGCACATATTAAGTGTGTTGTGGATGCAATACTGCAAGTCTCCATTTATCCGATACGAAGTACTAGATTCCTTTAGCAGCTGCAATATGCAGTTTCGGATCGCACAGCATCTTTCAGCATTTTTCTTGTACTCGGTTGCTGCTAATTCACATGCTTTTCCCAAACCGGCAACCAATGCGACCGGCGTTGTTCCGGGGCGAATACCGTGTTCTTGCGGTCCACCATACATAATATTCTTAACGGGCGGCAGCTTGTATCTTTTCTTTCTCAGAATCAAGGCACCGATTCCCTGAGGTCCTCCGAGCTTATGCGCACTCATGGACAGCATGTCATATTTTAAAGAACGCAGCTCATCAACAAGTTTCCCAAAACTTTGCGTTGCATCTACATGAAAAAACACATCTTTGTCAAGGAGATAGTTGCCTACTTCCTGAACGGGTTGAACGGCTCCAGTTTCATTGTTGACATGCATGATGCTTACCAGCAATGTATCCTTTCGGAGAAGGTCGAAAACCCTCTCCGGCAAAACTCGGCCATCCCGCTCTGGATCTACATAATCCACTTCAAAGCCTAGCTGTTGCAGATGCTTAGTTGTTTCTAATACCGCCTTGTGATCAATAGAAGACGTGATAATGTGCTTCTTCCCCGTAAGCTCAGCATACTCTTTTAATCCTTGGAGTGCGATATTATTGCTTTCCGTTGCACCGCTGGTGAAAAACACTTCATCTTTCTTTATAGAAAGCAGATTTGCCACCTCATTGCGTGCTTTTTCGACGACTTGCCGCGATGATTCGCCAAAGTCATGGGTTCTGCTGTCCGCGTTCCCCAAAATTCCTTTATATATTTCGACCATGTAGTCTAAGACCCGGAAATCGATAGGAGCAGATGCATTGTAATCAAGATAAACACTCATATCTTTTCTCCTTCAGTCGCAAGATTCAGCAAGTCATTAAGGTTTTTGATGAAATTCGTTCCAGACAGATAACCGATTCCACGCTCAAGGTGCAGTTTGAAATACTTGCTTAAAGTATCTTCATCGGCAGGGAGGTCTTTACTGATACACCAAGCTTTAATCAATGCTTTATATAACTCGCTGTATTCTCCCGCAAACGTGTACCAAGACATTTCTACATTGCTGTCTGATGCCATGGGGATGTCAGTAGGCATTGTGTTTTCGCCAAGGGAATAACATAATGCCCACCGGCAAAGAACGTTCCAGTTTTTGATACCTGTTTTTCCTTTCAGCCTTGAGAGTCGGTCTTTCGACTGATTGGAAAGCTTAATCTGTTTGATTATCATTATATTTCTCCTTAAAATAGCCTCTCTCAATCGTCGAACATTTCAAATTGTCATTATAGATGAGTGTGAACTCATCCCCGATATTAGGTTTCATAAGCTCATAATACTGGGCATCAATTTCAGAATCTGTAGACAGTATGATCGTTTGATCACTTGCCTGGGGGAAGTATGTTGTGATAAGTGAAGTCCTGTGATTTGAATCCATTCGAGACAAAGGAGTATCAATGATAACAGGCAACTTCTTCTTGGAACATATTGCAAGTGCCCATAGCAAAGCAATAACCATAAGCTGTTTCTCGCCGGCAGAAAGAGACTCTTTGGGAACAACATTTCCTTCAGTATTCAAGTATTCAAAATCTAAGGTAGATGGATTCATATGAATACGACTGATGAGATTTTTCTTGTTTGCCAAATGCTTATAGCATGTAGTCATTGTCTTAGCAAGAACATCAATTTTTCTTTCTTGCAACTTAACCTTGTAGGCACCTAAAATCTTCGTTGCATGATGTGCGTACTTTAATAGCCTGTCACTGTCATCATTGAGTTCAAGATTGCTAATCAAAGACTCAACATATTTGCTGTACTCAGATACTGCGCGCATTGCTTCGCCATGCAGAGAAACGCGTTTCTGCTGTTCGTTTTGCAGGAGAACTTCTAAGTTGATAACCTTTTGCTCAAGCTCTTTAATCTTTTTGTAAAGCCTCGAAAGTGCATTTTCATCGATATCAACGCTTAGATAACTATCTATTTCATCCACTTTCCCTTGATTTGCTTGGCCTTCAGTAATTAGCTTTTTGACGTCATTGCAAGCTCGATTTAGACCAGACTTCATCAAATTATTCAACGCATATAGGGTCTGGTCCGGAAGGTCATAGATCATCTCCGTTGCTTCTGCTTCAGCAGTTTTTTCAACGTACTGAATAAAATCCATGATTGCTTTGGTATCCTTGCCAGACATCGAAGCATAAGCCGAAAAAGCAGTGTTTATCTTAGAAATTGCAAGAGCAGTTACACGAGATTCGTGTTCCTTTGATGCCTGAGCTTGAATGTCCACAAGTAGATCTTTTACTAACATCAGCGGTAGTTCACCTGCGGCCGCACTGATCAATTTTTCTTGTTCTTGCTCAATCCGAAGCATTAGTCTGCTACGCTGATTAAATAAATCTTGCCGTTGAGCGACGATATCTCCGCCCTTGGCTGCATAATCAGTTTTTGCTTTTTCAAGTTTTTTGTTCGTGTCGTCAAGTTGAGCCGCAAGATCGGCAATACGATCATCGGCAGCTTGAAGTGCACTGTCTGCCTGCGCTTTCTTATCGCGTAAAGTTTCAAGTTCCTTTGCTTCCATAGGATTACTTGCCGCTTTTGTAGTTTTTGTAATAATACGCGATATGTCATTTCCGAGACTGTCCAAAACTGTAATGCCCAACAAAGCTTTAATTGATTGCTTCATTTGCGCATTCGTAGAATCAACCGCCAACTTTGCTATTTTTTCTCCATCAAAGAAGAAAAAGTTAGATAAGCCGCTCGGCAGTATGTTTTCCATGAACATAGACCAGTTTGCGGTCAAGAAACTGCTGCGCTCGCCATCTTTATTTACTGTTATTTTTTCTCTGACTCTGGTGGACGCACCGGACCATTCTCTTTTAATCAGGTAAGACTCTTCCTTGCCACTTTCAAGCGTGAATTCTAATTCAACAGAAGATTCCAGTGAGCCGTCCGCTCTGTTAACATAAGCTTTAAGGTATTGCCCATATGTGCGATACTTGCTTTCATTGTACGCAAATGAATTTGAGCCATACAGTGCAAGCAGGATTGCTTCGAGGAAGGTCGTCTTTCCTCTCCCATTCATACCTCCAATCAATACAACAGGTTTAGAACCGCTAAACTCGAATGTATTGACTCCGGCGTATACCCCGAAATTATTCAGGGTTAACCTTGTTATTATCATTTCTGTTCTCCATCTGCAGACTCATCTTCGTCAGAAGCCTCACTAAACTCTTCGCCCTCATTCTGAACATGTGCAAAGAATTTTTCATCGTATTTTCCGCCAAGTTGTTTTTTTCTCTCCAACCGATCCTGATAGTACTGAGTAGCATCATTCTCATCAGCATAGAAGGTATGCTCAATGCAATCTTCAAGTTGATCAAGAATTCCTTTTCGATGATTCAAACTATTGGCGCGGTTTTCGATGTCGATTAGGGTATACATCATTTCAAAGGTCAGTTCTTCGTCTGGATACATTTCTGCGCATACGTCACGCAGAATATCCCATTCTTCCTTCTTAAATGTCTCCGAGCCAATCCATTCCGGATCATAAAAAGGTTTTCCTATAACATCTTCGTAAATTCCCGGCAAGGTGTCCTCAAACTCGTGTTTATCGAATACCCATATTCTTCGGATAATACGAAGTTCCTGAATTGTTATGAGTTCAAGGTTCGAAAACTCTTCTGGGCCGGTTTCATTAATTTCCCGCTGAATTTCAAGCAGATGACGTAGCCATTTTTCACGGTACTCTTTAAGATAAGGGCCATGATGTAATTGGCCATAACTTCCCTGAAGAAATCCGCCCATTTTCCTAAAACTGCGACGGCTGCGATCCTTTTCCTCGTTACCAAACTCATTGCGAAATTCCAACAGCGGAGTCATCCAAGCCTTTTCGTCATCATTTGCAATCATGGCTTCCATAGATTTATCGCTTTCAACCATTGTACAAACCCAGCAGCCAAATCTGCTCTTACCGCAGCTTGGAAGGTCCTTCTTAACCATGAGAGGACACTCATTATCTGCAGTAGCTCCTTTGTAAAGGGTAAGTAACTCCTGATTTGAATATCCCCAAGGATTCTTATATTGCATTAAGAAAATCCAAACGTCATCATCTGTCCACTCTGAAAGAGGGGAAAAGACAAGTTCATTTACAAGTGTGGGATTAGGACTTAGCAGTTCACGAACTCTTTTCTTTTCATAAAATGCCATGGTTCTTGCACGGTTAGCACTTTCTGCCTTTCTTGTCCCCAGAACCATAATGATTTCGCCGTGCTCAGCTATTTTCTCTTTGACAAACTTATTTACCGGTTGAATCTTCAGTCGGTCTGTGCACCACCGAAATTTCTTGCGTGGAAAGGGATATCCTTTACCAAGAAAATTCACCCAGAATGTGTTATCGCAATCGGGCGTCAAACGATGCGGTACAAACGGTAATCCTTGCTCCGCGGCAGCCCGCCGCATTTTTTCAAGGGACTGCTGTGCCCAGCGTGCAACTACCGGGGATTCTACCAGCGTATCGGTATTTATTATGTGAATGGTCTTTTTCCTGTCCTCAGACGGAAGAGCTTGAATGGCAAGCCATACAAGCTGCAACGTAGCTGTACTGTCTTTTCCTCCGGAATATCCGATTACCCAAGGAATATCGTCAGCCAAATACAAGGTCCGTACTGTTTCCATTAGACCATTAACTAACTCTTTTGTTATAGTGGCCATCGTCTCGTCCTCTCCAATGTGGAATGGAGCATCACTAATCTGTTATCTATTCAGAAATTTTTGCTCCTTCATTTTCTCATCTTCGTCAAGTTCAATCCCCAATGATTGTTTAATCACATTAGCTGTAAGAACTACAGCAGTTTCGCTACTAATCATTCTCCCGTTGGCACGGATTGTTCTCAGATGCCATTGCGGCGACGTGCGTTTCCAATCTATATTCTGGAGTCGTTTAAGCATTGCATGCATATCGGATTTTTGATGCATAAAGAAATAGTTTCCCACGCGTCCCAATGCTTGGATAACTACTGCTTGTGTAATGATATAATTCTCTCGTAAATCAACCTTGCTGATTTCTTTATTAAGAAGCTCATTCCATTGAACGATGTTTTCCGATACACAAGACCAAAATTCAATTAAGAACTTCTCACATTCTGTATCAACATCCATTCGCTGAATAATCTTCTTGTTAGCCTTGTAAAACATGTTGAGCGCAAAAAGATTCGAAGAGAATTTTCCAAGGTTATCTTTTTCCTTGTCCGTAAAGGTATTGATAAACTTCACAGAAGATACAACTTTTCTGGTAACTACAGCAAGATCATCGCGAGAATCATATAGTTCAGAAATGGAATTGGATGTTTTTACGGCATGCTTATTCAAGTCTGTAAATATTTGCTGGCTTCGAGTTAGCCCTTTATCCTCGAAGAAGACAACGGATATTGTCTCATCTCCAAGGGTCTCGTCTTCGACAAGTGCTTCAATAATAGCAGCCTTCCTGTGCTGACCATCGTTTATTTGGAATCGGGCATCCATTGAGACCTCTAAAACACCAATATCAGAAGTCAAATCCGCAGGAATAAACTTAAATTTTCCATCAATGGAGGCAGCTAATGCTGAGAACACATAATCATGCCTGTTTTGTAATATGTACTTGCTGATTTCAGGTATTCTTGATGTGTTGAGCTTTCTCTGTGCTCGGTATTCCGGTGGTACATATTCCTCATCATTAGGAAAAAGCCGTGAAATCATCTTAAGTGGAACCATTCCGATGAAATACTCTATTCCGGCCTGCAATCCTCTGACTACAGGAAATCGGTATACATAATCCATTATTTCCTCCCCAAAACGCTTAGCGAGCGATATACTCAAGTAGGCTACTTAAGTATATCGCTCGCTTGATAAAAAGTCAATTCCAAATAAAGCGCATTCCAAGCAGGCACGAACTATGCACTATTTAAAGATTGAGTTCGTTATACAGTTCCCAGAACGCTTTGTCTTGAATATACTCAGGCTTTGCATTGCCAATCTTGACGATGCTGTGATGTTTCTTCAGTCCCTTAATGTCATTAAAAAGAGTTTGAGCCTCCTGACTTTTAGACTCGGTTTTAAACACGAAATCTACATCCGAGTTTTTAAGATCAGCCACATTGTGAACCACCCAAGTCAGGACATACTTGGAGTAGTCATCTTCTCCGCTTCCAAAGTGCTTCAAAAACTGAGTGGATAGTATGGTTCCGACGCCGAACTCGCGCCCCTCCTTTAGAATCTTCTTTAATGAAGGGAAGCCTTCACACATGAAGTTATCAGCCTCGTCAACAAGAATTAATTTTGTTAACTGACGATACTGCTGATTCAACTTACTCGAACCTGCCGCCTGCATATTGGAATAGAACAAATCAAGTGTTATCGCAACAATGAGACTTTGTATGTCTGCATCATATCCAGACAGGTCGACAACGACCACGCCGTTTAACAAATCAAACAGCGAAACAGTCTGACTTGGATCTCCTTCGAACACTTGAAACTGATATAGTTTATCCATTGCTGCCGCAAGAGAATCCGTCTTCTTGATGTCATCATCATTCGAGTAGATATTGTAAACCATGTCAAACGTCGGCGGTGTATTATCCCAAGTATCTGGATTCCCAGAAATTATTCCCGCCGTCTGATATGCATCGATGATGCACTGGAACAATGTGTTTTGCTGTTTTGGCCCCAAATTATACACCTTAGATAACGTGTCCTTAAAGGCATTGGCAGTATGGATTGGCAGCAGCGGTTTAAACACCTTTGATTTTGTCAGTGCAAGAGGGTTAAACGGCAAGTGGTACGGCTTAAGGATTTCCGCATTGGTAGCCTTAACAAAGTCCTCCTTGCTTTCATTGTAATCGCCTTTGTAATCAAAAATCAAAATCCCAAGTGGTTCATCGCCAACATTGTGATCCTGGTCTCTATACAACTGCGTGATAAGAGACTTAGTGAACTGCGTTTTACCTGTCCCCATGGTTCCAATAATACCGGTATTCGTATGGAATACTTGATTTGTATCATTGGGAAGCCAATATAGAGGCTGTCCAGTTACTGTATTGGTTCCAAACTGAATTTGCATACCAATTGGTGTGGTGCCATCATCCTCTGATACTTCATCACTGGCTACCACTTCGCTATTAACCTGTACAGACACTACTTCGTCAGTTCCCGCACTGTACGAGCTGTCGGATTCGGCTACTTTCTGCAGTGGCTGAGAAGCCGCCGGAGTAAACGAATTAACAGACTGCACAGGTGATACACCGTTTTCTGGAACGCTAATATCTTCGTGTGCCGTATCAGATTGCTCCGCGTGAGTATACAATGCCTTCAGTGGCACTGGCAGATCAGTCTGATCACGGTTAAGTTGACGCTCTATTTCTGATGCAGAGAGGACCATATAGGAAGACCCTAACTGTTCAGGAAAGTCCAAGAGACAAATGTCATTTTCTATGCTTCCGGATTTGTTAAGCGTATCTGAGCAGAACGATACTACAGTGCCTTTGCCAATGTATTGATCCATTCGATTTGAAAGTTCATAGTTTTCGTTCAATAACTCTTCACGGTATTTATCCAGAACATCATCCCATTTTTCATCTGGATATATATTGTACAGCTTCATTTTTTCACAGCTGACAATGACTAATTGCATGAAGAAATTTCGAGATAGCTTACGTTCTAATGAATCTCGTCCCTCTATCGGCCACAATGCGTTCCAAAGTCCGCGGTAGGTATTGAGCGCCTGGTCGCGCGCCTTGTTCAGAACAGAACTCGGATTCTGCCCAATCTTAACCTCGATCGGATGTAAATATATTTTAATCTGATCTTTAGGACCCTCGATACCAACCAAAAGAATATCATCGCTTGTTGCTCTCTGCTCAAACCCAAGATTTTTGGCAGAAAGCATCCCATCTTTTTGTGACAATCCAGCGCCGCCTGAAATACGCAGCATTTCTTCAAGTGAAATAGGCACCCATACAATATTAGGGTGGGTATAATATGCCATGCAAAGCTTGATTGCAGACAAAATACTCATTTTCTCTCTACTGAAATTACTGTCAGCTGCGCCAGCCAGTTTCTTTGCTGTAATGAGTCTTAGCATCCAGCCGCCATTAACAGCATTAAATAGACTGATAATCTGATTGATATTGTCTGAGTTTACGGAGATTCCTTTCTTCTGAAGCTGCTCAGAAATTATATCATCGTACTGCTGGGACTTTTGTGTTACCGTGATGTCATCGTATCCGCTGGCTGAGGTGTACTGGTCGCTGTAGTGGATAATCATAAGGTTATCATCAGCAGTCGACTTTTTCTGGAAGAATGTAAGGTCAACCTTCGGGGCAACAAAAACGACCCAGTTCGATGCTTTGTAGATCTTTCCGAGTTGACCTTCCTGCCCCTGCTCAATTTCTGTAAATATACAGGATGAGTCTTCATACGAGCTACCCGAAAATGCGACTCTGAAAAGCGCATTATAACGAGCGGCAAACGATGTTAAATCGTTGCTTCGTGCATACTTCATTCCGAAACCGGTCTTGTACCAATCTGCATTCAAAACTGAAGGCATACCGGACGTTAAACCAGCAAGAGATATACCAGTCGTTATTGAATCCATTCGACTTGCACCAGTATCTTCTGACGAGGCCATTTCAAAGAATGTCAGATGCGCATACTGATATTCTGCATCGAGCGGGTTACGATAATAGCATTTGATTTTTCCGCTTGCAATCAAGGCAAGTTCACTAATATCTTCTACCGATGCAAATTCCCTAATCGCAGCCTTCAGCTTTACCTGATCGGCAAGCAAAGAGAATTCATTATAACACCCCTGGTCAGAATAGATGTTAACCTCGAAAGTCAACAAATCATCTGGATCGGCATTTTCGCGGAGACATTTATCGTAAAAGCGTAGCATCCCTTGAAATACTTCACGGCAATCTCCCATATTCACCAGATTTATGCAGAGCCGACAGTTACCCAGATCCTCAAACAGGAAGGAAAAGTGATCGCGATATTGAATAATCTTCTCGCAAACGAGTTTTGAAACAAAACTCCGAGCCCCAGCATAGCGTCGATTCGATATTGGAGCATAGTATCTCCATTCAACAGAATTTTTTCGTTCTACAGCCTGATATAAAACTTTATTGGAATCTTTAATATACGGTATCAGGTAGAGAGGAGACAATTTCTCCACCAAATTATCTCGAACATCTCCAACATTCTCTTCTTGCATCAATTGGAGTTGATACATGATGTTCAAAGGCTGCAGGGGGCTCATAGCGATTGAGTGTTCATCGTGTATTTGAAGCACACATCCAACTTGCAGTAAATCGTTCTGCTGAGCGGTTAGTGTTGCTCCAGATGCGATAGCAGCCAGCTCATTTTTGATCGTCTCAACATAGTTTTGAGCAGCTGTAAGAATATCTTCATCCTCGCCATAATAGCACAGACTTGGTACTGTTCTTTTTTCCCTATACTGAGTAATCAGTGCAGCATATGCTGTCGAAACGCTGTCTGGAACGTTCAAATCAACTTCAGAATACCCATTAAGGGTTTCCTCCAATGCAAGGCATCCAAGTTCAACGAATCGGCTTTCCAACTCTAAAACAGAACGAAACTGTTCTTTGGCAAAGAACTCTTTAGTTCCAGAAACAATCTTTCCATCTCTATACTCTATGCTTTTTCGCTCGGAAAATTTAAGTTTAAAAGCGCTGATTCCGGTTAACTCAGTTGGCTTATCAGCTTCGTCTTGAATTTGAATTGGAATCTGGATTGTTCCACATTTTATCACGCAGTCAAGATGTCCAATATCGGAATCGATATCATCTTCATGCAATCTCAAATGCAGGGTATGATCAAATCTACACTCATATATGCCTCCCTGAGCTATATTTTCGAAATCCTCATTGACACTTCTGGGGTTAATGACAAGCTCATTCTTTATCCCAGAAACCTTAATAACGGAATTTTTAACATTTTTAGGAATGTAGAACGTATAGCAAGTTTGGAGATTCTCCAAATATTCTGGAGGGACATCAATTACACAAATTCTGATGGTATAGGTAATATGGTTATTCGTGTCGTTAATTTTGAGCTGTGCGAAAGTGCAACCATTCGGTCTAAGAGTAATGTTTACTATTTTACCAGAGACACTGAATTCGAATTGTCCAATCGGCTCAATCCAAGAGGACTTGATTGAAATATTGGTGTTAATCTGAATTGTGACCGTGTTACGCTGATCCGGATTGTAAAGCAAGATATTTTTGATTCTTCGCTTTGCCTTGGTTTCTCCATCGCATCGAATAAAAACTTTTTCATCAACAGGGTAGGAATACTCTAATGGAGTACCTGAGTAAAAAGAAAAATCATCATCCTCAATCTGAAGGGGATTATCCAGCTTTTTTTGCATACGGTCATATGAGCTTTTCACCATGTCGTATGTATAGCCTTCATACCAAGACAGACTCTTTTTCTTGCAATCTTTCAAATGAGAAATGAATCCCTTATCAAACTTTGACGAGAGATCATCTTCAATATTTCCGTGTTTAAAAACACGATCAATTTCTTCAAAGAACTGGTGATTGCTGCCAAGTCGATCTTTGATCTTTTTCGGATCTTGCAATGGTTGCACGGCGGGATCATACAGCAAAGAAAAGCTAATATAGTCTTCCTCCTTGACATAGCCACGGCCAAGAACAGTTAGCAATTCTGCGTATTCATAAAGTGACGATTTATCGCTAAATCGATCAGTTTGTTTACGCACCAGTTCCATTTTCAATAAAATTTGGTCAGAAAGCGGCAACTGAGCATCATTGATATCGCTCTTAATTTTTTCGATAATTGCTGCGGAATTAAATGGCATACCAGTAGTAGACAAATCGCCGGTACCGCTAGTAATTGTATCAATAGCTGACGCAGTAATCATCAAAACCGGGAAATGATTCTCGGTCATTTCTGCATTTCTGATGGTTGCCAAAAAATCATCGGTCATGCCATTGATTTTGGAGGCAACTACTACTTCCAAATCGGGCTTTAGGTAAATGGTATAGGTACTGTAAACACTACCGTAATTGAAAACACCTTGGATATTATTACTGGTCGTAAGTTTTCTCAATTCATCATCTACGCCTGCTACCATCTCTTGCGTATCTAATTTCAGGCAGTACCTTTCACCCTGCTGCATTTCATCAGCTCTGGTCTGGAAAAAATGCAGTATGTTTTTTGCGATGAAATTATAGAATTCGTTTGACATACTTTGCATCTCCACTATCGCTCTTCTTTTCAATCAGGTTGAGTTTTTCGTAGTAAATCGCAGCCTGTTCCTTGGATTGATTATCCAAATATACACCGCGCAATTCCATCTCTCCAAAGACATCTTTCAAGCGCATTTGCTCTTGATTCTTAATGCAGAGCTTTGTAAGGAAAATTAGAGTTTCTTCAGAAAGATTCAGCATCAAGCCGCTACGCCCCCTACTTTTCAGATACTTGTGACAGTACCTCTCAAATTTTGAAGAATAGGAATCGTAGGCTCTGACTCGTACACTGTTTTCAAACTGGCTTTTTATACTATCGAACAAGAATTTAACAGATGCATCTGTTGCACCATGATCTGCACTACCTTTTTTTACTTCGTTCATTTCAGCGCAATCTTTGATATTTTCTCTGTATAGCTTTGTAACCTCATCAATTTGTTCTGAGATTATACTGTCTAAAGCCGGATCAGAATCAATAATCTGTTTCAGGTCAATGTAATCCACCAACTCTGCACCTGGCTCGGTATGATTGAGAATTTCCAACGTTACAGCATGCGCGAAGATCTTATCAATTGAGTTCTGTAACTGTTGCCATCCTTCGGTGAAGCACTGCCTATTCTGACTTGTCTTTTCCCATTCCAAACAGAAATACAGCGGGACAGGATCGGTTCTACTACCATACAAAAAGCGGTTCAACTGTAATACTGTTTGAGCAGTGTAGGTAAAGAAATAGAACTCAAACAGTTCTACAAGATACTCTCTGGATCGCTTTGGGTTCTCGATGATATATTTGAAATCTCCTTCGAAAACATTCTTTAGAGAATCTGTTACGCGGAAATACGGAACTGACTGATCTGTTTCTCTTTTTGTCCTCTTCAGTTTTGATAGAACCAGCTTTTCGATAACATTACTCGCATCCAAAGACTGTTGATGAGCTCGAAGCAAAAGCTCCTTTAATTTTCCTTCGTCACCCAGAACATCCGCAAGATATTCAATCACCTTAAGTTCACTGGGATTGTCACAAGGAGTCTGCTCCAACATTTTTAAGCAAAGTGGTCGCATCCTTCCGTTATCATCAAAGAAGAGTATTTTAATCACTTCAGCAAACCTGTCTTCTTGCCCCTGTTCAATTTCAGTATCGTCTATTTCTATAAGCGAGGTAATCAGCATATCTGCGGTAATCTCTTCCGGTTTCTCGCCTTCGATTCTGCATAAAAGCGCCCCGATCAAGTTATTCAGCTCTAATACCGGTTCACTATTAGGATGCGTGACAAATGGAAAGAGCTTGAAACGATTGCCAGTTTTGTGGGAAAACTGCCCTTTGGAATCAAACATTTTCCCATGCAAAAACTGTTCTGCACTTAAAGCATAGTCCATTATCACACCACCTTAAATTCATACCCAAATTCGGTCTCTTCAAAAACCATTTTAACACTTTGAGACCCATCTTTAGGAATAATAGTAATACGAGAAGACTTATTTCCAAAGTCAATGAGCTGCTGTATGAAGCTGACAAAATCCGCGTGACGATTCTTATCTTGAATTGTTGGACGATATCCTTCTCTCATATTGCAAATCAATTCAAATAAGGCAAAATCAACACTGATCGTTACAACCTTACTTTGATCATCGCGCCTAAAACCCAATCTCAAATTTGGAAAGAACCGGTCGATTGTCCCGCCAATATGTTTTGCACTCTTATTAATTGCGGACTTAAGCTGAAGCTGCTCCAAAATCCATACCTGATCATTGGAATCATCAATACAGATATAGTCATCATCAAACTGGCCATTCCAGCTCATAACTGCTTTTTTCGTTGCCTCATAGAGCTTACCAAGTTTTTTCTCATCGCCACAATTTTGCCAATAAAGATACCGAATGAACTCGTCCATATGCTTGCGCTTTTTTGAAGCAGCATCTGTTTGAGAAAAATGTTTAAGCCGAACGATGAATCGATAAATAACTTTCTTCAATTCAGGCTTTATTCCACCCAAAACAGATACATTAGTCAAGTTATTGAGGACGCTATATGGAGTGTTAGCGGTTGCCGCGCAGAACTCTTTCTCAATATTTTCTATTGTGTGAAAGTGCGTCGCACTTTCATCAAGCAAAGAATTGCGCTCCAGTAATATGTCGTGAGTTTTCAGCTCATTGATTAGTCCAGAGATATCCGTATATTCATTTAGCAACATGGGCGTCGACCAATCAATATAGTTAGTCAAAAAACGACGTCGTTGATGCCTATACCTATCTGAGACTGGTCGAAATCCGGATGCACAATCAAATCATATAGCAAGTTCAACACTTCTCGTGTAGATACGATTGCCTTGTCGGCAATTACAACCTCAATGATACGTCTAATCAGATAATCCTGAACTGCTTGATTAGATAGAAATTCGTAATTATGCCTGACCGGACAGCGAGTTGCTACAGGGCAATTGCTGCACGATGAACAAGCTAGATAAAACGGATTTTCATCTGACTGAGTAAACACTTTAGAAATCAGATGCTTCAAGAACGCTGTCTCAGGTCCGTTTTCTCCAAGAGAAAAGACCTGATAATCGGCGAAGCTGACATATTGAAAAGTACTATTTTCCTTATAACCGGTACTATGAGAAAATCCTGAAATTATATCATTTGAGAGGACAAATTCCTTAAGAGCAGAAAAATTCTTGCTTTTTTCGGAATCAATAAAATTATTGAGTGTTCCAAGATTGATAGCAACAATCATTCTCTTACCATCATCTTTACAATAGTTTTCATCATTAAATGACGAAAGCTTTTCTGCAAGAGTTTCGATCGAAGTCATCGTTGGTTCCGCACTCTCAGTAGCGTCATTATAAGGCTCGTAATCTGCTAATAATTGTTCAGAATCAGAATTCTTCAAAAAAGAGATAAGATGAGATTTTCCATCGCCCGCACTACCACACAAAAGCACAAGACACTTTCCTTGACAGTCATTTATATCACGTAAAAGTTCTCTTAGTTCCTTTTCAACCTGACGTTCAACATGCAGATATTCCTTAAAAGGATCAAACTTCTTTGTGTTTTCAACCGATTCTGCTGACAGTTTTCTCAGCTTGCTCAGTTGAGTAACAAATTCACAAGACACAAATCTTCCTCCTTCGGATTTATATTGTATGTAAACCGAATTTTTGGTTCATAAAGCACACTTTCGAGTGACACTTGGAGCTCTTTTTCCCGCGTAACAGCTCCGCTCTGATATTCTGTTACAGTCCCTTTCATATTGAAAATTTTGTATCCGCCAGCTCATTATCCGTTTCTTTCGTCACTGTAGAACAAATCTTATTAAGCACCGCCAGCGTAACTTCTTCGTCCCGTCTCAGCCGGTTCATGGTATTAGGCGCAATGCCCGCTGCTTTGCGCAGGTCAGCCTTGCTCATCTTTTTATCGACAAGCAGTTTCCAGAGCTTGTTATATGAAATAGCCATCACCGTTCGACCTCCGGGTACAAATATTGATTTTATTATACAACTTTTTCGCTCATAAAGCAAGAAAGTTTCGCACCTCAATGCGAACCTCTCTTGCTTTATGAGAGCCATCTAATTCTCGTTTTCTGTATCCACATTCTGTGTTTTGCTCATTGATATTTGATTCGAATTTTTACTGACGTTTCCCGATTAAAGTCAATATCATAAGGGCTTGGGATACTCCCAAAATCGCCGTGTGTCCGGACAGCGGCTGTGCTTGCTAATCCACCAAATCCCAGTTTTCTCTGTCCCAACGCCGCTCCGCCGAAATCTGTGCTATACTGTAGCGGAAGGAGGGCTTCCTTATGGCACTCAAACGGGTATTTGCCGGGTTTTACACGCGGTACGACGGAAAGCCCATCTTCGTTGTCCGGGTGCTCAAGGACATCGACACCG
>OLNZ01001565.1_pt1 | contig 15947 bp, 10 predicted proteins | sample 1672981 | NCBI WGS metagenome assembly OLNZ01 (sample SAMEA3136743, study PRJEB25190) | human gut metagenome | biome: human gut; feature: human-associated habitat; material: faeces | place: Austria | collected 2013 | reverse complement strand
TTGCACAAGTTTTTAAAGAGATTTTTATGTATTTTTAGGTATTTTTTTTTGTACGTCACAAAAATAACAATGTTTTTAAATCCTTAGTAAAATACTCAAGATTTTGAATTTGTTGTATTTGTGCTATTTGTACTATTTTTATCTTTTGTACTTGTACTCTTCGCCTTCTTATGTTCATCAAATGTTTTTGTGAAAACATGGGTTCCTTTTTTGCTTCCATCTGTGCGATAATACAGATATTTATGTTTCTTAGGATTCATTGCCGCCTTGATCGCTGTATCTGACGGATTACAGATTGGTCCAGCAGGTAATCCTTTGATCACATAAGTATTATAAACCGTTTTCACTTTCAAATCTTTATAATATACCTTCTTCGCATTATATAACCCATTTGTTGTTGTATATAATACGGTTGGATCGATCTGAAGTTGCATTTTCTTTGCAAGACGATTCTCGATCACTCCTGCGATCACCGGACGTTCAGATTCTACTTTCGCCTCGCGCTCGATCATGGAAGCGATCGTCATGATCTCTGCCATAGAATGTTTTCCCTTATAATCCTTGGCAAGTACAGAATATTTCTTTTCAAAATTATCAAGCATCTTCTGAATCAGATCTTTTGGCTTTGAACTTTTATAAATCTTATAAGTATCTGGATAAAGGTATCCTTCTAATTGATATTTTACTCCCTTCTTGGATGGGATGTCTTTGATAAATTTGTTGCTGTACTGGCTTGTATCTTTTACCGCTGCAATAAATTCATCTGCTTTAAATACTCCCTGATCTTCCAGTCGTTTTGCCATCATATCAATGGAATATCCCTCTGGTATCATAACCGTTACGATCTTTCTTGCTTCTGCAAGCCGTCTCGCTTTTTCCTGCTGTGCCTTTCGATATGCCATATATTTTCTTCCACCAAAAAACACACCAATGATCACAACCAGCACAATGATGATTCCTATGATCCAAGGTTTTCTAGAACGATTTCTTCTTCCATATCCACGGCGCCCCCTTCTGTGTCGTTTGGAATGATCATCAAAATCTAAATATAAATCCATAATTTCCTCCCAAATGTAAATCTTATGTATTTTGTATGTTATTATACTCGTATTTTGCAGAAAAAAAAGGTTTTTTATTAAATTTTGTTCATAATCTTAACTTTTTTGTAACTTTTGTGATGATTTTGCATTTCATTGCACTAAAATATCTTCAATCTCTCACCTCGTCTATCTGTACTTTTCTTATGTTATCCATTATAATCAAACCATAGTCAGATATGATCTGATCTAAGTATTAAATAATATAGAAAGGAATTTTGTATTATGGCAAATCCAATTGTAACGATCACTATGGAAAATGGTGATGTAATGAAAGCAGAATTATATCCGGACGTTGCTCCGATCACTGTTGAAAATTTCGTAAATCTTGTAAAAGATGGTTTCTATGATGGTTTAACTTTCCATCGTGTCATCAACGGATTTATGATCCAGGGTGGATGCCCATTAGGAACAGGTACAGGTGGTCCTGGACATACTATTAAAGGAGAATTCAGCCAGAATGGTGTGATCAATAATTTAAAACACACACCAGGTGTTCTTTCCATGGCACGTTCTATGATGCCTGATTCTGCCGGATCACAGTTCTTTATCATGCACAAAGCTGCTCCACATTTAGATGGACAGTACGCAGCATTCGGTAAGATCATCGAAGGAATGGATGTTGTAAATAAGATCGCTGAAGTTGCAACAGATTATTCCGATAAACCATTAGAACCACAAGTTATGAAGACTGTAACTGTAGAAGAATAGTCAACTATATCCTTACAGCACAGAGCCGGACCATCAATCTTCATTTGTATCCGGCTCTTAATTTTTATAAATATTTAGATGGGGAATGATAATATGAGTGAAAACAACAAAGTAATCTTTCTGGATGTTGATGCGACTTTGTACAGCAAAGAACAGCGTCTGGTTCCAGAATCTGCAATCACAGCAATCCATGCTGCACAAAAAAATGGTCATAAAGTACTGATCAACACCGGACGGCCTCTTGTTTATTTTGAAAAAGAAATCCTTGATATTGGATGCGATGGTTATCTTTGTTCTAACGGAGTTCACATCCTTCTCGATGGTGAAACGATCTATCACAAGATAATCCCTGATACAGTGGTTGAACAGATTAAACGGATTTGTGAAGAAAACAATATCTACGGAACATTTGAAGGGGAAAAATGTTCTTATTTCCGTGATCATAATGTTGACTTTCATCCACATTATGGATTTATGATCACTGCTTTTGAACTTGCCCCTTATATGGCACATGAATTTACATGGGATCATGTTGAAGATCCTGACAAAGCCATTGTATTTACAGGACCTGGAAGTAACGCTTCTGGTTTTGTAGCTGCTCTTGACAGCATTTCTGATACAATGGATTATATTCGAATTGACGATACCCAGTATGAGATCCTGTTAAAAGATCATGATAAGGGAACTGGTCTTAAATATGTAGCTGATCATCTCGATATCTCTACAGATGACTGCTATGCATTTGGAGACAGTAATAACGATATCTCTATGTTCAAAGCCGCTGGTCATAGCATTGCTATGGGAAATGCCTGTGATGAGTTAAAAGAGATTGCGGAATATGTTACGGATTCTGTAAATGATGACGGGCTTTATAATGCATTTGAACATTATCATTTGATTTAATTGGTTAAATTGTATATCTCCCTCTCAAATTTATATCTTTTATCTTTTTGTATACATTGATATATTGTATAATAAATGTATCAATTACTGGATAATCTGACTTTATTTGAGAGGGGAATTTTTTATGATCGCAAGTTTTTCTTACTACATGTTAAATATATTCGTCCCTCCATCCGCCGCAAGTAAATACAGCATGCTGTTGATCTATCCGTTTACTGCGTTTAGTTTTTTCTTTTTTCTTGGTGGTACAAAATCTTTCAAGTTTATTTTATTCTGTCTGTTTTTTAATTCCATTTTACTAATTGAAGGTATCTCTGCCACTATTTTATCCCTAGTTTGACTATTATTCCCGAAACTTCATATTGTCAGCGTTTTTATCGGACTTGACGGCAATCCGTTTTCTATATCATTGCTTTGCATTTTTGAGATCATCACTTATATGAAACAAATGCAGGAGAAAGGAGACCATCTGTAATGAATTAAATGAAATCTCATAAAATACAATCCATTTTAACTTTTATTTACATATTCCTCATTCCTTTTACTGCTGTACTTTATCATTGTCTGCTCACAACCCCGGCATTCCAGAAACATTTTCCTATGGAAACTGTTCAGCCCTATTTGTCTTTTTTCTTTAATCTTCTTATGGTGCTGTGCCTTCTTTCTTTTATCAGTATCATTATCACTACGTGTAATAATACGAAAAAAACAGATTGAGTTGAATATGCTTGATTCAACACAGCAGACAGTCCTGAAACAGGAAAAAGAAATTGAAACTCTGCGAACACAGATTCTTGAAAGGCAGCGTTATATTCCGTTATATTCATTCGCATATCGATCTTGCAATTGATCTATGCGAATCTGAAAACTATGATGATATGACAACTTTGATTTCTTCCCATGTGAAGAGAAATTATCCTGATACTTATTGTAAGAATGCTTTATTAAATACATTACTTCAGGAAAAGAAGGTCATTGCTGATCAATCGAAAATCCAATGCCGGTTTCGTATTATCCTGCCAGAACATTTTGATTCATATTTTTCGGATTTTACGATCACAAGCCTTTTTTCAAACCTGTTAGATAATGCGATTGAGGCCTGCCACCTGTGTGATCCTTCACAAACAGATCTATTTATCTCGCTGACAACAGATTTTCGGGCAAATATGTTTATTGTATATATGCAAAACAGTAAAAATTCCAATGAGATTTTTACACACCACACAACAAAGAAAGAATCCCATGTCCTGCATGGCCATGGATTGACTATTATAGAAGATATCGTTTCGCAGTACCACGGAACTTGCAAATGGCTGGATCAAAAGAATTCATTTTCTTCTGAGCTTCTGTTCCAGCTGCCAAACGATTGAATACAAAAGAGATTCACAAATGATTCATATTGCAATCTGCGAAGATGATCCAATCTATCTGCGCGAACTTGAAAAAACAATTAAAGAAACAAAAGAGCTGTCTACCGAAATTCATCCTTGTTCTTCCGCAGAAGATCGCTCTAAATTATATGGTAAAAACTCTGTCCCATATGATATCGTCTTAATGGATATCGAACTTCCTGAAAAATCCGGTATTATCTTATCCAAAGAAATCTTACAGTCTCATGCTGCTACACAGATTATCTTTATCACACAGTACCGGGAATACTGCAGTGATGTGTATGAGACGGAACATGTTTATTTTATTCATAAATCCGATGTTAAACAATATCTGCCTCGTGCAATTGAGAAAGCGATCTTCAATCTTAAACAGCGTAAGAATAACTACCTAACGATCTCATGGAACCGCAGAGAGCAGTGGAGGTTAGAAAGCAGTTTTTGGCTATATTTGTAAAGTAGAGGGGATTATACCTCTACTTTACATTGATGATGTTTTATCATAGGATATTCTATAAACATATTTAATTTTGATCCATTGGAATATTTCGCGATTGGAAAAAATCCTGTCATAAAGCACTCGTGAAAAATATAATCCCATATTTTCAATACTCAACTCAAAAAACAGAGATACTACAAATAATCTGTAATATCTCTGCCTTTACCTCATATTGTTTTACTTCATAATTTTCTTAACAATATTCCTATTTAACTGTAACTACACAAACAACTTTCTTCTTACCTACTGTAACCGTAATCTTAGCTTTTCCCTTCTTCACTGCTGTGATTTTTCCTTTGGAATCAACCTTCACGATTTTCTTATTTGATGTTGTATATTTCGCTTTGGCTGTACAATTGCTTGGTTTAATCACTGGTTTTAACTTATATGTTTTTTTCTTTTTTAATGTCAGTTTCTTTGGTACTTTTCCAATAGATTTACAATCGACTGTTTTCTTGCTCACTGTTACTGTAACTGTTTTCTTTAGACCTGAAGCAAGTGTAATTGTAATCTTTGTGGTTCCTGTTTTAGTTCCAGCTTTAATCGTACAGGTTCCGTTGCTCTTTCCTGTAATTGTGACTATCTTTTTGTTGCTGGATGTCCATGATTTTACATAGTCTCCTTTTTCCAGTCCATAAACGCCTAATTGATCTGTTGATTGGTTTTGGAACAGTTTTAGAGACGTTTTAGTAACTTTTATTGTTGGCTTTAATTTTTGACCAACCGTTCGTTCTTCTTTTCTTCCACATATATTACAGATCCGTTGTTGCTTTTCGGCTGATAAAACACTTTGTTCAACTATTGTTTTCCAAGCTTCATATTGATGCCCTGTTGCTGGAATTTCTATTGGTTCATAAATTCCATATAATCCTTCTTCATCCATAAACAGCTCTTCACATATTTCACACTTCCAGTATTGCTCATACCCTGTTGTTTCACATGTTGCTGATATAGCTTCCACTTTTTGCATTTTATGCTTGTGCTGTGATGATTCTATAATTTCCCATGGAATTACTTTATTTTCTATTGTTCCATCACTCCATATATAGTTTTTGGAATCTTTCAGTTTTACAACCGCTTCATATTTTCCTACTTCTGTTGCTTTATCTCCAGAAATGACTTCAAATTTTGTGTTTCCTGTTATTCCTGTAATTGTTTGTCCATCCTGATACACCAGAATTTTTCCTGTTGGAATCTCAATCGTTGCAGGTTTAATAATTAGTTTTGCTGTAAAATCTTTACAGTTTTCGTGATTGTCGTCTCCTGTTAATTTTGCAGTTACAGAATATTCTCCTGCATTAATTTTTCCATTACCAATATATTGAACATCAATTCCATCTGGAATCGTTCCTATAAGTGCTAAATATTTTTGTTCTCCATCATAAGTAAATTCTTCATTTTTAAATACAACTCCAGATAAATCATATTCTGCTTTTTCAATATTAAATCGCACTGCATCTGACTCTAGTGCATCATAATTTTTTGTTCCGTCTACAAATGCTTTTACATAATAACTTCCCGCTTCCTCTGGTTTTTTTGATCTGTAAGTTCCCAATGGTGTAGATGCAAACTTATATTCCACCTTTCCAAATTTTGCAGTTGCAAAAACATTTAGATCCTCTCCATATTTAATGTCCTCACATTTTAATTCCGATGTCCATGAATTCTTTGCTTTTATAATAGAAAATGTTGTACTCTTTTTCCCTTTGTAATTTCCCATAAATTCAATCACAACCTGAGCTGTCCCTGTGTTTACATTGTCAGAATACTGTAATATATAATCTGTCTCTTCTCTCAATAAAACATCTCCATCATAAATCTCAAATTCAGGAATTATTTCATTTCCTGTATACTCTTGATCAGGGATTTCTTTTACATTAATATTGCTATCTGCTGTCTTTGGTTCTATGACCATTTTGGCTTTTTTCACATCTAACAGTTTTTTTCCCTCATCAAAAAATCTTGCAATAACAGTATATGTTCCTGCATCTGTTTTTTTATTTCCTTCATATTCCACTGTAACTCCGTCTGGAAGCTTTTGCTCAACAACAATATTTTTCTCTTTTCCATCATAAACAAATGTTGCATCTTTAAATGTAATATCATTTACGACCTGATCTTCTTTTGTCCTTGTTGTTTCAATTTCCACTTCATTACTTTTCTTTGTATACTCAAGTTCATTATTAATTGCTTTTACATACACTGAATATTTACCTGCTGGCAATTGTATATCACTTTTTGTTGATGTTACAGATTTCTTTATATAATCTTTTCCACCATCATTGCAAACAATAATTTCATATTCATCTGCCCATGAAATCTTGTTCCATGAAATAGAAGCTGTCAAACCATCTATTGATGCATCTATTTTTAAGTCTTCATCTGAAATTAAAATCCAGTCTTGTGCTTCACTCAAATTTTCAGACCAGAGCTGTACATTCGTTTTATTTTCAGCAACTCCACCAACCACATCTAAATAATTTCCTCCGTTTTGACAGAAAATATTATAATATTTTCCATTATTCGATTTTTTAATACCCCAATGCATTGATTTCGTATTTAAATCTTTATTGGCTACTACATTACTTCCTTTATATGGATTAGAACTTGATGCAAACAATCCTGTTTTTGTGTAATTATTAATAATCTTATAAAATCCATCTCCTATATAAGTAATATTAAAAATCTGTTTCCTATCTTCTGTATTCTGATATACGTTAATATTCGTTCCATCTTGTGCAGATGCACCTTCAACGTTAAGCCCTTTTGTATGATCAAGTGCAGAAATAATTCGATAATTTCCATCTTCAACACTCTTTTGCGCATCTTTATTAATTCTAACAAAATGCCATTTCTGTGCATCTGTTTTATTCCATGTCCATGTTCTAATATTAGTTCCAGATTTAATTGTTCCATTTTCAATATCAATAGCTCGTCCATTACATCCAGAAATAATATAATAGTTATAATTATCTTCTGCCTCCTTGATAATCCAACACTGAGCTGATGTACCATTATCTTTATATAATTGCAGATTCGTGCCCTCTGTTGATGAAGCATTTTCTACATCTAATGCTAATCCTGATTGTTTAGAAGTAACTTTGTAATATCCATCTCCTAAATATGTTACATGCATAATCTGTACATCATCAGCAGAATTCTGCATCAATTCAACATTATTTCCTACAGATCCCATTCCTATTTTTGTATCTGTTGTTACAATATAATAGTCTCCATCTGATATTGTTCTTCGATTCGTTGAAGCCATTTCATATTCAGCTAAAATATTGCATTTGGTTCCAAGACTATCGCCATCAATTATAATATTTCTCCACTCTTCTCCAGAGCCTTTAAAATATATTTTATCAATGTTATTACTTTCACTTAAAATATTTTTCCCTAATGTTTTTAATGATTTTGGAAATACTATTTTTTTCAAATTTGGGCAATTCGCCAATCCGTACTGTCCAATTCTTACAATACCTTCTTCGAAAATAATTCCTGTCAACTTATCATGAGCTTCAAATGTATGTAATGCCACCCTATTTACCTTTATGCCAGTAATAGAAGATGGTATAGTAATTTCTCCCTTTGCCTCCATGTTGCATCCATCAATACACAATCCTTCTTGTTCCAGATAATATGTTAATTTCATATTAGATTCTTTATTTTTATAAACAGCCTTTTCATTATAATGAATTTCAGCACCTGTATTTTTCAACGCATTTCTTACATCTGCTGTTAACTCTGTATTCCATGAATCCTCATCTCCTTGATAATAGATATGTTTAAGAGATGTACATCCTTTAAACACATCTGTTCCTATTTCTTTTATGCTTTTAGGAACACGGATACTTTCTAAATTTGCTGATCCTTCAAAACATTCTGATCCCAGTCGATAACATCCATTTGGAATATATACTCCTGTAACATTCATTTTATTTTTAAACACTTCTCTGGCTATACGATGAACTTTATATCCATTTACATTTTTAGGAATTGTTACATAACCTTTGACTTTGGAAGTTATACCTGTTACGGCATAGCTGTTACCATCCGAATTTATATTTTCTCCTGTAAATTCAATATTATTTTCTGTTACATTTTTAGGTAATATAGTAACCACATTACTTGAAATATCACTATACAATGGAAGTTTCACGTTTGATCCACCACCTATGTTGATCGCATAACAATCTATTCTATGTTCTCCTGCCTTATCTGTTGGCAGAACCGCTATAAAACCATGTTTTCCAACATCTGGTCTTGTCATATCTGCCTGAACTTGTCCAAAATATACCCCATCTATATAAAAGTGAATCTGCAATGTTTGTGAACTGTCGTCTTCATCCATTGCCCAACCATGAACTACAACTGTTCCATTCCCTGCTGATAACTGGTCTACACTTCCTATTGGATCATGCGATTGCTTTTTTAATCTTAATACCCCATCCCAAGGATGATAATAATAACCATCCACTGATACCTCTGTACCTGTCTGATCTCCTGTTTGAGGATATCCTCGATTGGAATGTGCTCCTACATTTTTTCCATTTCCTAAATATATTTCTGTATGCTGTTTCTCCCATATGCCTGTATCTCTTAAAAGTATATCACCTCTTTGAAGATTAGACATATTTCCAATTTGACTCCACGGAATCCAATCAAATCCATTTTGTGTAAATTGACTTCGCATATTTCCCGTATTAGCAGCTGAACCTGTATTAAATCCTGCACTTCTAAATGCAGAAATTACAAAAGAAGAGCAATCATAATTTGGTCCCCAACGATTGCTCTGGCTATATCCATGTGAATTATCATTAGCTATACCTATAGCCCAGTTTATTGCATTTTCTACTTTAGCATCTGCTGCCTTAACATTATTTTTTGAAAAAATTATTAATATTACGGCTAGCATCAATATGATACCTCTATATTTTTTCATACATTCCCTCCTTTTTTCCGTTCACAAAATATTCACATTTATTATACCATTGATTTTATATTCTGAAAATTATAATTATAATCATAAAAACTTATTTATATGTCATATAAAATTGATCTTTTAAGAAACAATAAGCTGCAAAATAAAAAGCAGCCATTTTTGACTGCTTTTTCATTTTCTTTATTTTTTTCACTAAAATCATTTTATCAGTATTGCTATTAATACCAATATATATTATACTAATCACTAAGGTGCTACCATGAAACGGTAGGCGGTTAGCCTCCTCTCCGGGAGTTATAGCCCGGTTTACATAGAAATCCAATCTAATTGGAAATATATACGCAGGAGGAATAGATGTATGTTAAGTGTAGATACCCTCATTAGCATAATCAGCCTTTGTATGACTTTTTATAGTCTTGGATATTCTCACGGTAAACGAGATTCTAAATTTAAAAAATAACCGCCCCTCATTGTCTTGGTAAAATGGAGCGATTATTCATCCAATATTATCAAGCTAACCGTCTATCGGTAGCATCTTTTCTATTATTAGAATAACATTTCTAATAATACCTGTCAAATTTTTTATACTATTATATATAAATTATAATTCCCCATCTTCTATCAAATCCATAAATAATTTAACAACCGGGTTTGTATTATTCGGATTCGTCACACACACATAAGAATCTGAATACTCAGATTCAAAAGGAATACTATGGTAATAAGGATCATGTGGATTCGAGATTGTTACTCCGTTTTCTGACAGGACTTTAAAATATGCAATCTCTGATGAAGTCACTTCCACTTGACGTACATCATCCAAACAAAAGACATCTTTAAAAATCCGATCTACCTGATATCCATTTGGCGATGTTAGATAGAATGTTTCCCCGCATAGATCATTGTATTCCAGATGGTCTTTCTGTGCTAATCTATGGTCATTGGATACAACGATCAATGTCTCTTCTTTCTTTAACTTTTTAATCTTAAAACCTGCTTCTTCCCAGTGTGGAAGTTCTAATCCTATCGCTATATCGATACTTCCATTTTCAAGTCCTCTGTGCTGGTCTGTTGTTGGCATTTTATTATAATTTAATTTCAATGCCGGCCAGCTTTCTCTTAATTCATCGATGATCTCAAAAAACATATATTCTGAGTAATATCCTGTTTGAAATACAATAGAAAGTGTTCCACTTTTCCCTTCGGATGAACGCAGCTGCGGACATTTTAGTTCGCAGCCAGTGAGTTGTCAAAGGAACAGACGCGAATAAGTGATTTGTAAAAAACGCTCTTAAAATCTGCGTGTTGCCACCGGTTTCTTATAAATATTTCTTGTTATCTTATTTCCATCACATATACGAAAGCCTACCATCGCAAATCAGAATTTATGCTTCCACTGTTTTATGATCTCTGTCTTTCATCTTATCATACTGCGCAAACATTCCCGCTAATAATGTTCCAGAGATTGAATGCCATACGCAAGATACTGCACAAATGATCGCAGATTCTGGTGTTGATGCAAACTGTGCTGTTGTTGTTGCTAAGTTTGTTGCAAGTCCAGCATTCTGCATTCCAACTTCGATAGAGATTGTTCTTTTCTTTGCTGTATTCATTCCAGTTAATCGTCCTGCACAATATCCAAGGAAGTATCCTAAACTGTTGTGGAGTAATACTGCGACAAAGATTACAATTCCTGACTGGAAGAATTTTGATCCCTGTGATGAGATAACCCCTCCAACTACACATGCAAGTCCTAAAACTGCAACACCAGGCATGACTTTCTGAACTTCTTTGAATGTTTCATTTTTTCCTAATGCATGGTTTAATACAAAACCAATTGCTACTGGTACAATAACTGTTTCAATAATAGATACGAACATTGGCAGTCCGTTGATTGTGATTTTTGCTCCGCTTGCCAAGAATGATACCATAAGTGGTGTCATGACTGGTGAAAGTATTGTTGATACTGTTGTCATTCCTACAGAAAATGCAACGTCTCCACCACAAAGGTAAGACATAATGTTGGATGATACACCTCCTGGACAGCATCCTACAAGGATTAGTCCAAGTCCGATTCCATCTGGAAGATTTAATACTTTTGTAATTCCAAATGCTAAAAATGGCATGATCAGATATTGAGCGATTGCTCCGATACAGATGTCAAATGGTCTTTGTGCAAGGATTTTGAAATCTTCTGTTGTCAGTGTCAATCCCATGCTGAACATGATAATTCCGATAATAATAGACTGGCTTGTGAATTTATTTGCTACTGGATCTGTAAATAACTGAAAATTTACCCACCCCATTAATGATGGTAAGAAAAATGTAATGACTGCGATTGCGATTACGACGATTGATGTGTAATCTGATAAAAATTTGCTTAGTTTTTGTAGTTGTTTCATATGTATATTACCTCCTGATATTCCTCACCGCCTTTCGTTTATCCGTTATTTCTGCAATTTTTTTATTTCATAGAGGATTTCATCGAAATTTCCTATGAAATAAAAAAGCCCCTTCTCAGAAAAATCTGAAAAGGGACGAATATTCCGCGTTACCACCCAATTTCTGCAATAAAATTACAGCTCTTAACGTACTAACATACGCTTTCCTTTTAACGGAGGATTCCGGCGAGACTTACTGGTTAGAAATATCAATGTCAAGTAATGTTCAGTCCGCATCTTAGAGATGATATCTGTTCATGAAAATGTATCTGCTCACACCAACCGCAGACTCTCTGAAACACTTGATTCAAAAACAGCATTGTTCTCTTCAACGAATTTCGGTGAAGTGTATTTATTTAAATTATATTATAGTCCTATCATTTTATTTGTCAAGTTTTAATTTTCTGATTTGATGACGGAAATTATTGGTGGAATATTATAAAAAGGGTTATCTGTCTGCGGCGTGTTCCTACGGTCTCAGACAGAAGATATGAAGTTTAAATGTATCTTAAACATTTCGCCCAATCACAATTTATCCACAGATTTCTACAAATTTCTTAATTCTATCTACAGATACACTACGATACCTATCCCCGTCTTCGTCGGATACCTGGAAGGATACTCTTTCTCCCATTCCTGTCGCATCAACTCCCCAGCCTCTGCATGTGCTGTGTAACTGTTTGATTCCTGTTTTTTTCATGATCTTTTCGGCATTGTTTTCATTGACTCCACAGCCTGCAATGATCTCGATCTGATTTCCATATTTTTTTTGAAGATCTGTCAATAATGAAATTCCTTCTTCTGCTGTTGCTTCCTGTCCACTTGTTAACAGACGGTCAAAGCCTAGATCGATCAATGTTTCGATTGCTTCATATGGGTCTCTTGTGCAATCAAATGCTCTGTGAAACGTTGCCTTACGTCCTTCATTTTTTACATTTTCTAAAAATTCCTGACAGCGATTTTTATCAACTGTACGATCTTCATTTAAAAATCCAAAGGCAACTCCATCTGTTCCATAAGCCAATAATAATTTGAGATTTTCAAGCATCTGTTCATATTGATAGTTTGTATAGCAAAATCCGCCGGCTCTGGCTCTTACCATAGATACGACTTCGATATCACTGTATTGTTTGATCATGATCAGACTTCCTAAGGATGGTGTTAATCCTCCTAAACTTAATGCACTATTTAATTCTACTCTTTTTACTCCACATTCACTTGCCATCATGGCATCTTCGAAACTTCCACAACATACTTCTATCATTTTTGTTTCCTTCCTTTACTCACAAATATTTTATCTTTATAGCATAGATCATTAATAAATTTATTTAGAATATCTTATGATTCTGGCATATATTTTTTCCCTGTTTCCGTCTGAGCAAGTCCTGCCTGACTCGTTTCTTTTAACGAACATGGTAATAGATCACCAACTTCCGCCATTGCATCAATAACCTCATCTAATGGAACTTTGCTTTCAATTTCCGCCATTGCCATATCCGAAGCTGTGATCGCATTGACGGATCCAATGACATTTCTTTTGATACATGGAACTTCTACCAGTCCGCCTAGGGGATCGCATACCAATCCTAACAGAGATTTTAATGCAAATGCACCTGCATCAAACACCTGCTTTGTGCTGCCACCACGGATATAAGTGATCGCTGCCGCTGCCATACAGGAAGCAGAACCGATTTCAGCCTGACATCCGCCTTGCGCTCCTGCAATGCAGGCACGTTCGGCAATAACTTGTCCAACTCCAGCTGCAATATACATTCCTTCTAACATCTTCGCTTCTGGAATCTTATAAAACTGTTCGTATGTGATCAGTACCGCTGGCAGTACTCCGCAGGCTCCGGCTGTTGGTGCTGCTACGATTCGTTTCATACAGGCATTGGATTCTCCCATTTTTAAGGCATTTGCCATAACAGTTCCGACAAATTCACCGGTTAAGTTCTGCATTTTTCTGACTTCTTCCATCATTTTTTCACCGTCACCGCCGGATAATCCGCTTCTGGATCTTAAATCTTTGTCATAATTTTCATTGGCTTCTTTCATTGCCAGATACATGCTACTCATCTTGCCAATGGACTCTAGACGATCTACTTGTCGTTCTGTCATATCATCATGTAAAATTGCTTCCCATAACTGACAATCCTCTGCTTTTGCTCTTGTTTCAATTTCTTCTACTGATGTAAATCCCATACTCTAGTCCTCCTTCATCTTTGCAAGATAGGTAACTTTCTGAATTCCTTCCAGACGTTCCAAAAAGTTCAGACCTTCTTCTGGTATTTCTTTGTCGCATTCAATGACCATAACTGCACTTCCGCCTCGATGATCTCTGTATAGCTGCATCGTTGCGATATTGACAGATTTGTGAGCGAGCATAGATGTCACTTCTGCTACATGACCCGGCTGATCATCATTGTGTACAACTAACGTTGTATATTCCCCACTAAAGTTTGCTTCCAGTCCGTCAATCGTACAGATCTTGATTCTTCCGCCACCTAAGGAACAGGCTATGATCTCAAGATTTCTTCCTGACTCCCCGACTAATAATAATTTTACACTGTTTGGATGTGCATTTTTTAACTGAATCTTTCCAATCTCAAATTTCATTCCAGATTCTTCTGCAATCTCAAAACTATCCGGAATACGGATATCATCGGCCGTCATTCCAAGCAGTCCTGCAACTAATGCTTTATCTGTACCATGTCCTTTTCCTGTTGCTAGAAATGAGCCATGTAATAGTATTTTTGCTTCTTTTACCGATTCTCCGAGCAGATGTCTTGATACCTGTCCAATTCTTACAGCACCTGCTGTGTGAGAGCTCGACGGTCCGACCATCACTGGTCCTACGATGTCAAATAAATTCATATATCTTCTCCTGTCTGTGTATGCCTTTCGTCTTTGAAATGCTGTGTTTTGTACTTATTTCCTCTTTTTATATAATTTACTCGTAAAGCATAAAAAAGGCAAGTATAGAATTTTCTATACTTGCCCTGCTTTGGAACATCTTTGATCAATCTTCTGATCATTTCCAAAAAATCTCTTAGAAATTAAATCCTTTGATTGTTGCAAAGTAATCGTCTGGTGTTTCTGCACGACGGATCATTTCTGTTGTTCCATCTTCTTTTAATAAGATCTCTGCAGATTTTAATTTACCATTGTAGTTGTATCCCATTGCAAATCCATGTGCTCCTGTATCGTGGAGCACTAACAGATCTCCCATGTCGATCTTAGGTAATTTACGGTCGATCGCGAATTTGTCGTTATTCTCGCAAAGTGATCCTGTGATGTCATATACATGATCTGCTGGTTCATTTTCTTTACCCATAACTGTGATGTGATGATATGCACCATACATTGCAGGTCTCATTAAGTTTACTGCACACGCATCAACACCGATATATTCTTTATGTGTATGTTTTTCGTGAATTGCTTTTGTTACTAATACTCCGTTTGGTGCAAGCATATAACGTCCAAGCTCTGTAAAGATCTTCACATCTCCCATTCCGGCTGGCACTAGAATTTCATCATATACTTTGTGTACTCCTTCACCAATGACTGCGATATCATTTCCTTTCTGATCTGGAAGATAAGGGATTCCGACTCCACCAGATAAGTTGATAAATCCGATATGAACTCCAACTTCTTCTTTTAATTTCACTGCTAATTCAAATAACTGTTTAGCAAGCGTTGGGTAGTATTCATTAGAAACTGTGTTACTTGCAAGGAAAGAGTGGATTCCAAATTCTTTGACACCAAGTTCTTTTAACTGTTTGAATGCTTCAAAAATCTGTTCTGTTGTCATTCCGTATTTTGCATCCCCAGGGTTATCCATGATATCTGTTCCTAATGCGAAAACTCCACCCGGATTGTAACGGCAGGAAATCTTTTCTGGGATTCCAGCACATTCTTTTAAGAATTCGATATGTGTAATGTCATCTAAGTTGATCGTTGCAC
>OLNZ01001550.1_pt1 | contig 16016 bp, 15 predicted proteins | sample 1672981 | NCBI WGS metagenome assembly OLNZ01 (sample SAMEA3136743, study PRJEB25190) | human gut metagenome | biome: human gut; feature: human-associated habitat; material: faeces | place: Austria | collected 2013 | reverse complement strand
GAACAGGAAATATTGAAAATAGAATAAAATTAATAAGAAATGAAAGTATAGGAAACAAGGCTTGGAATAGTAATAATACAAATAATTGGACGGAAGCAACTTTAAAAAAAGAATTAAATGAAACATATTTAAATGGATTAGCAGGTGAAGCACAAAGCATGATAGGATATGCTAAGTATTATTTAGGAGGAGCAACTAGATCTAATATAACAAAAGATGTAATGTATTCAAATGAAAGGCAAATAAGTGGAAATATGTATTATGCTGGCACAAATCCAACTAATTGGGTTGGAAAAGTAGCAGTTATGTATGCAAGTGATTATGGATATGCAGTTCCAGATATTTGTACTCAAAATTTAAATACTTATAAAGATGATACAACAAATTGCGTAAACACAAATTGGTTATATAATATAAAGGTAACTGAATGGGTTTTAAATCAAGTTACTAAAAATGCTTACGTATTTAATATTTACGGAGGTAATTATATTAATAGTGGTGGGCGTCATGTAAGTTCCTCTTATGCAGTAAGACCAACTTTATATTTAAAATCAAATGTTAAAATAACTGGAGGATCAGGAACAAGTACTAATCCATATACACTTGGTTTATAAGAATTATGACAATTCATAGTTCTTTTTGTTTTAAAAAATATAGACTTTATTTTTAATTTTTGATAGAATATATTTAGAAGTAAAATAATAGAAAGTTGGTAATTTTATGGCAAAAAGAAAAAAAAGAAATGCGAAAGAAAAAGATAATCATTTTTTAATACAATTATGGGGTGTTTTACTAATTCTTATTAGTATTTTAGGAATAGGAAAATATGGACCAGCTGGTAGGATAATATCATCGTTTGCTCTTTTTTTAGTGGGAAATTTATATCTTCTTTTACTTGTTGCTATTTTATTCTTAGGAATGTATATGGTTGTTAAAGAAGAAAAATTTAATTTTTTCAGTGCTAAAATGATGGGAATATATTTAATGATTATTAGCGTTTTAGTATTTTTACATATAAGTTATTGTTTAGAAAATATTGATACATCAAAGATTATAAGTGAAACATATGAAAACTTACTTGTAGGTATTGATAAAATAATGGGAAATGAAATTAAAACAGGAGTATTTAATCCTGCTTTAGAAAATACAGGTGGTGGAATAATTGGTTCTTTATTTGCTACAGCTTTTTATAAATTATTTGAAAAAGATGGTGCTAATATTGTATGCTGGGTCTTTTTAATAACAGGATTTATGGTGTTTACAGGTATGTCTATTTTTGATATTGTAAGAAATACTAAAGATAAGGTAAAAGAAATACTACCTAAAAAAGATAAAGTAAGTATTAAAGATAAGAAACATGAAAATAAATTTGATGAAACTAAATTAAAAATTAATACAAATGATGAAGAAGAAGAAATACCTAAAAAGGTTGTTAAAAATATAAGTGAAATAACTAATATTAATACAGAAAAGAAAATAGAACCTGAAGTTAAAGAAGAAAAAGAAGTTATTGTTAATAAAAATTATATTTTGCCTTCTTTTGATTTATTAGATTCACCACAAAAAAATAAAAAAGCTATTGATAAAGTAGCAATTGCTAATAATTCTAAAAAACTTGTTGAAACATTAAGAGATTTTGGAATAATTGGAGAAGTCGTAGCGGTAAATGTTGGACCTTCTGTTATTCAGTATGAACTTGAGTTGTCACAAGGAACTAAACTTTCTAAACTTCTTGGAATAAACCGTGAAATAGCATTAGCGCTTGCTAAGAAGGATGTTCGTATTCAAGCTCCAATTCCTGGCAAGAATACTGTTGGAATTGAAATGCCAAATGATAATGCCCAAACAGTTACACTTCGTGAAACACTTGAGGGTTTAAAAAGAGAAAATAAACTTAAGACAAAATTAACTGCAGGACTTGGTAAGGACATTATGGGTAATGTTCAAGCATGTTATATAAATAAAACCCCACATTTACTTGTTGCAGGGGCTACCGGTAGTGGTAAATCAGTATGTATTAACTGTATAATTTTATCTATTTTAATGTTTACTAAGCCAGATGAAGTAAAACTTATTTTGGTAGATCCTAAAAAAGTAGAACTTGGTGTTTATAATGGAATACCACATCTTGTAACACCAGTTGTTACTGATCCTAAAAAAGCTAGTCAAGCATTGCAAAAGGCAGTTAGTGAAATGGATAGAAGATATGATTTATTTGAAGAAAGTAAAACAAGAAATATTGAAGGTTATAATGAATATGTATTAAAATATAATAAAAATAAAAGTGAAGATGAAAAGCTTAAACCACTTCCTTATTGGGTTGTAATAGTAGATGAGCTAGCCGATCTTATGTTAGTTGCAGGAAAAGAAGTTGAACAATCTATTATGCGTATTACACAAATGGCTCGTGCGGCAGGAATTCATTTAATTATTGCAACACAAAGACCATCAACAGATGTCATAACAGGTTTAATTAAAGCAAACATTCCGTCAAGACTTTCATTTGCAGTTTCATCAAGTATTGATTCAAGAACAATTCTTGACATGACTGGAGCAGAAAAACTTTTAGGAAAAGGGGATATGTTATATCTTCCAATGGGAGATATTGTACCTCAAAGAATTCAAGGAGCATTTGTTAGCGATAGTGAAATTGAAAAAGTTGTAAATTATTGTATCAGTCAACAAAAAGCTCAATATGACCAAACATTCTTTAGTTCCTTTGAAGAAAAAGATGAAGAATTAAAGTCATCCTCAGTTAGTGGTGATGTTGAAGAGTATGATGATCCGTTATACAATGAAATAGTAGAATTTGTAATAACTTCAGGTAAAGCAAGTGCATCACTTTTACAAAGAAAGTTTAGACTTGGTTATAATAGGGCTGCAAGATGCATTGATTTACTTGAAGAAAGAGGAATAATTGGACCACAAAATGGTTCTAAACCAAGAGAAGTATTAGTAAAACTTGAAGATAATAATAATAATGAGTAGGAGGATTATTTATGAGTTTACATATAAAAACAGAATATGATGATGATATAGCAAAATTAGTAATTATGCCAGGTGACCCTGTTCGTGTTAAATTTATCGCAGAAAACTATTTAGATGATTATAAATTAGTAAATAATGTTAGATTAAATTTAGCTTACACAGGATATTATAAAGGAGTTAAAGTAACGGTTATGGCTTCAGGTATGGGATGTCCAAGTATGGCAATTTATGCTAAAGAATTATTTGACTATTATAATGTTGAAAAAATTATAAGGGTAGGTTCATGTGGAAGTTATTATGATGAGATAGATGTTAAAAGCGTAATTTTAGCAGAAAAAGCATATACTTTATCAAACTTTAGTTACCAGTATGATGGAAAAGAAATTGATTTAATAAGTGCTTCATCATTTCTAAATCAAAAAATAATAGAAAATGCATACAAAGCAAATATTGAACTAAGAATAGGTAATATTGAAACAACAGATGTTTTTTATAAAACAATTAATAATCCTGAAGTTAAAAAAAATTACTGTTTAGGTGTAGAAATGGAAACATTTGCTCTTTTCTATGTTGCAAGTTTATACAAAAAACAAGCAAGCAGTATTTTAACTGTATCAGATAATTTAGTTAATAATAAAAAATTAACTACCGAAGAAAGGGAAACAACATTTAATGAGGCAATAAGCCTTGCCCTTAATTCTATAATAGAATAATAAAAGCAGTACATACTATTTAACAAGAGGAGAAAAGATTTATGGAATATAAACAAATAGATAAAAGATCTTACAAACTTCATTTAATAAAAACAGATAAATTTAAAACCATTACAGTTAGATGTATTTTTAAAGAAAAAATAAATAAAGAGGAAATAACGATTCGTAATTTCCTTTTTGAACTTTTATTAAGTTCTTGTAAAAAGTATCCATCTAAAAGAAATTTTAGTATAGCAAAACAAGAATTATACGATTTAAATCTTTATGGAAATAATATAAGAATAGGTAATACTTTTAGTACTGAAATATCAATTTCAATGTTAGAAAATAAATATATTAATGATGATATTACTATGAAAGGACTTGAATTTTTAAAAGAGGTAATTTTTAATCCTAACCTTGAAGATAATAAAGATTTTAGAAATAATTTTAATATAACTAAAAACTATTTATTATCTTATATAAAACAAGGATATGATTATCCAAAAAATTATTCTTACATGAGGCTTAAAAATCTTATGGGAGAAGATTATTCTTTTTCCTATAATATGGATGGTAATATCAAAGATTTAGAAGAAATAACTTTAACAAGTTTACAAAAGTATTATGATAAGTTTATAAAAAATAGTTTAATAGATATATATGTAATAGGTAATATAAACTTTTATGAAATGGAAAATGCTATTTCTAAAACATTTAATTTTAAAAAAATTAAAAAAGATGAATTATCATTTAAAATAAATTATATTCCAAAGAGTAAAAAACTTATAAAATATGAAGAAAGTAAGAATTTTAATCAAACAAGACTCTTAATAAGTTGTTATTTAAAAAAATTAACGGAAAAAGAAAGAAAATATGTTATGTTTTTATATAATATAATTCTAGGAGCAAGTCCTGATTCTTTTTTGTTTAAAAATGTAAGAGAAAGAAAGTCATTAACTTATGATATTTTATCTAATTATAGAAAAAGTGATAATTTTTTAGTTATATCAAGTGGGATTGATTATACAAAGTGTAATGAAGTAATAAAAGGAATAAAAGAAGAAATGAATAATATAAGAAAAGGTAAGTTTAGTATAGAAAAACTAAATAATGCTAAAAGTCTTATGATTAGTTCATTAAAAGAGTTTGATGAATACCCATCTTCTATTATTGATTATTATTTCAGTATGGAATACTTAGATTGTGATAATATAGAAACTGCAATTAAAGAAGTTTTAAGTGTTACAAAAAAAGATATAATAAAAGTCAGTAAAAAAATAAATATGGATATTATATATGTACTTAAGGAGACAAAAGATGAAAGAGATTAATATTAATAATTTTGAAGAAAAACTATATTTTGATAAACTTGACAATGGACTTTTGGTATATCTTGTACCACTTAAAAATAAGAAAAATTTTTATGTATCATTTGGTACTAAATATGGAAATTATAATTCTAAATTTAAAGTAAATAATAAAATATATGAAATGCCAAGTGGAATAGCTCACTTTTTGGAACATAAGTTATTTGAAAAAGAAAAAGAAAATCCATTTGATTTTTATGCCAAAAGTGGAACTGATGTAAATGCTGGTACATCAATATTCTATACAAATTATTATTTTACTGGAAATAATAATTATAATGAAAATTTAAAATATCTACTTAAGTTTGTTACTAATCTTGAAATAACAGAAAAAGATGTTGAAAAAGAAAAAGGAATTATTTTAGAAGAAGCAAGAATGGTTAGTGATAATCCTAATAGATTACTTTATGATAAAACAAGAGAAAATGCTTTTTTTAAAGATCCATATAAATATAAAGTAATCGGGGAAAAGAAAGAAATAAAAAGTATAACAAAAAAAGATTTAGAAATATGTTTTAATGCTTTTTATAGACCTGATAATATGTTTATTATTGCGGTAGGTAATATAGATAAAGATGAAACAATAAAAATAATAAAAGAAGAATTAAAAGATTTTAAAAATGATAATAAAAAAATAGAAAAACTATATTATGAAGAAGATGATGAGGTATTTATTCCTTATGAAGAAATAAAACTAAAAACAGAAACAACAAGGTTAAGTTTAAATTATAAAATAAATAAAAATACTTTAGGTATGGATGAATATAAAAGAGAAATATATTTAGGAATGATGTTAACATTAGTTTTAGGATCAACTTCTTTAGCAAGAGAAAAATTACAAGAAAAAAATTTATGTACAGAAATAAGTACTAATTTGTTAAGTAGTCATAGTCATTATTTATTTGGTGTTACTGCTGTTACAGAAAATCAAGATAAATTAATAAATGAATTAAGAAAAATCTTTAAAAATATAAAGATTTCTAAGAAAGATTTTGAAAGGATTAAGAAAGTATGGGTTGCTAATGAAATTAAATCTATTGATAATATAAGTGCAACCAGTAGTGATATACTAACAGATATAATTGATTTAGGCGAATATAAGAATGATAAAATAAAAGATATTCAAAATCTTTCATATGAAGAACTTATTAATTTAATTAAGAAGATTGATTTTGAAAATTTAGAAAAAACTAATAAACTTGAAATTGTTGTAATATCTAAGAAAAATTAGTAATAATTGTTACTTTACTAAACTATACTATATTAGACAAAAAAATATTGCAAAATTTTGTAATATTTGTTAAGATTAAAATGTAAAGATAAGAAGGGAACGATTACATATGGATATAAAAATGTTTTTTGAATTTCCAGGTGTATTAATCACAATAGGTGTATTTTTGCTTGTTGTTTCTATTGTAATAGGAGTAATTGCATATAAAAATCCTGTTGATGATGAAGAAGAAATTGAAGATATTAAAAACAAATTAAAGGACAAAGAAGAACATCACGAGGAAAAAGATTATGTAAGTGAAGAAAATTTCTTGGATAAAGAAGTTGTTGAAGATAATAAAGTAGATACTGAAACAAAGCTTGAATCTACTTTAGAGGTAGAAGAAAATAATATTCCTTTGGAAGAAAATAAGGAAGTTATAGAACAAGTAAGTGAAGAAGATTTAGGTAAAACAGAAGTTTTAGATACAAGTTTATTTGTAGAAAATAAAGAGGAACCTTTACAAGAAAAGATGGAAAAAACAGAAAATTTAGATGATGTAAAGGATGAAATAATGTCATTACTAAGTGATATAGATAATAAAGAAGTAGAAGAAATAAAAAAAGAAGAACCACCAAAAACAATTTATGGTGGGGCAAATCCTAGCGCGAATATAAAACTTGATAATGAAATTAAGGAAAAAGTTCCTTATGAAGAAAAAACAATTGATTTAGAAAAAACAGAAGATTTAATTAACACGTTAAATAAGGAAACAGTAAAAAACGAAGAAGAAGATATAGAGGTTTTATAACTTCTTTTTTTGTTATAAAAGTAGTTTTAATAACATATATTTAAGTGTATAAAGAAAGGATGATAAAAATATGGATACACTTAAAGTGTCAAGCAAATCTAACCCAAATTCAGTAGCAGGAGCATTAACCAATGTCTTTAGAGACAAAGGAAAAGTGGAAATACAAGCAATTGGAGCAGGAGCACTTAACCAAGCAATTAAAGGAGTAGCAATAGCAAGAGGTTTTGTTGCCCCAAGTGGTAAAAATTTAGTATGTATTCCTGCTTTTACTGATATAAGTATAGATGGGGAAGAACGAACAGCAATAAAATTAATTGTAGAAGCAAAGTAAATTTGCTTCTTTTTACATGCTAATTTTACATGTTAAATTTAAAAAGCCTTGCCTTTATTTAGATTTATGGGTATAATTAAATCAATACATAAAGAAAGGAAGATTTATTTATGATTGATGCAATCAATAATGCAAATGATTTTTTGAATAATATTTTATTTGGTGTTCCAATGATTATCTTTATTCTTGGTACAGGATTATATCTTACAATTAGATTAGGATTTATTCAAATAACTAAGATAAAAGATATATGGAATAACACAATAAAAAAGATGTTTAAAAAATCTAAAGGGAAAGGACTTATAAGTTCAGGAGAAGCTGCACTTATTTCTTTAGGAGAAATTGTAGGCTCTGGTAATATTGCAGGAGTAGCTACTGCTATAGCAGCTGGAGGACCTGGGGCAATATTCTGGATGTGGGTTGCGGCATTCTTTGGAATGGCTACTAAATTTGCTGAAATTACACTTGGTATTGTTTATAGAAAAGTGTTTACTAAAGATGGCAATGTTAAAGGTGGTCCAATGTACTATTTAAGAGATGGAGTTAGAAGTAAATTTTTAGCTGGTTTCTACGCAGTAATGTCTATATTATCATATATAGTAATCGTAGGAATGGTTGATACAAATACAATTGTTTCAACAGTAACAACTAAATTTAACATTCCAGATTATGCAATTGGTATTGCTTTAGTAATAATTGTTGGAGTTATAATATTTGGAGGTATTAAACGTCTTGGTAAGTTTAGTAAAAACTTTGTTCCTATTATGGGAATATTCTATATAATTTCAGGATTAGTTGTAATATTTAGTAATCTTGAATTAGTAGGACCTGCATTTTCTACAATTATAAAGGCAGCATTTACACCTCAAGCAGCAGCTGGGGGATTTGCGGGAGCAAGTATCGCACAAATAATTAGATATGGATTTGCTCGTGGTATTTATTCTAATGAAGCAGGACTTGGAACTGCAGCTTTCGCTCATAGTGCAGCAGAAACAGATCATCCAACAAGACAAGCTTTATGGGGACCAACAGAAATATTTATAGATACAATTATCGTAAATACAATTACAGGTCTAGTAGTAGTTATGTCTGGACTTTGGACTAGTGGAGCAGATGGTTCACCTCTTGTAATGGCAGCATTTGATAAAGTTTTACCGGGTGGTGTAGGAAGTATAATGATATTTATCGCTTCAATTTGTTTCTCATTTACATGTTTAACATCTGCAAGTTATGTTTGTCAAGAATCTGCAGAATACTTATTTGGAGCAAAAAGTCAAAAAGTTATTAATGCTTTATGGTTAGTGTTTATCTTTATTGGTTCTGTTACTTCTTTAGAATTTGTATGGAATTTAGCAGATACTGTTAATGGACTTTTATTGATACCAAATTTACTTGGACTTTTAATTTTAAGCAATGTTGTTGTTAAGAAAAAGAAAGAATTCTTTAAAGAAACAAGAAAAAGAAAAATTTCTGATTTATCTACTGAAGCATTGTTAATTGATTTATTAACAAAAAATGATATTTCAATGGAAGAAGCTATAGATAAATTAAATAAAGATTTAGATATTGATAAAGAAGAAATAAAAAATGCCAGTGTAAATGTTAAAAAAATAATAGGGTAACCTGTTATTTTTTAATGTTTACTTTCTTTTTGTAAAATAATTAACCTTTTTTTTCTTACGTGTGTAAAATTTCTTGTTAAATTATGATAACTTTGTTATACTATTAATGAATAAATATGAGAGAAGGTAAAATTTATGAAGGTTAATGTTGGAGTAATTTTTGGAGGAAAAAGTGTAGAACATGAAATTAGTATAATCTCAGCTGTCGAAGCAATGGGTTATATGGATACTAATAAATATAATGTTATTCCTATATATATAGATAAAGAAGGAACATGGTATACAGGAGATCATTTTAAAGATATTCTTAATTATCGTGATATGGATGTTGTTAAAAGGTATGCTAAAAAGGTATGTTTAATAAGAAGAGGAAAAAGTTGTATTTTACAATCTCTTGGTTTTACAAGAAGAATTCTTAATGTAATAGATATTGTTTTTCCAATAGGTCATGGTTTATATATGGAAGATGGTAGTTTACAAGGGTATTTAGATATGCTTGGAGTTCCTTATGTAGGAAGTGGTGTAGTTGCCAGTGCGATAGGACAAGACAAAGTTTTTATGAAACAAATACTCAAATCTAATGATATTCCTACGACTAATTATGTTTGGTTTACATCAAAAGAATTTATTTCTTCAAAGAAAAAAGTTTTAGAAAAAATAAACACTTTAAATTATCCAATGTATGTAAAACCAGCTTCTTTAGGTTCTAGTATTGGTATAACAAGAGCAACAACAGAACATGAATTAATTTCAGGTATAAAAGAAGCTATTAGATTTGATAATAAAATAATTGTAGAAGAAGAAATAAAACATGTAAAAGAAGTAAACATAAGTGTTTTAGGAACATATGAAGATGTTGAAACTTCTGAAATTGAAGAAATTAATGTAACTGATGAATTTTTTACTTTTAAAGAAAAATATGTAGAAAATTATTCTAAAACAATTAAAAAAGGAAGAAAAGCTAATCCTTTATTATCTAAAGAAATGATGGAAGATTTAAAAATGTATGCAATAAATACATTTAAAGCTATAAATGCAAGAGGAGTCGCTAGAATAGATTTTTTAATTGATGATAAATCAAAAAAAATATATGTTAGTGAAATTAATACAATGCCAGGAAGTTTATCACTTTATTTATGGCTTCCTAAAAAGAAAAGTCAAACAGAGTTAATAAATGATCTTATAAAAATAGCAATTGAAGAATATAAAAGTAAAAATAATTTAATCTTAGCATTTGAAAATAATTTATTAGATAAGTTTGATATATTAAATGGTAAGAAAACAAATAAAAGCAGATAACTATCTGCTTTTATTAATGTTTTTTTCTAATTTTTCATAATCATCTTTTAATTTATAAAGAGCATTATTTAGTATTTTACTAATTCTTTGTTTTGTAAGATTGTATTTTTCTCCAATTTCTTTTAATGTTAAATTTTCTTTAAAATATAGTTTAATAATATCTAATTCTTTTTCATTTAATAAAGATAATTTACTTTTAACTATTTCATATTCTAATTTTTTAATAACTTGTTCACAAGGGTCTATCGCATCTTCATAAGTTATATAATCTATATAATCTTCTTCTATATCATCACTTATTCTTATATTTAAAGATAATATATTTAAAAGAAAAAGTTTATAATTTTTAACGGTACTAATACTAATATTTAATATATTAGCAAGTTCTTGGTCGCTTAAATTAGGGTTGGTATTAATAATACTTTTTAATTTATTTATTCTTTGCATTGTATGAATATTTATATTAAATCCTTTACTATTTTCTAAAACATATTTAGTAAGTTGCTGTTTAATAATTATTCCAGCATAACTTGAAAATTTAACATCTTTTTCTGGATTAAAAGATTTAACAGCATTTATTAAGGCTAAATTTCCTTCATTTATTAAATCAAATATATTAATAACAGAAGTTGTACTTCCAATAAAAGTTTTTGCAATAGTAACAGATAGCCCTAAATTGTGATTAATTAGTTTTTTAAAAGCATTTTTATCTCCTTTTTGATATTTATTAAAAAGGGTTATTTGTTCTTCTTTTTTTAATACTTCAAATTGTTTTATATAATTTAAATAATCTTGTAACTCTTTATTATTTATATATTCGTAATTCCATTTTGTTATTTCTTTCATATAAATATTCCTTCTTACTTTTATATTATTATAAAATCTCTTTCTTAAAAAGTTCTTATATTATAACATGTAAGAATAAAAAAAGAAAGTTTTTTATTAAAACTTTCTATATAATCCAACAACTTTACCTAATATTGTAACATTTTTTAAAATAATTGGTTCCATTGTGTCATTTTCAGGTTGTAGTCTAAAATGATCTTTTTCTTTATAAAATGTTTTTACAGTTACTTCATTGTTGTCATTCATGGCCACAACAACATCACCATTTTTTGCATCGTTTTTTCTTTCTACAATTATTATATCGTTATCATAAATACCTATGTTAATCATACTTTCACCACTAACTCTTAAAGTAAATATATCCTTTTTATTAGCAACAAGATTAACTGGTAAATCAAAATATTCATCTGGCATTTCAATCGCGTCAATTGGATTTCCTGCGGTTACTTTTCCAAGTAGGGGAACTGATACAACAGTTTCATCCTTTTTAGCATATTCGTTTGGAACAAGAAGTTCAATAGTTCTATTTTTTTCAGGGTCTTTAGTAATAAAACCTTTTTGAACTAGAGTATTTAAATGTGTTTGAACTGTTGCAGTACTATTTAAATTAGTAGCTTTACATAATTCTCTAACAGTAGGTGGATAACCTTTTTTAGCCATATATTTTTTAAGTTCTTTTAATACGTTTTCTTGTTTATTAGTTAATTTTTCCATTACTTTTCCTCCTTATGTATTTAGTTTAACACATCATGTGTAAAATGTCAAACAAATGTTTCAAAAACTTATTGACACGAACATATATTTGTAATAAACTTAAATCATGAAAGGAGAGGTTGTTATGGAAAATATTACAACAAAAAAATTAATTATTATATTCTATCTAATGGTAGTAATCTTTACTTGTTTATTTGCTCTTAGAATAGAAAATCTAGAAAGTAAGGAGGATTCTATAAATAATATTGTAAATTTACACTAAAATATTTACATAAAAAATTATTTATAGTAAAATAATATCGTAACTTATTTATATTTAAATGATGGAGCTTGGAAACTCTATATTATTAATTTAATAATAAATCATTTATTAAAAGAGATTCTTGGAAAAGAATAAGTAAAGTGGAACCGCGGAATTTAATTTCGTCTTTACGTGTCTTTTTCAAGTTTTTATTTTTTTGGGGGCTATATATGAAAAAAAAGGATTTTATAAAATATTTTTGTAATTATGAAGTATTAAATGTAAATATTTATTACTTATATGATTTGGATGAATACTCGTATGATATAAAATTTAAAGATTTAAAAACTAATCCACTTAAATTTACAGATATCTATATAAAAGATGATCAAATATTTATAAACTTTATAATAGAGTATTGTAAAAACAATAATATTCCTTATTCACTTCTTGCTACAACAAAAGAAATAAACAAAGAAAAAAAGTCTTCTAGAAATAATTTAACAAAAGAAGAATTATATGAAAAAGATATTAGTTTTATAGTTATAAAAGAAGATGACAAGGATAATATTTCTTTTTATAAAGAACCATTTAATGATTTAGAAAAACAAAATGAAATAGAAAATAAATTAAAAATAAGTGTTAACAGCGTTAAACAATTAAAAAATACAATTACTTATTTAAATGAAATATTGGATAAAACTTTTGTTTATCAAGTAATAAAAACGTTTAATGTTAATGATGATGATTTTAATGTTATAATAACCTTAAAAAACAACTTAACCATTATAATAAAAGGAACATATCTAATTAATAGTTTAATTGAAAATTTAAATTTAGAATATGAACATAATAAAGAAAGGGTGATTGCATATGAATAATATGACTTTAGAAAAAATTAAAAATGTTTTATTTAATGAAATAGATTTATCTTTTACAAACGATAAATTAATTATTAAACTAGATAAGGTAAATGAAATAAAAAATAAATTTCCTACAATAAAAGTGTATTCTAAGAACTTAGAAGAAATGGCTGATAAAGAGTTATTTACTTTTTTAACAGAATTATACCTTCAAACAGGTAATATCATTCATTTTAGTAAAATAAAAGATTATACAATTGGCAAAGAATTATTATTAAGAGATAAATATATGTTTATTAATGAAAGTGGTAAAGAATTATATATAGATAAAGATAGTGTAGTTTTAGATGAAGAATTCTTAAAAAAAATAAATATATCGGCTTTTAATGGTATAACAGAGAAAATAGATGAAGCTTTAAATAAAGAAGAAAATGTTATTTTTAATGTTTTATTAAGTGATAAAACATCAATTAACTCATATGAAAATAGATTTGGTTTTTCATACTTCTTATTTTTAGAAGATAATATGTTAGGAAAGACAATTTATAACTATTTACTTAATGGTGTTTTTGAAAAAGATTTAACAACATCTAAGATAAAATTTGATAATAGTAAAAATTTATGTAGAATAGATGAAAATAATTTAAAAGTAATAATAAATAGTAAAACTTTAGTTAATGAACTTTATGAAACAGGTTTATTAGAACAAGAATATGAAAAAGAAAAAAATATGAAAAGACAATTAAAATGGGAGGAATAGTATTATGAATATGGAAAAAATGGTAAATTATTGTAAGAATTATGGCTTTATATTTCAAGGAAGTGAAATATACGGAGGACTTGCTAATACTTTTGATTATGGTCCTTTAGGAGTAGAACTTAAAAATAATTTAAAAAATGCTTGGCTTAAAAGATTTATTCAAGAAGATATAAATTGTGTTAAACTTGACAGCGCGATTTTAATGAATCCAAAAGTATGGGAAGCAAGTGGTCATTTAAAAACATTTAGTGATCCATTAATTGATTGTAAAGAATGTAATTCAAGATATCGTGCTGATAAACTACTTGAAGATAATAATGTTAGTGATGTGGAAAAAATGACTAGTGATGATATGATTAGTTATATAAGAGAAAATCATATCAAATGTCCTAAATGTGGTAAAAGTAATTTTACTGATATAAGACAATTTAATTTAATGTTTAAAACATTCCAAGGAGTAACTGAGGATGCTAAAGATACAATTTATTTAAGACCAGAAACAGCCCAAGGAATATTTGTTGATTTTTTAAATGTTCAAAGAAGTATGAGGCTTAAAGTACCATTTGGTATAGGACAAGTTGGTAAAAGTTTTAGAAATGAAATAACCCCTGGTAACTTTATTTTTAGAGTTCGTGAATTTGAACAAATGGAATTAGAATTCTTTTGTAAACCAGGTACTGAACTTGAATGGTTTAGTTTTTACAAGGAAAAAGCAAAAAACTTCTTAAAAGATTTAGGATTTAAAGAAGAAAACTTAAGATTTAGGGATCATTCTAAAGAGGAACTTAGTTTCTATAGTAATGGAACAACTGATATTGAATATAAATTTCCATTTGGTTTTGGAGAACTTTGGGGTATTGCATCAAGAACTAATTATGATTTATCAAAACATCAAGAATATTCAAATATATCACAAGAATATTTAGACCCTATAACGAATGAAAAATATATTCCTTATGTAATTGAACCATCTTTAGGAGTTGAAAGACTTGTACTTGCTACTTTATTTAATGCTTATCATGAAGAAGAATTAGAAAATGGTGAAACAAGAGAAGTACTTAAACTTATTCCATATCTTGCACCATATAAAGTAACTGTTCTTCCATTGATTAAAAAACTTCATAGTGAAAAAGCTATGTCTATTTATAATAAATTATCTAAGAATTTTTCTGTTAGTTATGATGAAAGTGGTAGTATAGGAAAACGTTATAGAAGAAGTGATGCTGTTGGAACGCCTTATGCTATTACAATAGATGATGATACATTAAATAATAATACTGTAACTTTAAGAGATAGAGATACTATGGAACAAATAGTGATAAGTTTAGATGATGTAGAAAAATATATTGAAGAAAGAATAAAATTTTAATCTTTCTTCTTTTTTAGGCATAATTAGACATTCTTTCCTTTTATACTAAAAATGGAAGGGATGATTTTTATGAAAGAATATTATATTTTTAATTTAAAAAAGGAGTTTGCTAAATTATATAAAGATAGGCCTAGTGAACTATTTTACATATTTAATAGGATTTATTATATGAAAGAAGTAGATAAAAATTATGGTTATAATTTATTAGCAACATTAATCGAGCAAATTTCGAACCAAGATTTTGAAGATTTTGTACAAGAAAATATATTCAAACCGTTAAATATGAAGGCCTCATTTAATCCTAATAAATTTGAGGATGTAGATAATATAGCTGTATTATACGGTATAGATGAAGATGGAAACTATTATGAAAGACTAAATGATAAAAAGAGAATAGAAGATAATATAGTTATATCATCTACTGTTAGAGATAAAGATGGTAAAATACCTTTAGGTAATGCATTTAAGTATTCTCCAATGGGAGGTCTTAGAACTTCTCCAAATGAATTAGCTAAATTTATGATAATGTTATCAAATAAAGGATTATATAATGGCACTAGAGTATTAAAGAAAGACACTGTTGAGTTAATGGAGCAAATTCATTGGTATGGAGATGCTCTTAATGGATTATATAAATGCAAAGGATTAGGTCTTCATATTACAGATGATTTAATTGAAGGTTCAAGGCTAATAGGTCATACAGGAGAAGCTTATGGCCTTTTAAGTAATATGTTTTATGATGAGAATCGTAAATTTGGATATATTATGATGTTAAATGGAAATAATTATAAATTTGGAGATGATGGATTTACCAAAGTAGAAAAGGAAATTGCAAAAATTATAGAGAAAAACTTTAGTCAAGATAAGGCTGATTCTTTTGAATAATAGTAAAAAGCTGTT
>OLNZ01001549.1_pt1 | contig 16032 bp, 16 predicted proteins | sample 1672981 | NCBI WGS metagenome assembly OLNZ01 (sample SAMEA3136743, study PRJEB25190) | human gut metagenome | biome: human gut; feature: human-associated habitat; material: faeces | place: Austria | collected 2013 | reverse complement strand
AAGAAATCAAATACAAAGTTGCTATTATCATTACAATATTTACAGGAGTTAGACTTGGAGAACTTATGGGACTTGAATGGGATGATATAAACTTTAAAGATGGAATTGTATGCGTTAATCGTTCTAGTCAGTATTTGGCAGAAAAAGGTGTATTTACTAAAACTCCAAAAACAGAAAGCTCTATAAGAGAAGTTGGAATACCAGATTTCGTTGTTTCTTTACTTGAAGAGTATAAATTATGGTATGATAATCAAAGGGAGTTCTGTGGCGAATTATGGATTGATTCTAATAGGTTATTCGTACAAGCAGATGGCAAGCCAATGCATCCTTCTACTATTAGTAAGTGGTTTGTAAAATTTGTAGAACAAATAGGACTACCTGTAATTAACTTTCATGGGTTAAGGCACACAAATGCGACCTTACTCATAGCTCAAAATATTGAAGTCCCAATAGTATCAGCAAGACTTGGACACGCACAATTAACAACAACATTAAATTTCTATGTACATCCAATTATTGCTCATAATAAGACTGCTGGATTTGCATTAGAAAATCTGTTACTACCTGGACGTCAATAAAAATCTTTTTTCACTAAAGTCATTAAACTTTTCACGATAAAAAAAGTAAAAGACTACTAAACTATTTTTTAGGTTTCCCATAGTCTTTTACTGAAATTTTATTAGTTATATCAATGGTTTATGAGGATTTCTTCCCCAAAATTTCCCCAAATGGCACTTTTTGAGGAAAAATAAAAAATAGCAAATCCCTGAAAGACTTGCTATGCTTTGGTTGCGGGGGATAGACTCGAACTATCGACCTTCGGGTTATGAGAACTCTCCGAGTCATTTTGGTCTTTTATTGAAAATTGTAGTTTAGCCTTATATTTCAATGGTTTTGTGGGTTTTGATTTTAGGATATTTTTAGTTATTTTAGGTCATTTTTAGGGGTATTTGTCCCCAAAATGTCCCCAAGATTTTGAAATGCTTATAATTCTATGTTTGAAAATTCAAGAAACATATTTAAGAAATTTACTAATTATTGTGGAAAGAAGTTTTTGTATTCAATAATCAAATTATTGGAGGTATTATTTTATGAATAATTTAAGAGAAGTAAATGACGATATTATGAAAGATTGGTTAATGTTTAGAGAAGAAGATTTAGGTTCACTAACTTGTGAAGAAGATAAAAAACATTGGATTTATTTTGACGAGATTTCTGAAAGAATTTTAAAAAATGTGCCTAATAAAAATAAAAAGTACGTTCAAAAACAATTACAAATTCTTGATGATAATTTTCTTGATTATATTTGTTATTGGAATGAGAAGTATTATAGGAATGGATTCTGTGATGGGGTGCAGCTAATTGGTGGTAGTTTTGATAATTAATTAAATATATTTTTCAAAGTTTTTTAAAAATTTTGAAAAAAGTATCAAAGTAATTGTACAACAAAAGGCGAGTTGATTCTCGCCTTCACATTATTTTCGTTTCATATTTTACTTATTTCATCCATTTTAAACTTATATAAATTATTTTTATCTATCATCATAACTTCTATAATATTTCTTAAAATTCTTTTTGCTATGCCAGAAATATCTAAAATAATCCAATTTTCTTCTTTGAACTCACCATAATCATAGTTTGTATATCTATTAAATTTTTTATTAAAATCTATTAATTCTTTCTTTAACGAATTATAATTGCCATGTATTAATCTTGATCTTATATCATAAAGTTTTGCTGAAAAATTTTCAATCTGGTCTCTGTCTTCTAATTCATCTATATCAATAAAATATTTCAATTTTTGTTTAAATTGTTCTCTTGTGCTACGTTGAGGATTTACAATTAACATTTCTATCAGCTGAATATAATTCAATAATGAATACATATAATTTTCTCCATAAATTAACGTTTCTATAATAAAATCCAATTTGAAATAATCATCTGCTCCATCTATATATTTATCAATATTGCTTCCAAATTCTATAAAAGATGATATTTTTTCTTGATATTCCTCATTACTATTTTTATAATATTGATATCTAAAATATTCATGTTCTTCTCTTTTTTTATAGCATTTATTTATTAAATTTTCAAATATGTAATCTCCATTATATAAATTATCTATAGAATATCCATTGTAGTAGACAATATCTATATCATTCCTTTTATCTGAATTTTTTCTTAAAAAATTAAATAAAAATAGTATCTTATATTCAATGTCATATTCATCAATAGGATTTATTAATGGATGACTTCTTAATTCTTCAGCAATATTTTCATCATCATATTGTTCAAATATCTCATCATCAACAATAATTGTATCCTCAGATGTCTCTATCTCAAGAATAAGCATTTTTTTTGTTATCAAAGATATTAACTGACTACAATTCAATTTTGATATATCTTTTTTTATTTCATTTTTATAATATTTATCATCAAGATATTCAATTAATTTTTTTCTGAAGTTTCTATCCTTTTCAAAATTATTCATATAATCATCTTCTACTAAACTTTTAACATTTATGTACAAGCCATCTTTTTTAGGATTTTTTAGATATAATCCTAATTTTTTTGAAATACAGATAGAATTTGCTTCAATATCTTTTAATAAATCTATTATTACCATATAAATTCAATTCTCCTATAATTTTATATATTTCAAGTTGGACCATCAATAATATTTTAATATAACCATTTTTTCTTTTATTCTATAAATGCTTATTAGCAATAATTATAAATCTAATTATTGCACCTTTTTACAAGTTATTTTGCTTTTCATTTAATTTATATATTACCAATATAATATTTTATCATTTTAGTATATTGATCTTGTGCATTTAAGCAAGTATCGATCAAATATCCCTTTTCTCCATTATTTTGGTATTCTTTTAATCCTCTATAATAAAATAATTTATCTTTATCTAGAATAATAAATGGAATTATATTATTTTTTAAACATTCCTTAAATGCAATCATTCTACCCACTCTACCATTACCATCTTGAAATGGATGTATTTTTTCAAATCTTGCATGGAATTCTATTATATCTTTTATTGTTATTTCTGTTAAAGAACTATACCATTCCATTAGTTTTTTCATATCTTTTGGAGTTTGTTTAGGTAATGACGTTTTCATACTACCAGCTTCATTAGCTAACTTTTTGTACTCCCCAACATTAAACCATTCTTTTCTGCTATCCATTGTTCCTTCTTTTAAAATTCTATGAAAATTTTTTATAATATCTTCTGTCAATTCCTCATCTGCAATATCCAACATATAATCTACTAGTTTAAAATGATTAGATGTTTCTACAATATCATCAACACTTGCAACAGTTTGACCTTCAAATAAGATTGTATTTGTTTCATAGATATACCTTGTTTGATCTTCTGTTAGTTTACTACCTTCAATATGATTTGTGTTATATGCAAATATGATTTGTGTATTATGATATAAATTGCCCTTTAGCCCCATTTCTTTTTGTTCTCTTAATATTTTTAATACATTAATTTGGGTAACATCAAATTTTTCTTCATCTTTTATTAATTCATCCACTGTTATATTAAATATTTCTGCTAACCTTTTTAAAGATTCAATATTAGGTTCAATTATTCCAGATTCATATTTAGATATTGTTCCTGGCTCAACTTCTAATACTTCAGCAATATCTTTTTGAGTCATTTTATTTAATTCTCTGTATTCTTTTATTTTATTTCCTATACTCATAAATTCACTTCCTTTTTCAACCTATATATATTATATCATATTATTTCCAAAAAAGAAAGTATTTATTCTCATTTTATTATTTATATTCCAAAATAGATATAAAGTATGTACAACTAAATATTGGGGTATTAATAAAACTATAAGTTTTCATTAATACTTAGTAACTCCATATTTTACTTAATTATATAAAATTCAACTTTTCTTACTATCATTCTGAATAACTTTAAGTAACAATTCATTGGTTAATGTAAGCAAAATATATACTACTGTTAGCGTATTATCTAAAGTACATACTTCATATATATTATTATTATAATGACATACATCATTTCTTAAATTATTTCCAACAAAATTATCTGAAGTCAAAAAGTATTGAAATGCTTTTTTATTAGCTTGTCCTAGCATATTATCTAATTCTTCAGCTTTAAATATATTTTCAAGAGTTAATTTTTCTTTTGGTACATATTTTTTCATTTGAACATTTTTATAGTATAATTCTCTTATTATCTTTTCAAATACACCTACAATAAGATGAATAGCATTATAATTCCATAACTGAATAATCAATTTGTCTTTCTCTTTTCTTTTATTTTCATTCACTAGGTTTTTCAATGTAAAACTTATCATATTAAAATCATCTTCTATATTAGGAATATCTATATTAAACTTTTCTGTATAATTTGCAATTCCTGCAAATAAATAATTCATTAATTCTTCAAATCTATCATCTTCAAATAGCATATATTGTATCATTAACTTTCCAAACATCATCATGATAGATAGCTCATTTTGAATACTATATGTAAAATATTCATTTGTCGGAATATTTGTCGAAACTAAATCTATTAAATTCTTTTCTCTCTTTTTAGACAATACTGACTCAAATCTACTAACCATTTTCTTATTATATCTTCCATGTGTAATCATTAAAGATTTTATTTCCCAATTAATTTCTTTATTTTCATATACACTTACGAAGTCTTTAATATTAATTTCAAAACTAGATTTATGTCCATTTTTATGAATATATTCATCCAATATTATTTCTTGTTTTTTTTCTTCATTATAAATTTCAATATATGATTTTTCACCTATTTTTTCAAATAATTTTCGTGTAGCTTTTATATCGTTAAATGTATACATTACTTTTTCCAAATTTGTATTAAATGATCTTTCTTTTATTATTTTTAATATTAAATTGATAGTATCATTATATAACTCAATATCTTTGATTTTTATTACTTTTAATGCATCTTCAAGATGTGAGATTTTAGTATACATCTGACCTTTTAAAATCTCTTCTGAGAATAGTATGTTGTAGAATTCAGGATATTTATCAAATATTTTTCTATATTCATTAAAATTATAGAAAATTTTGTACGCATAGTTTTCTACAATATACTCATAAATATTTTTATTCTCTTTGAAAACTTTAAAATTATCTTTTATATAATTTAAAGTTATATCAATAATTTCATAAGCTCTTAAATCATATTTTTTCAGACTCTCAATGTTTAAAACAGTACCAAAATTATTTTTTATATATTTATTACAATCACTGTCTCTATATTTTTTTCTTATATCATTTAAATAATTCACCTCTATCTGTACTTTGTCTTTAATATCATCTCTAACTAATGGAATTATTTCTGAAAGTTTTGAATACATGTCAACAAATAAAAAATCTATATAATCATCAATATTATTAATATCAAAACTTTTTTTATTATAGTATTCATTAATTTCTTGTTCATGGTCTACTAATACTTTTATTTGGTAAACTGTAGCCATATCATCTTTTCCATAATAAGTTAATGAAGCAGATGCTTTTTGTTCTTTTAAAAAATTTATAATATTCAATTTTTCTTACCTCCTATCTACATTGTACTATTTATTTCATATTTTTCTATTGTTGATTTTGAAATTTTTTCATTATTTTTATTAGTTTTGTGCAAATTGCTATACATTAATATCGAATTTAGTTCACTATTTGCTAATTTAATATATATCTTCTTAATAACTTCTCTTTTTTCCTCTATTTCTATATCATCGTTTATTAAGTATCTATCCGATAAAATTAAATACTCTTCTGAATTCAATTTATCATCATTAATCAATACATCTAAACTTATATTAAAAAATGAACAAAATTTTATTAATTCATTTGCTGTCATGCTTTGCTTTCCATTTTCTATTCTTGAAATCTTAATTCTGTCTCCTATTAAAAGTTTTTCAGATAATTCTTCTTGCGTATAACCATTTCTTTTTCTTACTTTTTTTATTCTTTCTCCAATTTCTTTATCTGTTAGCATATTTGTTCACCTCCAACAATAAAAGCAAAATAATCCTGTATTATTCTACATTCATATTTTGCTTTTCTTATGTATTATTAATTTATATATTTCTTAAATGTATCTCTCATTAAAACCGCTAAATCTATAGTTTTATTCATTAAATCATTATAATTTGAATGGTCATCAAAATTCAAACCTTTTATAAAAGTAACTATTCTTGAAGCTTTACTATTATTTAACCTTCTCCAGTCTAATTTAAATCCTAAATCAGCTTCTATTTCATCTTTCTTTTGATATAGCTTATCAAACAAATCTTTATTGTCTGTTATATATAATTCTACTCCTATTACTGAGTCTTTATTGACTAACGTAATATCTATATGAGCATCACTAGTTCCTATCGCTACATTATACCAATGATCTGTTGTAGCTTTTCTAACATTAAAAGGTTTTCCTCTTTCAACAAGAACATTATTAAATTGATTCCAGAATTCTACTCTTTGTGATTGTGATTTATTCATTGTATCACTACTATTAGTAGATTTATTATTTTTAATAAAATCATTAGGTTGTTCTATAACTTGAAACATAGGTGCATTATCTGAATTTCCTATTTTATATGCATGAATTTCTATCAAGAAAAAATTAACATTACTATTTGTGTTATTGTTTAACCATTCTATAGCACTTCTATGTTCTTCCCTTGCTTCTTTTACAATCCAAACAACAACTTTAGCATCTAATCCAGAAGCATATGTAATTATTTTTCCTAAATGATCATGATTAGACATTTCCAATTGATTTTCAATTATAACTTTTATTCCTGTTGTTTCATCCTTAGCAAACAAGTCACATCTATATGAACCTACATAAGTCTCTTTGCTGATATCAACAAGGGTTAATCCTAATATTTCATTCAAATTTTCTATATTTTCTTTTTTAGATAACCATTCTGAAAAATCATATTGTTCATGCTTCCATAATTCTCTTATATCAACTTCTTCTAATTTTCCAATCGCCATTTTTCTCTCCTATCTTACTTATTTCACCTTTTTATACTTCTCATTTATACCTAAAAACATTTTAAATTTACTAAATGCTATTTAAACAATTTAATTTATTTTTAGTTTTATTTAATAATTCGCTCATATATCGTTCCATATAATTCCAATCTGGGTTATCTTTATTATCTACTGGTAGTTTAATCATTATTTCCTTTGCAGATTCTCTTGTAAACTTATTAACATAGTCATAATTTAAATTAATAGCTTTTTTTCTAAATAATGTTACAAAAAACAAATAAGAATACTCACTCCATTTATCTTTATATTCTCCAATTGGATACATTCCTTGAACATGTGGGTAACCAACAAAATTATCTTTTTGATAAAAAATTGAATCAGCAGATGTCGTATCACTAAAAGTAATCATATTTCCATCTTCAGTGCAATCATAATTAGTATATCCCCCTATTCCATTGTTATAACATGAATTAACAACAACCGGATTTATTCCATCTTCTGCTAACAAAGAGCTATTATTCATTTTATATGCTTTAGTCGGATGAATATCAAATAAATCACCGATTTTAAATTCTTTCCATTTATTTATATCAATCTTATTTTTCATCATTATTATCACCTTTTAATGTAATAACGTAGTCTTCTCCATCTTCAGCAACACAACTCGAATACATTACCTTTTTTATTAATTTGTCTGAAAATTCTTTTACATCAATTCCTTCTTGATACATAATATAATCCATCATAGTCTTTGTAAAATCTTCTTCATATATTTCAAATTCTTTTTCTGGCATTTGATAACTTAAATGTTCACTTGGATTAATCCATTGAATTGTATCATCTCCATTTTGTTTATGAACTACATCTACAAATCTATCTTCTATTTCTTGCCATCTGTCTTTGATATCATGTCTACCTTGATTTTTTACTGTTTCCAATCCATCATCTTCTATATAACATGCAAATATTTCTTTATTATTTTGAGGTATTCCTGCTTCAAAAATAAATACTGATGTTGTTACCCCTTCTGAAAATACTTTTTCGGGTAATTTAACTATTTTTTGTAATTGATGATGTTTTAATATAGAAGCACTATTATCTTTTTCTAATTTTTTATCTGGTAAAATAAATGCACACATTGTATGTTGAGGAACATTATCTAAAACATTTTCAACTATTTTTAAACACCCGTATTTTCTCTCGAATGGAGGATTCATTAAAACTTTAGTAATTTTCTTTTCTCTCATCCATTCTCCAGCTTTAAGAGTTCTACTATCTAATTGTTCCAAATTCGTTTTTCCATCTTTATGTATTAACATATTAGCACAAGCTAATGCAAAGATTTCTCTATCAAATTCTATACCAAATAGTTGTTGACTTTTTATCTTTTTAGCTTTATCAGTTTGAATTCCACCAGATTCCTTAATCATATTACTCATAGATTTAACTAAAAATCCACCTGAACCACAAGCTGCATCTAACACTCTATCATCTTGATGTACATCTATCAATCTATACATAAGCGAAGTAATATGCTCTGGTGTAAACACTTGTCCACTTTCTGATTTCTTTTTATATCTATTAAACTCATTGAAGAAAATTCCCATTACATCTTCGCCATTCCAATAATCAGAGTTTACACACTCAGATATTTCAGAAATCCATTCAATAAAGTTATCAATTGCTTCTTGATTTTCAGTTGAGTTCATCTTAATTTCCGAATAAACTTCAAGCAATATATCCAATTTTTGATTTTGTCTTCTATTATCTTCTAGTGATTTTGACAATGTTGAATGTATTAATGTATGAAATGTAGGATAATTCATACCTTTTATTAACATAGCACCATATCTTTTAGCAACTAAAGCACAAGCTGTAAAAATCATTCTATGATACAAATTTTTAATTCCAAATTCTGTATGAAGAGAATCATTGATTTTTTTAGTTAATCCATATATTTTTTGTTTATCTATTTTATTTGCTTTAAATAATGACAAATAATAATCTTTATTTTGTAGTGTATCAACAGCTTCTATTACTTCATTATTTTTTAAAACAATTACATCTATACCATTATATAAGATGCCAATTACTTTATTATATTTTGTTGAAACAATATCACAATTTTTAATTACTTCATCTAAAAAGTTTTCTAATTTTTGATTTGAATTTTTTGTTTCTAATATAATGGCAGGTTCTTCAATATTTTTAGGAAGATACCATCCATCTGGTCTATCTTTTATACCATTAAAACCTAATTGATTAAATGAAGTTAATTGTCCAACCCCCGATTGAGCTTTATCTGTATTTTCAAATTTTAAAATTTTACCAGCTAAATCTCTAACTTCATCCTCTGTCATTTCTTTAACCATTTTATTGTTCCCCCTCTTTTTTTAATTCTGCAATATCTTCAATATTGCATTCCAAAACTTTACAAATTTTAGCTAATATTTCTATTTGTACCGATTCATTCTTACCAAGTTTAGCCATTGCATTTGTAGTTATTCCAGCTTTTTCAGATAACTGTGTTTTATTTATCTTTTTGTCTATCATTAATTTCCATAGTTTATCATAACTTATTTCCATCTGTTGCACCCCAACTTTAGATTTTAATCTCGACATTATTCTATCATTTTTGCTTTTTTATTTCAAGAAATTCTTGAATATTTCAAAAATAAATCAACACTCACTTTTTCAAAAAATTATAGGCACATTTCTGTGCCATTTTTATCTATAATAATCTTTCTTCTTTTTCTTAGTAATTTTCTGTTTTTCTTCCATTTGTTTCTCATATTCTTTTGTTTTAAGTTTTTCTAATTCTTCTTTCATAACAGGTACTTTTACCTTAATTTTATTACACAACTTAATCTCATCTCTAATTTTAGTAACTTCTTTACTAACCATTTCAATTTCTTTATTAATTTCCTCTTTATTTTCGTTTTCAGAGACATTTTGTCTCTTATAGTACAAGTTATTCCTTTTCCTAATTAAATCCTTTAATTGATTGTTTAAATTCGTTTTACACTCATTTAACTCTTTACTATCAGTTATATTATATTTCACTAACAATATATTTTCTTTTGAATACTCATCCATCTTTTTAACTTCTGCCCTCATAGCTGGTGTTAGTTTGTATTCTATATTCTTTTTAGGATATACCTTTAGTAAATAACAATAATATAAATATAAAGCTTTAAACCCTTTAGGTTTTGAAAATTTTTTTAAAGAACCTTTTAAATATAATTTACCAGCATAAGTTTTAGGCTTTATTACTTCTTCTCTAGTAGGATATCTACTACAAATTTTATTTTTTATACTATCTATTGAATATTGCTCTCCAAATGCTCTTTCAATTCTAATATTTCTTTTATAAGGATATCTTCTTATACTAATTTTCTCTGCCCTAAAATATATTTCATATCCCATATCTCTTAATTTTTTCAAAAACTCTTTATATGTCCATGAATGATTTATTACATAATCAATATCTTCTTTTGCAAATTTATAGTAATCAGAATTTGATAAACTTTTTCTATAAAAATTTTCAAAATTAATTCCAGACTTACAAGTTTTTTCATTCAAAACTTTTAATCCATATTCATCACAAATGTCATCAGAAGTTTTTCTTAATAACGCCGTATTTTCCAAATTACTATAATACTTTTTTCCATCTTTAAATGAAACAGAATTTAAAACAAAATGATTATGAATATGATCTGTATTAAGATGTGTTGATACTACAACTTCAAATCTGTCACCCCACATTTCTTCAGCAAGTTTTACTCCAATTTCATGTGCTATTTCTGGAGTAACTTCTCCTTCTGCAAAAGATTGATATCCATGAAATGCAACTATCTTATTGTTCTTACTATATTTATCTTTATTAAATTTCTTTTTAGTTTGTGTCATTTGTCTTATTGCAGTATCTAATTCACAATTAATTCCTGTTACAAAAAATTGTTTCTCAGTCTTATCTGGATTAGTTGTATAATCTAATAATTCATATATATTATTTATATTTTTATTCTGATATTTTTTATTTTCAGTTTTGCTTTTATCACTTGCATAATTAACTACATTGTCTAATCTATTTTCTACTTTCCATAGTTTTGTTGTCGCCATTTTATCCTCCTCTCTTTTCAAAAAGGGGATTGGGGATTTTTCCCCATATTAGAATTTCGTGCTGACGGAATTCATTGCTTGCTAATACATAATTTATAGCTATTAAGAGATTAAAAATGCCCTTGTTTATTTAAAACTCAGGCACTTATTTCTTTAATTTTCATTATTATATACATACATATTTAATACAATTTCATCTGCAATATTACTAATATTATTCATTCTTTTTACCCATTCCATTTGTTCTTTTGCTTTTAATTCTTCAGTAATATTTTCTTTAATTTTTAATTCATTTATTAGTTTTTTATATAATTTTTCGCAATTATTTTGTACATCCATTAAGTGTTTTTGTAACTCATTATCCATAATTAATGAATGATATTTTGCTTTTTTATGCTCCTTTAAATATCTCAATCTTAGTGCACTATACTTTCCTAATTGAAATCCTTTCATGTTCCTTGGTGGTATTAAATTTGGTATATAATAATCTCCTTTTTTACTATAACTTATCTTCATATCTATCTCCCCTTTTTGATTTTTTATTATTTTATTTGGAGAAATTAAGGGCTTTTTTCTCTTAATTTCCCACTTTTTTAATTCAAAATATTTACTTTTTTAAACTTTTATATTAAAATATTTTTATAGAAATTCTTGGGTTAGTATTTAGTTTAGCCGCTTATACTAACTCTTTTCTTTTATCTTTTCCATTCAAGTTTATCCCTTTACACATCTCATATAATCTAGAAATAATTGAATCTGCTATTTCATAATTTACATTATTCGCAAGTCTTTCTCTTAATCTTTCCCTGTTATAATTTGTTGTTATTACTACTGGTAAATTATTTTCATATCTATTATTAATTATTGTAAATAACTTTTCCAAAGTCCATTCACTTGGTCTCTCTTTTCCTAAATCATCTATAATTAGTAGTGGAACTTTTGAATATTTTTCTATTATAAAACTCTCTGTTTTGTTTTCCATTGTGTATGTGTCTTTAACTTCATTTAATAGATTAATCAATGTTCCAAACACTACTGATATTTCTGATTGAATTAGGAAATTTGCAATACTTGATGCTAAATGTGTTTTTCCTGTTCCTATATTTCCTGTTATAATTAAGCTTTTTCTCTCTCCGTTTTTTATTAATTGAGCATATTCTTTTGCTTTGCAATACGCTTTTTCGTTTTCTTTTGTTATTTTAAAATTTTGGAATGAATAACCTTTTAATCTTGAATGCATTTTACTTTTATCGTATAACTTTTCTATTCTTCTATCCTTTTCTCTTTTTTCTTGAAGTTCAAGTTCTTTTTTTCTTTTATAATCTTGTATTTTCCAAAATTCTTTTGCTTGAATACAATTGCATCTTTCCACTTCCTTATTTATTTTGGTTTCTACATCACCAATAATTATAATTAATTTTTCTTGTTTTAAATTTCTTCCACAAAATTCACATTTTACGCTTTCAGCGATTTCAGTTTTTAACATTATTAACTCCTTTCTTTATAGACTCTTTTTTCTTTTTAATTGCTTTTTTAATCTTTAAATCCACTTTCATTTTCTATTTGTGTCCCATCTTCTTTTCTAATAATATTCTCTTCTTTATTCTTTTCTTCTGTGTTACGTAACGTTTCTGTAACGTTACATTTCTTTTGATTAGCTCTAAATTTTTGTGTTCTTTTTCTTCCATTTTCTCGTATTTTATCAAGTTCATCTGCATTTTGATATCTACTCCAATTTTTAACAAAAATGGTATCATTTTCTACAAAAATCATATCAAGTTCGCACAAAGCTTGTATTATTCTTGTAAGTTTAGGTAACGTTTTGTGCATTACCTTTGCTAAATCTTCTAATGACATTGGTATATTTTCTCCAAGAAGTACAGCTCCTTTATTATTACTTTTCCCTGCTAAAATTAATAATTGAATCCATGCTCTGAAATATGAGTCCCCATCTCTATTTCTTAGTAGCTTTTTAATTTTTTCATTATCAAATATATCTATATATAATTTTAGCCACTGTACTTGTGCCATCTTTTTCCCTCCTTTACATATTCATTGATGCTTTTTCTTTTTCACTTAAATAATCATCTAATGCTTTTATTCTAAATAAGAACTTTCCACCAACTTTTGAAAATGGTATTTGTTTTCTTTTTACTAATTGATTAATTAACCAATACGAAATCCCTAAATATTCAGATGCCTCTTTCATTGTTAGTGTTGTTTTTTGTATTTGAGTAATCGCCATATTTCCTCACCCCCTTTTTGTGAATTTTCTTGACTTTTTTTCTTTCGTATGGTAATCTATTATTATAAGTAATCTATTACAAATATTTTTCTTTATTTGTAAGTGATTATTCCTTATAATGTATTACTATGATATCGTAATCGATTTTATTTGTCAATAGCTTACAGTGAATTTTTTTAATTTTTTTGGAGGGAATAAAAATGGATTTGAATTTTTATGCTAATGAAGGACATAATCTGTATAAATTTGCAAAATATAACATAGAAACAATTAACAACAGAAAATATATTGTCGCTGATAGTTCCACTAAAAATCATTCTTCTGGTGCACCTTTAATAGACTTAGAAGAAGACTTTTCTATCAATGCACTTGTTGATTTATTAAACATTGGTAAATCTGCTGTATTTGAAGAAAATAATTTAGAGGAACAAATTATCAATTTTGTTAATACATATAGCACTTTAGGATTGATGAGTGATTTTCCTATAAATAAATACTTTTGTTTAGATGAGAAAATAGTATTAAAAGATTATAACTATATTGAAAATTCTGATTGCACAACTATATTAGATCGTGAAGATTATTTTAAAATATTCTTCCCTAAGTGTACTGATAAAGAACTAAATGAGCTTATAGAAAAAGCAATTAAACTAGCAGAAACATCTGCTATGGAAAAATATATAACATCTGATTTAAATAAGCTTTTGATTGGCTCAAATTGGTACTGTGAACCTTTAGATATGTTTATTCAATATGTTAAATATATGTATAATTTATTAAATGCCATAATAAATAAAGAAGATACATTAGAAACAAAATATAATGCTTTTGAAGTTAATCATATAAATATGTTCTTAACTCAAAAAGAAAATGTAAACATAGAAATTCCTATTACATCTTTAAAACAATTTATAGATTTTTATTTTGCTAGAACTGTATCTAGAGATGTTAATTTATTAAAGATTTGTAAATTCTGTAATAAGGCTTTTATTGCTAATAATCCTAAAGCAGAATATGATACACCACAATGCAAGAATAAAGCTAATGTATATAAAAGTAGAGCAAAAAATAAATAGGTATTTTAAACTACCTATTTATTTTTATACTTTGCTCCAATCATAATCAATTTTATTTAATCCGTCTAGTCCCAAAAAACATGATGTTTTCTGAGGATAACCCCATTGGTTATTTCCTTTATTAAGTGTTATAAATACATCCTTTTTAGCCCTTGTTATTGCAACATAAAATACACTCATTTCATCTGAAAATGATTTGCTTAAAGAATCCGAAAATCCAAATTTGCAGTAATCATATCCTTCAATAGCATTTTTCAAACTTTTGCATTGTTTGCATAACGCATTAGAGCTTGGAAATGAATACGCCATCATCCTTGGAATTATTACATAATCCCATTCTAGACCTTTTGCAGAATGAACTGTTGTAATAATTATGTTTTTATCAACAAATTCTATCATTCTTTTTAATCCATTGCTCGATAATAAAAAATTAATTCTTTCGAATCTTTCTTTTGCATTATTGCCAAATTGATTTAATCGATTAAACATAATTTTAGTTAATTCAAATAAAGAATCTATAATATATGTATTGTCCTCATTGATACAACACTCTTTTTTTCTTTTTTCAATTTCTAGTAAGCATTTATCAGCAATAGATTTATTTATAAATTCTTTATCATCTGTATATTTATAAAATATTTCTAATACAAATTGATGATATTTTACATATTCTACATCCGTGTCTTTAAATAAAGCATTAAAATAGGTTATATTTTGATTATTCAATACATCTAATAAAGATTTAGCCATATAGTTTGCTTTAAATAGAACCGCTACTTTTTCACCTAAATTATTTGCAATGTATTCTATACCATTTGCTATGAATTCATTTTCTTCTTGTTCATTTTTTAATGATTTTACTTTTAAATTAGCATTTAATCCATTGTTTGAATAATTTATACTATACTCTCTTAATAATTTATCTAAATTTTTCATATCTTGATTATCTTTAAATCTATAATTAGTCTTAAATTCTATTTTTTTCATATGCTGTTTTTTTTCTAAAATTGTTAATAAATTTGGTAAAGCACCTAAAAAGCCATATATTTTTTGGACATCATCTCCCATTATAATTAAACTATTTTCTTTGCTTATAAGTTTGCTAATCAACATATAAGACAAATAATTTGTATCTTGAAATTCGTCTATTATTATTGTTTTATAATATTTTCTAAAAAATTTTCCTATACCTTCAAGCGATAAAAGCTTAATTCCACATAAGATTATAGCATTATAAGTAATCACATGATTTTTAAACAATATTTCATCAAATAATTTATAATACTCATCTATATATTTATTAATATTATCTAAATTAATAATATCATCAACCATTTCACTAATTGTTAAGTTGTTTTTCTTTTTCCATTTTTCTATTGATAGATACTCCCAAATATCTTTATCTAAAACATAGGAACAATATGAGTATTTAAGTAATCTTCTTTTAACCATAAATGCTGGTTTTAGTAATAAATATAATTCTTTTAATGATTTTATCTCTTCCATTTAAACCACCCTTGTTCATATTATATAATAAATTAGTTACT
>OLNZ01001538.1_pt1 | contig 16143 bp, 20 predicted proteins | sample 1672981 | NCBI WGS metagenome assembly OLNZ01 (sample SAMEA3136743, study PRJEB25190) | human gut metagenome | biome: human gut; feature: human-associated habitat; material: faeces | place: Austria | collected 2013 | reverse complement strand
TTGTAGAATTTTCTGTGTTAAACTTAGCAAAAAAGCATAACCCGTTATTTACATAACCTAAATATTTTTTTAAATTCTCTACACCCTTTAAAATTTCATCACTTTTAAAATTTTCACTTTGCAAATTAGCTAAATTTTCAAGGGCTGTTGCATTAGCACTAGCTATACTTTCTTCTGCCTTAGAGGCTGTTTCTATATCATTTGTAAATTTATCTGATATATCTTCTGCTTTTTGCACATTGTTAGCCAGTTCTGTACTTACTGCTTCTGAACTATCTAAGTCTATTTCTAGTTGTGTTAGTATATTTTTAGCATTTTCAACAACAACATATAGCTCCGTCTTGTCCTTTTCTGCTCTTTCTACAACAGCTCTTAATCTTGTATATGCTGTTTTTGCTTGTGTTTGTTGCTTGTTTTCTTCACTCACAACAAATGTTATGTCAACATCTCTAGCCATTTTATCTCTCCTTTAAAATCTACCATATGCAATAGCTCCTTTATTGCTTGAAATTTGTACTTTTGTACCTCCTGCTTGTATGTTTTTGCCATTACCTATACATATTCCAACATGCGTAATGTAACTGCTAGTTTTGTATGTTCCTGTCCAAAATACAAGGTCACCCGGGACGGGACTTTTAACTCTCTTTGTTTTGTTGTATAAACCTTGTGCTGTTAGTCTTCCACATTTCCACACACCACTTTGATTTAGTACATAACATACAAAGCCGGAGCAGTCAAAACCTTCAGGATTGTAACCACCCCATACATAAGGTACTCCAATATACTGTTTTGCACAGTTCCATATCTTTTCGTAATTTTGGCGCTTGTTTTTATTGTTAAGGGCATCTTCGCCGCCTATATTTACATCTTCCCTATGTATCTTTTGACTTGCTAAGTTGCTTAATTCATCAGATTTTAAAGTATTAAATGTTAATTCCATGCTCCATACACCATTGTTTATAGTATGTTTAACAGAAGCTATCCTAACTTTACATTTAAGTCCTGTATATTCATCTTCTATATACATTACCCTGTTTTTTCTCGCTGATATATTCCCTATCATTACACAACTTATTTCCCTGTGTAGTTTGTCTTTATCTTCTAATTCATTTTTTGTAAGTTCACCTATTCGGCTCTGGTCATCTGCTTGTACTGAAAAATTAGCTTGTAACTTTCCATACCTCCTAGCATTGTTTTGGTCTTGCAATATATATTCTATTGCTGGTAAATGTCCATCTGTATCGCTGTTTATGTATGCCCTGACGCTATTTTTCATCCCATTTATACTATGTTTGTAAGTTATTCGACTGTGTTGTTCTGTAACATCAAATTCTGCTAAATTGTCAGCAGGCTTGTGTTTGTATACGCCTACATCGTTCCCAAGTCTGTAAACTTTTAACTTTGCTCCGTTCATCTCGTAATCATATTCTTTACCGTCGCTTTGTGCTTGTTGTTTAATAATGTCTTCTATAACATCGCTTGCACCATCTATGTATACTTTGTTTATAACTTTAGGCATATTACATATTTCGTCTATACCTATCCCTAAAGTATTACATAGTTTAATAATACAGTTACTAGCTCCCATATTTATAAATTGTATTGTAACATCATTATTTTCTATATAATAAGCAAAATCAACCGCCGTTACATTTCGATTTGGGTAACTCCTTTCTACTTCTTCTACTACAAATACATAACAAAGAGAGTTGTTGTGTAACAGCCTTATCTTATCTCCTGCTTCTACCATATAATGTTCTATGTATTTTTCGTTAGTGTCAGGTAGAGAAAAAGTTAGCTTCATAACATGGCTGTCGGTACTTTCTTCCCAGGATATGTTGCTACATAACTTAGTAATGTTTGTATTATTGTTGTCCTTGTCAGTCCAATATAATTCAATATTACTCATTTCCTCCTCCTATTGGTGGTGTTGGTTCTTTGTTTTCATTTGTCACTTTCTTAATTTCCTGCATAGTAGTTTTTTGGTTTGTGTTAGGAGTGTAAATGATACCATTCTCTGTGTCCATAAGTACACTGTCTAATCCCAGTTTTATATAGTTAAAACCAATTGGGGGCTGACCTATCTTTTTTCTTACTTCGTCTAGCTGTAATATGTTGCTATCCAAAGCTAGTTTGTAGGCTTCAAACATACTTTTTAAATCCCCGTTTTCTATATCGCTTAAATCTGCTTTCCAGAAATATTTATCTTTTTCACTTTCTAATAATAAATTTTCGTTAAGACTTGCACAAAATTCATTTAAGATTGGTACAATACAATTTTTGTACCAATTTCTGTATTCTGCTTCATTTGCACTGCAATCTATAATATTCTTAGGAACCAGAAGTATTTTTCCTATGTCTTCACCAATGCCTTGATATAGTTCTTGCAACTGCATTTCTGTAGAACTTTCTACCGCTGGTGTAAATTCTAAGCCGTTATTAAGCACAATCACAGCATTATCTTCGTTGCTGTACATTTTTCTAAAATCCTCTTTTAGTTTTTCGAATGCTTCTCGGCCTATATTTCTTTCACTTTTTAAGAAGCCTTTTTTTACGCCGCCTCCGCTTATAGAATTATTAAGCATTTTCAACATATTATTTACAAGTCTTATTGCTAAAGTGTTCTCTTGTAATATGCCCTTGCCAGTAACACCGTCTAAGCTGTTTCTTGCTAATGTTATAAAATTTTCAGGATAATATTCTTGGCCATTAATTATATATTTAGCAGTTTTAAAAATTGGGTCGCAATTCTTATTTACAGCTACATTTATACTTTCTACATATCTAAGGCTGTTTACAGTATTACCTGTTTTATCTATATATATGTAGCCATTGCCATATAGCAGATAATCTCGTATCAATGCCCTTTTCATTTCATGACTATTAAGTAAATCCCCGGTTTCTTTGTTAAGTATTTTTACTCTCTCGTCATCTAATTCTACAAGATTGCCTTTCTCGCCTTCTGTAGTGTATAACTTATAATTGATATTGCTTACCATATTACTTATTAAGTTTATACTGCTAGCAAGGACTGGAATGCCTAAAGCGACACTCTTGTTTATGCTTCCTCGTGACATTATTATGTTTAATAACTCACTTTCTATTGTTGGCTGGCTTTCTTCAGCTCTTTCTTCTCCTTTATTAAAAAGTTTATCTAATATTCCCATTTTTCTATATCACCTCAGCTATTTTCCCTGCTACTTTTTCTCCTACTCTGTTTAAGTAAGATTCATCTTCACCATAGAAATTTTCAATATTGAACATTATAATCGGCTGTCCTCCCGCATTACGCATTATCTTATTGGTTTGGTCTGCCGGTATAATCTGGCTTCCGTTAGGTAAGTTTACAAGTTCCCCGCCTCTTTCGTTCATTAAAGTTATACCACCGTGCCAGTAATTTGTTCCAAGAGCGTTTACCTCTGGCATCATACCTCTTTGCCGAGGAGTTAAACCATCGCCTTTATTGTTTTCATAAAGACTTGTACCTGTTTGGCTGTTAGATACATTGTCTTTTATTATTCCGTTTTCAATTAATTCTTTCCACTTTTGTATTACTGTTTCTATTTTTTCAATAAATTGCCTTATATATTCTACAACTGGCCCCAGTTTTTCACCTATAAAACCAAAGGCTGTACCTATTGCTTCTAGCACTCCGCCTATAGCAGAACCTAATATCCAACCTAAACCTTGTATAAAAGGAGATAAACAAGTAAGAGCTACCCCGGCTATATCGCCTAGCAAGCCAAAAAAGCTCTTAGCAAAAGGTATTGCCGGTGCTATTGCTTCTTTTGCTTTTTCAAACCCAGTTTTTATAGGTTTTAAGAATATTCCAGCAGTCGTTCCGATTTCTTTTAAACTATCTCTAAACATTTTAGAGTTTTTTATAGCTAATGCTATTGTGGCAACCACAGCAGTAACTATAGCAACTGTTGAGGCTATTCCAGCTAATCCTGCTGTAGCCCCGGTTCCTGCTGCAGCTCCACCTAAAGTAGCTCCCGCTTTTGCTGTAGCTCCACCTAGAGTAGTAGCTCCGACAGCTGTAGTTGTTGCCATTCCGGCCTCTCCAGCAGCTGCACTTTTTAATGCTCCTTTACCTATTTTTTTAAAGAAGCTTCCACCTTCGTACATTTCGTTTTTTGGAGTAGAAACAGAATATATAGGGATTCCCTTATAATTTAACGCTTCGCTACCCATAGATGATACTGTTTTGCTTGTGCCTCTTTCAGCTTCTGCCAAAGTTGTTTTTAGGCCAACACCTCTTATGTTTCCGTTAGGTGTTATATTACCTACTTTATTACTTAAACCATATGTGGCTCCTGTTCCAACTTCTGAAATTGTGTTAGCTGCAATCCAACCGGCAGGATTGCTTTTAGCAGCAATGGCACTAGCAGCCTCGCTTTGTTTGCTTATTCCTTTAGTAAGGTTTTGCAACATTAATCCAGTTTCAACAGCACTTGTACCAAGTCTAAAAGCTCCCATTCCGGCATATGCTATACCAACAGCTGTAGCAATTTGTTTCCAATGCTCCAATATCCATTCTAAATTAGGCTTCCATTCTTCGATTTTTTGACCTATTCTCTGTATTATCTGTTCGCCATTCTCTAGTACTGGGGGTAGTTTTTCTTGTATTACATTCAAAATTTCAGGTAATGATTCTGATATTTTGCTTAAATATTTGGCAGCATAAGGGGCTATTATTTCACCTACATCAGCCTTAAAGTTTGTCCAATCACTGCTCCAGACCTGTTTTACACCGCCCCAGCCTTGGTTTACGGCACTTATGTAACTATCAGCTGTATATTTCTTTTCTTCGGCGTCCTTTATTGCTTTTTGTATTTTGTCATAAGCAGTGCCTTCCTCGTCTACAATTTCTGTAAATCCTGCAATTAATGTCTCAAGCTGTGACCTGTACCTTCCGCCAATTTTAGACATTATACTGTTTCTTTTTTCTGGACTTAAATCATGTATCTTGTCGGCCATTTCTTTAAATAATGGTAATGCCTGCTTCATCTTACCGGTACTATCGTATAGACTTAAACCTAATTCTTGCAACCCTTTATAAGCTTCGCCTGAACCCTTAACCAATCTGGAATACTGACTGTTAAGAAATGTACCAGCTTCTGAACCTTTTAAACCAGCACTAGCCATAATACCAATAAGGGAGGCTGTTTCTTTGTAATCTACACCTAACGAACTCATACCTGCACCAGATTTAATTAAAGCTTCATTAAGTTGTAGCATATTTGTGTTAGATGATGACTGTACAGCAGTACATACATCAATATATTCTGCTGTTTTTTCTGTACTTAAACCTAAAGCGGTCATACTGTCTGTTACAGCATCAAGTGTTTCTTTAACATCAGTACCATTTATTTTCGCAGCTTTAAGCATAGAAGGTAAACTGTTCTGAACCTTTTTGTCAGTTACATCCATACCAGCAAGAGCCATATAATATAAGCCGTTGGCAGCGTCTGTATATGTTGTACCTTTTACCTCTTTAGCGGCATCTTTTGCTACTTGTGTAAGCTCTTTAAATGATTTTTTTCCTTTTTCTGTTAATGTGTCTATACCTTTTACTGCTGCTACATTATTCATAGCATTGTTAAATTCTTCATAAGCACTTAAACAGCTTTTGCTTGCCATAATCGCTGCTGCCCCTACAGCTGTAGTTGTGCCAACAACAGCCTTGTTTACTGTGTCCATTACTCTTTTAAATTTAGAGCTTGTCACTTTAGCAAGTTCCAAATCTCTTTTAAATTTTAAAGTTTCATAACTTGCCTTGCTCATTTTAGCCGTAAATCGGTCTTGCAAGCTAAGTACAACATTTATATTCTTTGCCATTTTTTCACCTTCTTTAGTTGCTTAACTATACGAAATAAAATCCCAATTATTTAGCTGGTCTTGCTCTAGTAGATACATTGCATTAATCAGGCTTGCTATCATATCAATTTTGCCTGTCGATTTTTTCTTGTTTATATATTTATTTAAGTTATTGTCCTCAATACACTTTGCATTTTCAAAGTTTATTTCTAGCAGCCGATTAGGATTGTAACAAAATTCTTTTTTTAATATCTTTTCTTTCAGCAATTTTGTTGGGCTATGTAATACGCTTGAATGCTGTTTTACTTCTACGCATTCATATCCGGCATTTTCTAACTTCTGTACTGTAGACAATGCGTTGTATCTGTCATAACCTATTTGTACGATTTCAGCTTCTAGCTCATCTTCTAGGCCAAGAATATATCTTTCTACTTCTGCGTAATCAATAACACTATCTCCACAAGCTATACACTCACCAACTTTAATTCTTTCCTTGTAATCGAGCTTTTCTCTGTTGCTTTTTATTTGTATTCGCTCCGCAGGGATAAAACACATTCCTCCATAGTACACAATATTGCCTGCTATTGTTGTATATGCTACAGCTGTATTATCATCTGTCTGTGATAAATCCAAACCTACATATATTTTTTTACCCTTCCAGAATTCTTTATCAATTTTCTTTTTGCATTTCTTAACAGCTTCTACATCTATATAACCTTCTGTGCCTAAGCCCTTATACAATATATTGTTGTGCTTACAAAGATAATTTTCTCTCTTATCTTCGTAGAGAATAGCCATTTCTCTCTTTTTCTTTAGCTCTGTAAATATTGTTTCGTTACTTATAGCAACAGGGTTACTTTGTAATATGCAAAGGTCATTTGTTTCCCACTCTTTGCGAATTTCTTCGTCAGGTTCATATAATAACGCAAAGTATCTTTTGTCTTTAGTAAGCCCATCAAGTACCCTTTTACCATAGTCAATTTCCTGCACCATAACATTCTTGTCGTTAGGATATTGTGTAGAGATTATTATGCCTAGCTTGTTTTTTATTGTTATCTGAGAGCTTCGCATTGCTTCAACAGGATAGTTATCCATTGCCCCTGCTTCGTCAGCTAAAAATACATTAGCTAGCTTGCCGTCCATCTTGTCGTTGGAATAGGCTAAAGGTTGATATGTTATATCGTTTAAAAGGCAGTCAATTTCATCTCGTTTTATCTTAAAATACTTTTCTAATGCAGGGCTGCACTTTATTATTTTGCGTATGGCCAATCTTAACTCGCTAGACAGCTTGTAATCTGGGGCTACAGAGAAAAAACGGCTAAAAGGCTTTTCGAATATCATACTTATTACAAATATAATTGCACTGTTAAATGTTTTAAAATTCTTTCTACATATTTCTAACAATACTGTTTCGTAGTATCTGCTATTGTCATTTTTTGTGTATGTACAGAATGTAGCAACGACTATAAACCAGGCATAATCTTCCATGCCTTCGTATATAGTAACGCCTAAATCGGGGTGCATTAGTAGTTTTAAGGTCCGGCATATTATGTTAAAGGCTTTTTCGCTTACATAAGCCTCTTTGTCCTTACCATCTGCTATTTTTAGCCACGATTTAGCTTGCTTGCGAACATAGCAAGGCACTTTTTTATTACTTTTTTTGCTTGCCCATTTGCAATAAGCATATGCCTTGCTGTCCTTTACTTCCATTTATTTATTCCTCCTGTACACTTGCGTAGCTATATTGTTCTCCTAGTAAGAATAGACTGTTGTTGTCATTTGCAAATTGTACGGAAAAAATTCTTCCTATATCTTTTTCATCTAGCCCACTTAGGTCTATATTGCTTACAAAGTTAGTAAATTTAAGTTCGCAACCGTTGTGTATTACTTTCAATTTAATTGGATTTATACTAATCAGTTCTGCTGTAGTAGTTCCTATATACTCAGGATTTTTGTACTTCTTCATTGCTTTTCTTAGCTTGTCATATCCGCTCATTTTATCACCCCATTCTTTCGTTCAGTTCTGCTACTAATGCCTCTAATGGCTCCTTTTCCTTTTTAGCTGTTGCCACATTGGCCAGTTTTGCTCGTGCCTGTGGGCTTAAACACATTTCATTACAAAATCTAAAAAAGTCGCGTACATAACTGTTTTTAGCACTTATAAAATCCTTGTCAAATACAAGTCCTGCTTCTGTGTTAGCTTTTTTCTCTAAGCTTTGTAACCTATCTATTGTTATTGCTCCTTGGCTTAATATCCATACATCGTTCATGGCCAACATTTGACTGTCTTCTAAACAACCTATTATGTTGTTGTATATATCTTTTTGTGATTTTGTTAGCCACTCTGGAGCTGGGGGAATACCCTTTTTGCTTAATTGTTCTTCTAGTCTGTTTCTTTCGTCTAATTCCCCTTTGGTTTGGCTGTAGTTGCTCAAAGTTTTTACGCTTTTGCAAGGTCTAGCCATAATCTCACTCCTTTGTTATTAAAAAACAGAGGCAGAAAACGCCCTGCCTCTGCTACTATTAGATTGATATTGTACTTAATGGCGTTGGAATAGCACACTTAAACGGTAAACTTTGTGACAACACACCTTTTTTAAGTTCTATAGGGGTAACTTCTGTAAATACTACTTCCTCTACAGAATAACTTTCTGTAGCATTAGTATTCATGTTTGTTAACTTAGTTACTATTGTGTGCATTGGCATATTACCAGTCTTAAATCCTTCAAGTGTCTGTACATTAATGTCAGAATTTACTCTTGTGATTTCTAATGTACCCTCACATTTACAGCCTGTATATGCGTAATCGGTCTGAAAACTGCCACAGCTTTCTATGTCTTCAAAATCGCCAGTCACTTTAATATTAATAGTTTTTATGTATGCTATAAGTATGCCGTCGAGATAGATTTTACCGCCAGTTCCTACTAATGCTAGTTTAGATAAACTCATTTTTCCACCTCTATTCTAATGTAATGTACATGGTCATATCTTCCATGCTTTGGCAAGGCTTAATGTTAGCTTTCAAGAACACTTTTCGTCCATAACTCATTAACTTTACCTTACCGTCATCCCAATCTTCAGCTTCTGCTTTACCCTTGGCTATCCACGCATTTCGCTGACTATCTACGTCTACATCACATACATTAGAAAAGTTAGGGTCAAGAATTTCATCATCAGCTTGTCCAGCAAAGTAACTGTTTATAGCGGCTATAAACACAAGCTGTCTGTCGTAGTTATTCTTATATGCACCACGATAATTGTTAATAAATACATCTCTTATATCCTTGGCATTCATATCCATAATTTGTATAAATTCGATGTGCTGCATATCTTCTGTTACATTGTTTCCTGTTTCTGCTGTGTTCACGCCTGCCACAACTCTTGCTTTGCCGCTCTGCATTTCTGCATACACATAGCCGTTACTTGTAAGGTCATCATAGCCATCAGTCGAACTATCGTTTACAACCTTTTCAATCAGCGGGAGAGTATAATTTGTAATGCTTCTGTTTACTCCACAGGTTGCAATTACTCCAGCATATAGTCCTAACACTTCGTAGTTAGATAACTTTTCGCTTGCAATAGAACCGTAATATGTAGCATATTCGTCTTCAGCCACATTAATAATATGTGTATCGTGTAGATTTAAGCTCTTGTTACGGAATATACCAGTAATACCATAACCTTTAGCCTTATTAGTTTCGACAATGCTATTTGCAATAGCAGTATCAGTATCGGTACTTTCATCTATTGCAACTACAATAAAGTTTGTTTCACCTCTGGCAATCAGCATTTCTTTTGTTTCTTTAAAAGAATAATTGCTAATATATACCTGTGCCGGAGCTGCACCGAAGCAATACTGTACAGCTCTATATGCCTTTTCGCCACTTGCTGCACTTGCATACTTTAAAAATTCGGACTTGTCAATGTCATCAACTTCTGTTGCTGCACAAAGATACTTATTTTGGCTTTTTATATTATAGCCTTCTATCATAAGCACAACAGGAATGTTGCCACTTCTTTCAATCAGCGTATTTGCAAGCTGATTAAATATAATACTTATGCTTGGTCTTTCTGCCATTATTTAGTCACCTCCTGCTTTGTAGTCTTTAGTGCTTTAGCCCTTTGGCTCTTTGATTTTTCAGTCGGTTCTATGTATACACCTTTTTCGCCTTTTCTCTTTTGCTTTTTTTCTTTGCCATAACTTATCATTTTTTCACCTCTTTATATCTCAAATACCATTCCTAATTCTTCCATAACCTCATCATCGGCTTCCGTATCAACATAAGTGTCTATACTCGTATGGAGATATACAATAAGTGCGTCACCTTCGTCTTTAAATTCTAGGTCGTCAAGCTCTATAAATATTCCGTTTTCTAGTTCCACGCACCCTAGCAATAATTCTTCAAAAGCTTCTTCCATTTCGTATGTTTCTATATAATGCTTGTACATATCACTTGTGTAATAAATAACCATAATGTCATAGTCTGTGATTCGCACATTTCCATTCATTCTGTGTGGTGTTGGCTTTATGTATATTTTTAGGCCAGGTCTGCTTTTAGGTTCTAATAAATCGCTTGCCATTAACGGAATATCCTTACGACCTATTGCTGCATAGATTGCTCTGTGGATTTCTTTTATCATTTTTATCCACCTCGCTATACTAAATTTTCTCTGTACATGTCAAGAGTACTTGCGACAAGCTGATTTATATAATTTTTATCTACAACATATTGTCTATTGTCGTGCATATCTGTTATTATTGCCAACATAGGATGGACTAGGTCCGGGAGCTTCTCTAGTCGCTCCCTTGTTAGTCCTGTGTAGTTTTCAATATAACTCACTGCTCTATGCCAGTACTTCTTTGCGTCCTCTTTTGTCAACGATTCATCTCTTAGATACTCTATTATTTCATCGACCATTTCGTCCGAATAAATGTTCGCAACAAAAGTATCGTCGTATTCTGACATATTATCACCTACTTATTTCACTGAAGCTTTTGTGTTTTTAGAACTTGTATTTATTGTTGTAGCCTTAATCTTTTTAACTTTCTGTGGCTCAATCAACTTAGCGTCCATTTCTAGCCATACCATTACGCCTACAGCGTGTTCTTCTGCATACTTTTCTTTGTACACATTTACACTTGGGCTTTCAGCAATCTTAACAAATAAGCCGGAGTAATCGCCGTATAATACTTCGCCATCTTCAAGCTGGTCAGATAATTCTACAGGCTTTCCTAAGAGTGTGTATCCATTGGCCACACCTTTTACATAATCAGTTACAACGAGATAATTGTCCTGTCCGTCTTTCAACTTTCTGATAAAGTTCTTTGTCTTGGAGTTCATAATAAATTTGGCATTTTTCTGAAATACTGTCTTTACACTATCCTGCAAGTCAATAAGACTATCAGCTGTCAACTCAGTTGATACAACTTCTACCTTAGACAAACCTTCAATTTTGCTGTCTGTACCCTTTAACAATTCTTTTTCAATCCAATTTGCAATAGTGTCAGCCATTTTTCCACATACATATGTGAATAAATCAACCTGACTGTTATTAATTAAGCTGATTGATACTTTTGTTAATGATGCTGCTAAAAAGCCTGTCATGCTTACACTTGTAAACTTACCGCTTGTAGATGTAAGTTTACCGAATTCATCGGCGTAGGCCATTGTAATCTGCTGTTCACTCTCATCATATTTAGGAAATGTAAGAGTACCTCCTGCTACAAACTTAGTAGCATAACTCCAAATATTGCAACGCTCCTTTACTTCTTCTAAGATGTAATTAGCTACACTCGTAGGAATTACTGCACCGTTATCCCCTACAGTCCAATTTACATCGCTTCTTACTTCTTCTGTCAATTCAAGGCCTTTTATAAAATCACAGAAAGCTCGCTTTTCATTTTCAAATTTGTCTTTCTGTTCCTTTTTTTCAGGGTCATTCTTAATAGAATTGTCGTAAGCTTCTTCAGCTTTCTTTATTGTGTCTGCCAATCCTCTTATTTCTTCAGCAAGTCTGTCATATTCCTGCGTTTCTTCTTCTGTAAAGGCTCTTGTTTCGTTAGCAGCCTTGTCACTAAGAGCTGTCATTTCTTCTACAAGTTCGTTTTTCTTTTCTCTTAATGCCTTTAAGTTCTTGTACATCTTTTTACATCTCCTTTATCAATTTAATTTCGCGTTTTCTTTTTTCATATTCAGCTTTGTAATCTTTATTAGAACGAGAATCTTCAACCTCTATAGCTTCTGAACAATAACGATATTCGTTTTCAATCATTTCTTCGCCTCTTACCTCTACACTTGTAGAGCTGTAGGCAGGTTTCTTGTTTATCAATAAACTTATTTCATTAAGCTTTATTTTCTCGAGAACTCTTTCTTCCGTTCCTTCTCCTCTAAACTCGTCCTTTATAGCTACAAACCCAAAGCTCCAACCTTTAGCCCCTTTACTTGCAAGCTCATTTACTGTAGCTTCATCGCTCACAACAGCCTTAGCATACAAGCCAATGTTGTCTTCCCTTAGTTCTAGTGTTGTGCTTGTGTCTGCAACTTTTCTGTCCCACCTATGGTCAATTAGCATTGGTATAGCTCGATTTTCATTCTTAGCTTCTGATATAGCTTCATTAAACGTTCCACTCTGCACTTTCTCAACAAAAGTTTTCCCTTTTCCCTTTAAAGGCTTTGAAAACCTCTCTACAGCATTTACATACCCACTAACGACGGCTTCTCCACTGCTTCTGATTTCTACCTTCATTCACTTTCCCTCCTTTCCTACATCATGGCCATAAATGGATTTATCTCCATCAGATTATTTAATCTTTCTATTTCCGCTTCCATTACAGCATAGTAAAATTTTTTCTCTAAACCTGTGGCCTTCAATATTTTTTCAGGCTTGAAGCCTTTCAATGCCCAAAACGCAACAAGGGACACCTCTCCGTCTTGGGTAATTAGTTTTTTAAATCTTCAATAGTTGTTTCCTCAACAACTGCCTTTAATCTATTCGCCATTTCTGTTCTGTCTGCAAGACTAAATATCTTGCCAACAACAGCCTCTGGATTTGCTGTACATTCAAATGTTTCAAGTACTTCCTTGGAGTGAAGGTCCGGCATAGCAGCATAAATCAATGTATCGTTAAGCTCTTTCATAGGAGTTTCTGGGTCTGTATTTTCAAATATTTCCATTAACTTATTTTCACTTAATTTATTTAATACAATTACATCGCCGTCTGAATTCTTGTATTCAATAGTACCTGTTTCCCTCTTATCCTTTAACGCCTTAAGTCTTAAAAACATATCAAGGATATTTCTCTTTTCTGCCATTTTTTGTTCCTCCTTTTGTATTATAAATGGTGTTTTTTATTTTATCACTTTATATTGATTTTATTTGTGTTTTATTGTGTTACATTGTGTTTTATTGTGCTTTTTAACTTTTTTAGGCATAAAAAAAGACAGCCTATAAGCTTTGTAATTCGCTTATTAGCTGTCTTTTTTCACTTGCCTGTAATTTGCTGTTATAAAAATGAAGCTTTTTTTAATCTTCCTATGTCGTTCTTTTTTTCGATTTCCTTCAGCCCGGCTCCACATATATGCCTAGTATAGTCGTAGCTTCTGTCAATCGCTTTTGATATTTCCTTTAGGCTTTTGCCCTCTATAAATCGCAAATACAATACTTTATGTTGTTGTTTAGGCAATTCGTAGATTACAAGTAGTATTCCCTGCATTTTTTTTATCTTTTCATCTCTTGCCTGTTCGTTGGTTTCTCTCTCTAATGCTTGTTCAAGGAGTTCGTAACAACTTAAATATTCCTTTGCTTTCACCCCGTATCCCCCCTAATAAAAAACAGCTCTAGGCCTTAGTGTACACCTAGAGCTGTTGGTTGTCCCTATTGTAAAGGAACAAGCGGTATTTTATGCCCAGAGAACAAACATACCTTACAAACGACTGAACGATTACTGAATTGCTCCAGCAGTTATATTATAACATTTATATTTACTTTGTGTTGTTGTTTGTTGTTGTATTATGTTGTTGATTTATTATTTCTTCTAGTTGCTCAAGTGCTTTTATATGTAAAATTCTCGTATATTGGTATGTATAATTAAGCTTTTTAGATATTTCTTTCATTGTGTAGCCTAAAACATATTTCTTGTATAGTATTTCTTTACTTCGTGCATCACTTAAACCAAATAATATAACCTCAATTATTTTAGCTTTTTTATCCGTACATTCTTTTACTGTTTTAGCTATTTTTTCTTTCTTTTTCTTATCCTCTGTTCTTTCAAATTCTTCATTCAGTAACCTTGCAGTAATATCCATATTTTTTATGTCTTCTAGGCACTTCCTAGCTTTTTCAGTATTCATTTTATCCTACCTTTATCTTTGGATATTCGCTGTACTGGAATGTAGTTCTGCTTCCGTTCTTTAATTTCATCATAAAAACATGTTCACTTTTATGTATTACAATGCCTTCAATCCATTTCCTTCTTACTTTGCCGTCGTCAGCTACTCCACTTACTGCAACACTTACTTTGTCGCCTATTCTTAGACGGTCCTTAAATTCCTCTAGTGTTTTGTTCAAGATTGCACCTCTTTACTCGTTTTTAAAATCTCTACTTATTCTTGCTCCACAGTTCATTGCATCATATATAAAATCATTTAGTTGTTTATCATTCATATCTTCTATTTGGGCAAGTTCTAAAAACTTTGCAGATAAATCAATAAGATTTTTAGCTCCATCAATATTTAATACACCTTTTTGGCATAATCCATGCAATGTCCCTACCCATAAAGCTACATAACCAGCTATTGTGTTTGGTGTACCCTTTTCTGCCGATACACACTTTGTTACCTGTATTCTATTGCCTACCTTCAATTCGGCAATACCGGCAAAGCTTATAAGTTCAGTATTTTCTAATACATTTATAAATTCTTTAACGCCACTGTTTTTTTCTTTGTTCATTTTATTGTCCTCCAAATCGTCTGTTTCGTTTATTACATTTTCTTTGATAAGAGTATCCCTTCTGTTCCATTTGTTTATTTCATCTTTGTCAAATGTTACCATAGCACCACATTTTGAACACTCTATTAATGTAGGACCGAAGTTTTTTACAAACTCCTCGGTTTTAGCTTCGCCGCCACAAAATGGGCAAGGCTTTAATTTTATTCCATCTACTTTTTCTGCCATGTTATTCTCCTTATCTCAATAAATCATTTTCTATATACACTCCAGCAACATAATTTGGGTATTTTGATAACACCTTATTTATTTTGCCTTCAAGCTCGTCAATATCTATTTCATTTTTTAGTTCGCCTATAGCTTTGTCAATCCAATCACCATTGGTAACTTTTCCATTTCCAATTTCTGCTAAAGTATCTAAAAAGCTAAATACAAAACGCCTTTCATTAGCAATAAAAAGGTCATCACTACGAGCCAAACTATTCTTGCTATTAACATAATCCCTAGCTGTCATAATTAAAAAATCAGGAACTAGCTTATTTGGTTGAAAACGCTCTATGTACAACAGCGTTTCCGGTGCTGTGCTAATTAATTCTCTTAAACTTAGCATGTTTATCTCTCCTTTTCTTCTTTGCAATCCCAAACACCGTTATATACAGTATCAACAGCAGTGTCTTTGGCACAAGCTTGTACAAGAGGTATTTTTTTCATAAGGCACTTTATTGTTTCAGCAATAGCATTTTGCTTTTGTTTAAATACTTCGTTATCAGCCTCTATTATTTCTATTATTGGCTCGTATTCAAAATCAATAACTATGTTTATTACTGTTCTGCCTTTTTTCATTCCCAGTCACTCCTTTTTATCCTAACCACTCTTTGCCTCTGTAGTAGTTTGCATTAAAGCTGTTTTGGAACTCTGCACTGTAATTTAATGCTGTGTTTATTAGTGTTGTTTGCATATATCGTTTAGGATTCTTTACGTCTGCGAGTTTCCCTATAACGTCCCATTTTCCTAACAAATACTTTATTTTTCCACTGTCTAGGCTTAACAGTCTGCTATGTATAAATTCCCTTGGATAACACTTGTTTCCGGTTCTTACTAACCCATCTTCGCTAGACAGTAAGTCTATAGCTAAATTGATTATAGTGTCTATAACTTCTTTCTCACTGTCGCTAAATGTTTCATACTCAATCTTGTCCCTAAACAACATTTCGAAATCTCTTATTGCTGTATAGCTTATACATCTGCTATCTCCAGTTGTTTGTATATTAGAGTTATTAATATTATTTATATTATTAATATTAGATTGATTGATAGATTTAGATTGATTGATAGATAATATATTATTATTATATATATAATCAATATTATTATTTGT
>OLNZ01001537.1_pt1 | contig 16167 bp, 12 predicted proteins | sample 1672981 | NCBI WGS metagenome assembly OLNZ01 (sample SAMEA3136743, study PRJEB25190) | human gut metagenome | biome: human gut; feature: human-associated habitat; material: faeces | place: Austria | collected 2013 | reverse complement strand
TAAAGCATGGCAGAAAGAAAAATGGTGCCAGGCACTATACCTGGCACCAGAGGAGGATTATTATGAACTTAAAAGGCAGAAATTTTTTGACACTGAAAGACTTTACACCAGAGGAAATTCTGTATCTTCTTGATTTATCCGCTGAGTTAAAAGCAAAGAAAAAAGCAGGCGAGCTTACCGAGTATTACAAGGGCAAAAATATCGCCCTGATCTTCGAGAAGACCAGCACAAGAACACGTTGTTCCTTCGAAGTCGCTGCACATGATCTTGGAATGGGAAGCACTTACCTGGATCCAACCGGTTCCCAGATCGGCAAGAAAGAGAGCATTGCAGATACAGCAAGAGTTCTTGGAAGAATGTATGATGGTATTGAGTATCGTGGATTTGGCCAGGAGATCGTAGAAGACCTTGCAAAATACGCAGGTGTTCCGGTTTGGAACGGTCTGACAAACGAGTATCATCCAACCCAGATGTTAGCAGATATGCTTACCATCCGTGAGCATTTCGGATATCTGAAGGGAATTAAGCTGGTATACATGGGAGATGCCCGTTACAACATGGGTAACTCCCTGATGGTAGCCTGCTCCAAGCTTGGCATGCATTTCGTAGCCTGCACCAGCAAGAAATATTTCCCGAATGATGAGTTAGTTGCACAGTGTAAAGAGTACGCAGCCCAGTCCGGCGCAACCATCACTCTTACAGAGGATGTAGAAGCTGGAACTAAGGACGCAGACGTTATTTACACAGATGTATGGGTATCCATGGGCGAGCCAGATGCAGTATGGGAAGAGAGAATCCATGATCTGACACCATATAAGGTAACATCCGCAGTTATGAAAAATGCAGGGGAGAAAGCTATTTTCCTTCACTGCCTGCCAGCATTCCACGATCTTAAGACAAAGATTGGCAAAGAGATGGGCGGGCGCTTCAACCTGACGGATATGGAAGTAACAGACGAAGTCTTCGAGTCCCCGGCTTCCAAGGTATTTGACGAAGCTGAGAACCGTATGCATACCATTAAAGCGGTTATGGTTGCTACACTGGGCGAGCCGGAGAATAAATAATTCAGCTTCCAGATAATGATAAATTCCGATTATTCCTATGTTCTTATGTTTCCCTTTTTATCCGTTGGATAAGAAGTATCATTTAGCTAAAGAGCTTGGGGTAATTGAAAATTACAGAAAGGGTATCTGAAAATGATTTCCAAGAAAGAATTACGTGAAGAAGCTGCCGCAGGCAGCATCTATAACGAAACCACAATTGCAGATCAGATACATACAAAATGGGCGGGCAAAACCGTCCATTTTGCAAGAGAAATGGATTCTACCAATCTGTGGATTAAGCGTCTGGCGAAAGAGGGGGCACCGGAGGGAACTCTTGCACTGGCAGAATTTCAGTCAGCTGGAAGAGGCCGTCTTGGCCGCTCCTGGGAGGTGCCGGAAGGTACTTCCGTTATGATGAGCATTCTTCTCAGACCGAAATTTGAACCTCAGTATGCACCAACCCTTACCCTTGTAATGGGTATGGCTGTGGCGAAAGCAGTGAAGGATCTTGGTTTTGACGTAAGTATTAAATGGCCTAACGATGTGGTGGTTTCCCACAAAAAAATATGCGGAATCCTTACGGAAATGGGGGTTCGAGATGGAAAAATTGACTATGCAGTCATCGGAGTGGGAATTAATGTAAATATCAAAGAGTTTCCGGAAGAGATGGCGGACAAGGCTACTTCCCTTTATCTGGAGGCTGGCAGGGAATTTGACAGAAGCCAGATTCCAGGGCTGGTGATGGAAGCTTTTGAAGGATATTATGAGAAATTCGCAGCAACCTGTGACCTTAGCGGGCTGAAGGATGAGTATGAAAGTATCCTTGCCAACTATAATCAGCCGGTTCGCGTACTGGCGAAAGAGCCGTATGAGGGAATTGCCAGAGGTATTACAGATGGCGGAGAGCTGCTTGTGGAGAAAACAGATGGAACGATCGTAGCTGTCAGCGCAGGAGAAGTTTCGGTTCGCGGGCTGTATAGTTATGTATAAAGATTGTGTTATTTGAGCACTTTCGCAAATGATATTCCTTGCGGATTATTGTAACATTACAGTGAATCGGGAATATCAGTTGCGAAAATGTTGTTGCTGACACGAATAAAAATGAAAGGTGGGATTTAATTGTATCAGGATAACGTAGTACTTTGCGGCGCAAGCGCCTATGAGCAGAAATATTATTTTAATAAAGATTTTGATTCTCTGCCAGATCATGTGAAGAAAGAGCTGCAGATCATGTGCGTCCTTTTTACAGAAGAGATTGGTGGAATTTTCACATTGGAATTTGATGATCACGGAAACCTGCAGTTTAAAACAGAGGCTACCGAGGCAGATGGATTCTATGACGATATCGGCGGTGCACTGAAGATTAAAAAGCTGCGCGTAGAGAAAGAGGAGCTTTTGGAATCTCTGGAAATGTATTATCGTGTGTTTTTCCTTGGGGAAGATGTGGATAAAGAGACTCAAGGAGAGTAAGCAGTGTGGATAATTTGAAATATGAAGTGCCGAGAAACATGAAGTGGAAAATTGGTAATGTGGAGATTCCTAACCGATTTGTTTTAGCACCGATGGCGGGCGTTACTGACCTTGCTTTTCGCAGACTTTGCAAAGAGCAGGGCGCAGGGCTTCTCTGCATGGAGATGATCAGCGCCAAGGCCATTTCCTATAAGAACAAGAATACCCGGGCTTTGATGGAGATTGATCCTGTGGAACATCCTATTTCTCTCCAGCTTTTTGGAAGTGAGCCGGAGCTTATGGCAGAGGTGGCAAAGGAAATCGAGGGGGAACCTTTGGATATTCTGGATATCAATATGGGGTGTCCGGTGCCGAAAGTAGTAAATAACGGCGAAGGCTCTGCTCTTTTGAAAAATCCGGATCTGATCGTGGAGATTGTGAAAAGTGTTTCTTCGGCTATTGAGAAGCCACTTACAGTGAAGGTTCGTATTGGATTTGAGAATGAGCCGGTGGATATTGTGGATATTGCGAAACGTGTGGAAGATGCCGGGGCTGCAGCGATTGCAGTCCATGGACGGACGCGTCAGCAATTTTATTCCGGAACAGCGGATTGGGAGACAATTGCCAGAATCAAGGAAGCTGTTTCCATTCCGGTTATTGGAAACGGAGATGTGGATTCACCGAAAAAAGCAGAGGCACTTTTCCGTCAGACTGGGTGCGATGCGGTGATGATAGGACGGGCCGTGGAAGGAAACCCATGGATTTTCCGAGAGATGAATCATTATTTTACAACAGGGGAAGAGCTGGCCAGACCTTCTCTTACCGAAGTAAAAGAGATGATTTTGAAGCATGCCCGTGCTCAGATTGGAATAAAAGGTGAGTTCATCGGGATTCGGGAAATGCGCAAGCATGTGGCATGGTATACAGCCGGAATGCCCCACAGTGCAGGACTTCGCAGGGAGTCAAATAATATTGAGAGTTATGCAGACTTGGAGAAGTTGTTAGAGAGACTGTAAATTCATTTGGTGGACGCGGTTCTGCATGGTATATTCCACGCAGACCGTCGCAACGCTGCGCTGAACTAACTGCCAATTGCGGCTAATCCTCTCGGGAGAGCCCTGGATGGTCTGTTTTGGAGTATTTTGTGATAGTTATAGAAGTCAGGAGGTTTGGGCTGGGAATGCTGGAACTTTCTGGCTTTTTCTATGATTGAGAGGGAAAGATTATGGAAAAATTACTGAAAGATAAAAAGGTGCAGGAAGTATTACAATTTCTGCAAAAGGATGACGAAAGAACCTTACGTGAGCACCTGGAAATGTGCCAGATTCCAGCGCCTTCTTATGAAGAAGGAGAGAAAGCGGAATATGTCCGGAAGAAGATGGTGGATGCGGGCCTTTCGGATGTGCATATTGATGAAGTAGGAAATATGTTGGGAACATGGAAAGGTACAGGAAATGGACCGAGAATCATGATTGCAGGACACACGGATACCGTTTTTCCCAGAGAGACAGATCTTACCTTGAAAAAAAGGGGGGAACGCTACAGCTGTCCGGGAATCGGGGATGATACCAGGGCAGTAGCAGAACTGCTCAGTCTGGCAAGAGCACTAAATGCCACAGGAATTCGAGGCGAGGGAGATATTGTTTTCTGTGCAAATGTGTGTGAGGAGGGACTGGGCGATCTGCGTGGAATTAAGCACGCATTTAAAGATATGACTGTAGCGAAGGAAAAGACGGAGTTCCTGGAAAGTGTTCAGCTTTCAAAGAAAACAGAATCTATGGAAAGCGTTCAGTTTTCCAAAAAAACAGAGTCAATGAAGAGTAGTGCATTTTCAACGAAATCCAAAAACCACTACGACGGCTTCGTCTCCATTGACGACAAAAACACCTCTGGAATCATCTACCAGGCGGTGGGAAGTGAACGTTACCTTGTGACATTCCGCGGAACTGGCGGACACAGTTTCACTGGCTTTGGAATCCCCAATCCGATCCATGCAATGGGAAGAGCCATCGCAAAGATCAGCGATTTTCAGACACCGAAAAATCCGAAAACTACGTTTAGTGTAGGCGTAGTAAACGGCGGCACATCTGTAAATGTAATTGCGGCAGAATGTTCTATGCTGGTGGATATGCGCTCTGTAAACGCAGAAGAACTTACCCGATTGTCTGCGAAATTCCACCAGGCTATAGAAGACGCAGTTCAGGAGGAAAATGCTCGTTGGGAGGACAAAGAGAACCCTGTCACCGTCACCTTCGAACAAAAAGGCAAGCGTCCCGCTGGCACCCAGGATAAATCCTGCCAGATCGTCCAGGCTGCCAATGCAGCAAACCAGGCACTTGGTATGGAAACTCTATACATCGGCGCGGCCAGCACCGACGCTAACATCCCCATTAGTCTGGGAATCCCAGCCATCACCGTAGGCTGGGGTGGCAAAGGCGGCGGAGAGCACACCATCCACGAATGGTATGAACACGCAGAATCCTGGAAGGGCCCACAGCGCGATTTGCTTTTATTATTGGCATTATCTGGATATGAAGGTGTACGGGAATATCAGCTTCCGCAGATAAACGGATAAAGATCCTGTGGTAATGTGGAGGCTCTGAGAACTGGCAAGGTTGCAAAAAAGTAAGGCGGATGATAAAATTTTATTATTAGACTGCTTGTTATTCCATTACATCAGGGGAAAGGAGGAGGGTATGATTCGTGTAGCAATAGTTGAGGACCAGGAGTCAGATATTATAATATTAAAAAAAATATTACATCATTTTGAAACAGCAGAGGGGGAAATGTTTCAAATCACGTTGTACCATAGTCCTTTAGCCCTTTTAGAAGGTTATCGCGCAGTGTATGACCTGATTTTTATGGATATTGAACTTCCGCATATGAATGGTATGGAGGCAGCGAGAAAGCTGCGGAAACTGGACACAGGTGTACTGCTTATTTTTGTTACTAAAGTAGCAAAGTATGCAATTCGGGGATATGAAGTTGGAGCCCTGGATTATGTTTTAAAGCCTCTTGAGTATTACAGTTTTGTTCCAAAAGTCAGAAGAGCTATACGATATATTAATCTAAATGCAGAAAAATATATTACTCTAAACAAAGATCGCGGACAGCGCAGAGTAAGTCTCCGCTATCTTAAGTATGTAGAAGTAAAAGGGCATTATCTCACATATTATACGGTAGATGAAGAAATCGTGGCGAGAGGTAAAATTTCAGAACTGGAACAGAAACTGGAAATGGAGAATTTTGCCCGATGTAACAACTGTTATTTAGTGAACTTGCGCTATGTAACAGGCGTACATGGCCAAATATTGGAATTGGGCAGTATCCAGCTTCCTATTAGCAGGACAAAACAAAGTGAGTTCCTAAATCGTTTGACATTGTACTTGGGAGGTGATATCAAAATATGATCAGCAATTTTCTGATTTTTGGTGAAGATGTATTGGCAGGAGCATTATTCCCGTTTGAGTTATTAATAGCAGTTTGGATGTTTCTTATTGGTCGAAAAAGACGCTCGAATTATATTGCACGAGTGCTTATATCCATAACAGTATACATATTGTTGTTTATGGTAGTGCCTCCAGCTCCAGTTTCCCCTGCCTCACCGGATTTTACTTCTGTATGGGTTTGCTGGTATCGGGTGTTATATTGTGTTGCAGTTGTAGCTGCCTGTGTCTTTTTCGGGTATCTATGTTATAACGAACGGATTTTGAGTCTTTTATTTTGCGCATTGGCCGGATATTCAGTGCAGCATATTGCCTACTTCTGTTATCAATTTATACATATTTTCCTTCCACTTCCGGATTCACTGGAAAAATATTTTATACAATATTTGGTGATGGCATTTATTTATGTGGTTTTTTATCAGACATTTTCAAAATTACTTCAGAATGAGGAATGTATTAATATTGATAATCAAGAAGTGATTCTGTTTTCAGTCATTGTCCTGCTGGTAAATGTGGTGCTTAGTGTGTGGCAGAGTGCAGAACCCAGGGGAGTGCTCACAAAATGGGTAGAAAGTATGTATTCGGTTATTGCATGCCTTTTGATCCTGTTTTTTCAGTTCAGTATTTTTTCCAGATATAAGGAAAAATCCAGGGCAGACCTGATTCATTATATGTGGTTAAGGGATCAGGAACACTACCGCCTCAGCAAAGAAACTATTGATACGTTAAATGTTAAATGCCATGATTTAAAGCATATCCTTCTGAGCCAGCGAGGGCAGTTGGATCAATCAACGGCGGATGAATTAGAGCAGGCCGCGACTGTTTACGATTCCGTTTTGAAAACAGGAAATGAAGCGTTAGATGTGGTGTTAACAGAGAAATTCTTATTTTGTGCCAATAACCAAATAGGAATTACTTGCATGATAGATGGTTCTGCGTTGGGGTTTATGGATGACAATGATATTTACTGCTTGTTTGGAAATATCCTGGATAACGCTATAGAAGCGGTGCTCAAATTAAAAGATACTTCCAGGCGGCAGATTAATTTGACAATGGGCAAAAGGGAAGAGCTTTTGTTCCTGCGTATTGAAAATTATTTTGAGAATCAATTGTCCTTTGTAAATGGATTGCCGCAGACTACAAAAGCAGATGAAAAATACCACGGATTCGGATTAAAGAGCATATCTCTGGTAACTCAAAAATACGGGGGGAATGTCAGTATATCTACTCAAGGTACGCCTCCGGAGCAAACATTTTGTTTAAATATATTTTTTCCCGGGAAAGATCTAAAGTGATCTTTCCCGTTTTTTGCATTATGGGACAGCTGAATGTCGAGTTAGGACAGTTTTATTGACGGAGCTTTCACCTCAAAATATAATACAAGAAATTCTACACAGACATTTCTGTGCAGTAAAAAAACCGAAAATGTGGTGGAAGCTAATAGGGAAAAACTCTATATAAGATAAGTGATTTCCACCCCATCAGGAAAGAAAGCGAGAGGTGGAAAGTGGTAAAAGTAAAAAGAAACAAAACAAAATTCTGGTTCCTCTGGACGCTTCTGTTTGTATCGGTGTTGATCGTCGCATTGATCGGCAACTCCTATGCACTCAGATATAAAGGGGCACTGAACTCCGTGTTGGGCATTGATACGACCCAGGTGGAGGGGCTGACTGAATTATCAGCCAGCGATTATGATTTCACCCAGGAAGATGAGACTCGATTGATTCAGGATGATCATGCTCTCTACCAAAGAATAGTAGAAGAGGGAACAACACTGGTCAAAAATGATGCTGGTACAGATGGTGAACCGGCGCTCCCCCTAAGTGAAAATGATAAAATTAGTATATTTGGTATTGCAGCACCGGCTTATCTTGATCTGAAAAACAGTCTGGAAGAAAATGGAATTCAGGTCAACAAGTCACTTTATGAAGGCTATCAGAGCTTCTACGAGGGAGACTATCAGCCCAGAACTGGAGCAGATCCACGAGAGGTTCCCTGGAGCGAAGTAAGCAAAGTACTTGGTAATGATACTGGTGATACCGCATTAGTAGTGTTTGGAAGACGGTCTAGTGAGGGTACAGATTGTGTTTCCGGTCACAGTGGAAATAACAGTGCCAGTCCATATGCGGAAGCACAGGATTATCTGGCTTTTTCAGAGAATGAACGCGGTCTGCTTACAGCAATCAAGGAATTAAAAGATGAAGGCGTATTTAAAAGAACAATTGTTTTAATCACAACATCTAACAGTATTGATTCAGCTTTCATTAATGATCCGGAGTGCGGGGTAGATGCTTTGGTTTGGACAAGTGCGGACATTAACGATACGGATACATTAACCGGTATTGCAAATCTTCTTACAAACAAAGATGGACTGGATTTTTCCGGACGTTTAGTTGACACAATGTATGTAGACAACCAGCTTTTGCCTGAAATGTCTAACTTTGGTTATGTGACAGCTGATTTGTCCCAGGTGGATGATGAAGTACTGCGTCAGGTTAAGGAAGAACAGGCTAAGTGGCGAGGCGCACAGGGTAATTACTGGAATACCAGTGTTACTTATCAGGAGGGAATTTATCATTCCTATCGTTATTATGAAACACGTTATGAGGATTACATTCTGAATGGTAATGAAAATAATGCATATGTCAATTGGTCTTATGATGACTATGTTGCAGAGCCATTTGGAAAGGGTCTTCATTACAATACGGGAATTTCCTATAGTGATTTTTCTGTGGATGTAAATGACGAAAATGGAACCTTTGATGTAAGTATGGTTATTGAAAACAGTGGTTCCACGGATGTGCTTCATTCTGTAACACTTTATATGCAGACACCTTATAGCGAGCGTGACCGTGAAAATGGAATTGAGGAAAGTGCGATCAAGCTGGTTGCATATGATAAATTTGAAATTCCGGCAAACAGTTCCATTAATGTTACGATTCCGGTGGATCAGAAAGAAATGCGCAGCTATGATGCAAATGTTTCCAAAACTTACATCCGCGATGGAGGGGATTATTACCTTACGGTAGGAGAAGATGTTCACGATGCAATGAACAATATTCTGACAATGAAAACCGAAGGTATGGACGAGGCTGCCCAGCGTATGGCTGAATTGAATGAAAGCGGAGATGCAAGCCTTGTATGGAAAACTACATATGATTTTGATGATCAGGTGTTTGCAACCTCAGATGCATCTGGCGAAAGCGTTGCTATTACAAATCAGTTTGATCATGCAGATTTAAATCGAGATGAAGATGCACAGGCTGCTGGCAACAGTATTGTTTATCTCTCCAGAACCGATTGGGTAGGTACTTTCCCAAAAACCTATTACCAGGTACAGTATAATGATGAGATGGTAAAACAGGCAGCACCACAGACTTATGAAACAGATGAAACCCTTAACGCCCAGATGGATATGCCAGTTACTGGTGCAGACAATGACCTGACAGTTGTTGACTTGATAGGTGAGCCTTTTGACAGTGAGGTATGGGACAAGTTTATGGACCAGCTGACGGTTGATGAACTGGTAGATAATGTTACTTTTGGCCAGGATGTGGGACGCCCGATCGCTCGGCTTGGTATTCCGGCTACAAAGGACTCTAACGGACCGAGTGGTTATGGTGGGGCTGTCGCCAATAGTGAGGAAAAGACCATTTCTTTCACAGGCGGTGATTTACGTGCGGCAACATTCAATGATGAGTTACTGGAAGAGATGGGACGCCTTACTGCCGAGAATATGTACCATCGTGACGGCAGTGATAAGTTGATAAATCTTTGGGGCTGGGGTCTGGATATCCATAGAACTCCTTATGGCGGCCGTAATTCCCAGTATTATTCTGAGGATGCATTTATTTCTGGTATGGTCAGCGCTGCTGAGACAAGAGGTTTACAGGAAAAAGGTGCTTATGCTATGTCTAAGCATTACCTGTTAAATGATCAGGAAACCAATCGTCACGGCATTTCTACCTGGGCGAATGAACAGACAATCCGTGAAGTGTATCTGCCAGCATTTGAATATGCTGCGGAAAAAGGCGGTTTGGTCAGTGTTATGACATCCTTTAACAGGCTTGGTATGGTTTGGGCAGGACAGGATTCCAATGCTCAGATTAATGTGCTGCGTAATGAGTTCGGTATGTGGGGCTCCTTTATTACAGATATGTATGAGGCGGATTACATGGATGGCGTAGATGGTGTGATCTATGGTACAACAAAGTTCCTTGCCAGTGCTTCACCAAACATTGTTGATCCAATTATGGAATTGGCGAATGCAGGTGATAAACTGCTGATTTCTCAGTTGAAAGACAGTGCAAAACACAATTTATATCAGGTTGTCAATAGCTTTGCATTGGATGGATTTACAGAAAATACCGTAATTCGTACATTGATACCGTGGTGGCAGAATGCATTGCGTGCGTTAATAGCTGTTTGCTTAATTGGCACGATAGGCAGTGCTGCCATGCTTGTCCGGACTATTAGGAGGAAAAAGAAGCTGAAACAGCTCAGCCAGCAGGAAAGTGCTGAATAAGATTAATTACGACCAAAGTGTTATTGGTTCTTTGAGCTAATCAAATACAATTGTTGAGGTAGAAGGATATGAAAAAAAATTTAAAACTCTTTTCACGCAGTGCCATATTGGCACTGTGTGTCACCTCATTAGCGGGGTGTCGTATTCCCGCCGAAGATAGTGAGGACAGCAGCAGTGAAGAAGTTTTATACCAAACCTACTGTGAGGACAGTTACGGCAACAACGCTGTAGATCTAGAGGCTGCTTTGACCTTTTATAAGGATGGTACATATAGGATTGGACACGTTTCAGGTTTGGTGCCTGGTCAGCCTACGAGTACTTATACTTATCATTATGGAACATGGAAAATAGAGGATGGAACATTTTCTATGTATAATTCAGAAGGAGACGAAGTTGGAAACGGCAACAGTGATGTGGATCTTAATGATCAGGAGACCTGGAGTGAGTGGGGAGTCAGCAACTATGAAAATGCAGATGGCAGTATAACCAAGTATCCAAGTCTTTATGCTGTTGAAGAAACAGACAATGGTTTCGTTTTGGATATGCTGGATGCCAATTATTTCTATTGGGGTGCTGCTGAGCATTTGCAATCTGTTTATAGCAATAATTTTGATGAAACAGATTTTCTTACCGCTTATAACGAAGCGAATGGTACGGATCTGGATTCCTTGTCTTATTCCTGGGGTTCGGCTGCGCCTGTTGAGTGGTATGAGTGGGATTCCAGTAATACGGTCTTTGCAGATTCGAATTTTGCCGCTCCAACCTTTGGATAAAAGCGGAATAGTTTACAAAGAAAGGAAGTTGAGTAATCTATATGACGAATGAAGCTGTCGTTTTGGAAAAAGAAGAACAGGTAACATGGCGCGTCGGTGTTGAACAGGCTGTCCGGATTCTCTGTGTGATCGGATTCCTGATTACATTATTGCTGCCGTTTATCATCTGTGATGCATTGGGCAGCGTTGCTCCGGTATTCTCACAGGAAACAGGAATCGTACTGAGTGCAGGGGAAGCATCATCTCAAACACGATTTTTCTACGATTTAAGCTATATGCTGCAAAATAGTGGTGAAGTTTTTGTTCCCCTTCAAGTTTTTGTAGTGGGAGCTCAGTGGATTACCAGTTCTGTTGGAGCCGGTGCTACATTTATGGGTGCTTTAGGTCTCATTGCTATGGCCTTGCTCTATGTTGTACCTGTAGTGTTGTTTGCAGTTCTGAAAACCAGTCGTTATGTGCATAATACGACCATGGATAAAGTTAGAACCCATGTAATTCCTATCTGTGGAGTGCTGTACCTGTTTATTACAGTTATGACTGCAATTTTTGTAATTGGGTATCGCTGGAATTTCTTTTGGGAGTATGACAAGCATTATGATTTTGCTTTCCAGTTTTTTATGGCGTACGGTGGGCTTAAAATGCTTTTCTCAATGATCATTGGTTTCTTCATCACAGTTGGCTGCGGAGCACTTACTGTAATTTACAAAAAAGGAATTGAATAAAAAGTTTAGGGAGGGTGTGATTCAATGGAGTCGTACCCTCCCTTTTTTAGGTTTATGTAGTGGATTGACGATTATTTTATTGCGATCCACTTTTGTTTGGTTGGATTTTTTATAATTAGAAATTCTATTACCAGAGCCTGTTTAAAATACGCTCTAGTCTCTGTTTGTAGTAAATCTGCACGAAAATCCACTTATATTATCGTGAAAAGTTCTGAAAATTCAAAATAAGACAATAATAATCTAAAATATTCAAAATAATTTCTTGCCAAAATCATACCTCATATTTTATACTAAATCTATCTTATATGGAGCAGGACTGATATTGTTCCCCGCAGCCAAAAGTGGCACTGGATCGTGATGGGCGTAATAACAGTATTGCACCGGAAACTCATGAAATGAGCGGGAATATTTGCAGTGACAGATATTCTCAGACCGAAAAGGGAAGAAAATGAATGAGAGACAAGAAACGATGGAGAAGTCTGGCTGCATGGGCGCTCGCGTTTTCTATGGCAATGGGAAACAGCGGCGTTATGGTAATGGCGGAGAGTACAGATGGAGGTTGGGTAGCTGAAGATGAATTTACAGCTTACCCCGAGGACACTCAGCCTGAGATCGTCTAGGAAGAGGATCAGCAAGAAGCTGTTTCAGCAGAAACTGGCGCAGAAGTTGGAGCTGAAAGTGCAGAACTGGAAAGTGCGGAAATTTCAGATTTTGGTTCAGAGATGGAAGCCAGCGGTTTTGAAGCAGGAGAGGAGACAGCAGAGGATTTTATTTCTGATGGGACAGAGGAAATCGCCGCCTTCACAGATGACAATGATGAGGAAGAAGAGGGTGAAGAGCGGGAAGGATATTTTATAGAGGTATTCTGGACTGACCAGACGAATAAAGTAAATACAAATAATGGTGCAGACATACCAATTGGGGTAGTATACGAGTGGAACGAAGATGGAAGACATTATGCAAAATCCATAGAAGATTATACGCTAAAACTGATTGCCGGTGAGGATGGCGAACTGTATGATTCAGAATATATTTCTGAAGCTGAAATTACGGAAAGCAGCCAGCCTGGCAGGAAATATCTTTCTGTTAGTACCAAAGAAAATCCAGGTACAGTACAGTTTAGTTTAGAAGCTGTAGTCGATAATGAAGAGAAAACGACTATAGGACAAAAAATAGAGATTGAGATATGTGATTTATATTATAAACTGATGCCGGCAGGTCTGGATACTCCGGAAGTAGGAAGTGAACTTGATTTTTCCGGATTATATGTGGAAGTTATGGGCGGAGATTCAGAAGACGGTTCTGATCAGCCACCGGAAAATGTGGAGTACTGGGTAGATGACTATAACCGTGATGTATTGCAGGTTGAAGAAGACGAAAATGGAATTCCTGTGTCTGTTCGCAGAATTTCACCAGACGATGGTTGGATAACATTTGTTGCGTATGTAAAAAATGAAGAAGGCGATGACGAAGAAATCTGCCGCAGATCATATGGTATTAGTGAATTGGAATATCCAATCTGGTTCGATTCCGACCGGGACGAAATTTTTAACGACGAAGAGAACTTTGAGGTACCGTTAAATGTAGAAGAACTGGAAAACAGAGATGTGGAAATTCAGTGGCAGATTGGTTATTCGGACAATGCATATGACTGGAGCGATGACCAGAGTTTTACAGAAATCAGCGAAAATGATGTTGAGAAATTCTGGAATATTGATTATGATGCTGAAGTTCTCACTGTAAACGGGGAAAAGCTTGCAGCTGCATACGAATGGCTGCGAGACAATTTCGGTGAGGAGTACAAATTTGCTGCAAGAGTATTTGTAATGGTAAATACCGGTAACGAAGATGAGCAGATTGAATTAAACCGTTGCCAGATTGCGTTAAATACCAGAGAGACTGTATACGATTATCATTTGGACGAATATAACGAATGGCAAATGATGGTGGATGAAGGTTTATGGATTAACAGAATTGGCGACTGCTGGGTAGAAAATGCAGAGAACTGGGATGGCGGGAACCTGCCATACGAAATAACTTCTGTATCTGTTGAGAATGCAGAAGGCGAAGGCGATACTCCGGTTTGCTCTGTGAAAGAAAATAAATACGGCTGGGATGTAATTGCCGAACATCCGGGAGCAGCAATTTTGACCATTCGCTATAAGGATCTTAATGAAGAAGAACAAAGCTTTAGCGGTAACATTCATGTAGACAAAGATATTTATTACCTTGAAGTCAATTATTCAGATGATGATAACCGAATGCTGACAAATGATGTGAAGGAGGCAAATTTAAGTCTTCATCATCAGTGGGCATACAGCGAGGAAGACAGAGGTGATGAGACTGTCAGGGACTTTAAGGTGGAATTACTTCCGGATCAGAACGGAAATTGTTATGATGAAGATGTAATTTATGTACCCTATGTAGACAGAGGCTATAGTGAGCCTGATAAATGGTTTTTACGCATTGAGTCGAAGGATAGAGAAGGAATGGACCAGCTTTATGGTACAGGCAAGTGTTGAGGATGAAGAAGGCAACTGGATTCCGGTAGCGGAGCAGGAAATTTTCGTGGATATTATGCATGATTTCTGTACCATTGAGGGAGAATTGCCTGAAAACATTTTGCTTGGAGAAACATTTGAATTTGACGACTACAAAGATGGTCTGAAGCTGATGAAACGTTCTACTAAAAATGGCTGGGAAGAAATAGAAATTTCAGATTTGGAATTTTATTGGAATTCGGATGATCCAGATGCCTGGGAAGAGGATGCTTCTACTGGAAAATTACTTCGTAAGACCACAGGTGAGATCAGAGGAACCATACGGGCATCTTATGAGGAGACAGATGGAGAGGAACAGAGGTCATCAGATGTTTACCGTGAAGTTGTCTTCGGTGCGCTGGATTATTATACCTATTTCAAAGATATGCGCAGCGGCGAGTATGCAACTGAAATTTTTGAGGATGAGCAATATGAACTGACACTGGATATTGAAAATCTGGCAGACAAAAATGTGAAAATCCAGTGGGAAGTGGGATACTGTGTTGAGGAAGGCGCAAAAAACAAATATACACCTGTAAGCCAGAAAGATTTTGGCAGCTTCTGGTCAGAGTACGAAGAAAATCAATATATTCTGCTGATAGACGGAAAGGCTTTAAAAGAGGCTTATGAGAGTTTACATAATAAATTTGGAGATAACAGCTGGTTTGATGTAAACGCTGCAATCGTATCTGACAATGAGTATGAGATGCCGATTGATACTATCGGTGTTAGTATTTTTACCAGAGACAATGTGCTGGATTACGGTTATCCGGCATGGTCAGTGCAGATGCTTCCGGGAGAAGAATTCCCGATAGAAAAATCTTTTGATTGCTATGAAGAGAACAAAAATTATCCATTCGGACATGTCAGAACATTGACTGTTAAAAATGTAACGGTAGAGGGTGAAGATGCTCCGGTCACAGTGGAGAAAAAGGATGATCATTGGATTATTACAGCTAATTCTCTGGGAGATGCCAATGTTATTTTAAGCTACACTGATATTGACGGAACTTTACAGGAACATACTATTGAATTCTATGTTACCGGTGAAATTTATGCTATGGCAGCAGACGATGAAAATGGAGCAAGCTGGATCCTTAACGGTGAAGAAATGACGATTCCGGTTAAAGTATACCGTCAGGAATTAGATGAAAATGGAAGCGTTAAGATTACAGAAGTATCTGAAAATGCATACACACTTAATGTGCTGGACGATGAAGACAGTATCTATGATACAAATATTCTTGATGAAGTAAGTGTGGAGGGCAGCAGCCTGGTAGTTCGTGCAAATCTGGGAAGTAACTGAGAAGAAAGATGCAACCTGTACAGCAGAGGGAAGTATCCATTACACTTGTACAAAGTGTAATGAGACTAAGACAGACATTATTGAAAAACTGGCACATAATATTGTAACTGTAGTAGACAGCCAGCCAACCTGCGGAGCAGCAGGAAAGCAGCACCAGGAGTGCAGTGTATGCCACGGAGAGCGTAAAGACCTTGAAGACTTACCAGCCACCGGAAATCATGACTGGAAAGAAAGCAAGCAAGACCACTCCGGCCACCTGTACAGCAGAGGGAAGCAAAGAATACACCTGCAGCGTATGCGGACAGACCAACAGCGAAGCAATCGAGCCTATCACAAAGCTTGTAGACTCAGACGCACAGACAG
>OLNZ01001520.1_pt1 | contig 16273 bp, 9 predicted proteins | sample 1672981 | NCBI WGS metagenome assembly OLNZ01 (sample SAMEA3136743, study PRJEB25190) | human gut metagenome | biome: human gut; feature: human-associated habitat; material: faeces | place: Austria | collected 2013 | reverse complement strand
CCGACCATGCAGCCGCCCCGCTGGCAGACTGTCCGTTCTGTTTTTTGGGGGTGTGAGGGAGTGGTGGTTTGCCGGAAGGGGATGAGCCATCAGCGCTGCGCTGGATGGCTGCAAAGGCTGAGTTTCCTTGTGGTTTGCCGGGAGGTGGTGTGGCATCGGCGCTGCGCTGGATGTGGGTGGGGTGAGTTTTTTTTGGGGGGTGTCGTGAGGGGATTGGGGATAGAGGCTGTTTTGGATAGGGTGTGGTGTTTTTGTGTAATATTTAAATTTATTTTTGGAGTATTTTGGATTATAATTATAGAAAAAGATGGTTGGCCTGATTGGTTGCCTGATTGACTGATTGACTGGTTGATTGATATCCGGAGTTTTGGTGACTGTTTTGTGGGACTTGAGAGATGAGCTTCGGATGTGTGCTGATGTGGCTTGAGAGATGGGCTTCGGATGTGTGTTGATGAGGGGTGTGTGATGGGCTTCGGAGGTTTGTTGGTTTGGTTTTGAGGGTGGTCTTTTTTTGGAGGGCTGCCTGGGTTTTGGAGGGAGTGGGTTGTATGTGTGATTATGTGGTTTTGCCGCTTTTGAATTCGTCTTTTGAGCCTGGGAGGGCTCGGGAGGTTGTTGAGGGGTTTGTGGATGTGGATTTGAGGAATATTGCGCGGGCTGAGCTTTTTTATTTTACGGGGCAGGCGGAGGAGTGTTGTGAGATCACGAGGGGGTATCTGTCCAGCAGGGTTATTGAGCTGAAGCTTTCGGCGTGTATTTTGTATGGGTATTCTAATCTGTCGCTGGGGAATGTGGCGGCGGCTAAGCGGGGGATGGAGGGGATCCAGTCCTGTGTGAAGATTGCTATGAAGAAGAAGGTTCCTAAGGATGTTTATGCGTCCTGTCTTCTGGCGGGGTATGTGGGGGCGGTTTTGCTTCATTTGCCTACGGATGGGATGCCTGCTTTTGGGGAGTACAGCAGGATGCTTCCTGAGGGGCTGAGGCTTTTTGCCACGTATGTGATGGCGCACCATACTTATCTTAACGGGGAGATATGGAGTGCTTATGGGATGGGGAAGGCTGCTTTGTTTATGGCGGAGAGGTCGTATCCGATCAGTATGACGTATATCCACTGTATGATGGCGGTGTGTGCGATCAACCGAAAGCATAAGCAGGAGGCACAGGAGGAGATGCTCCGGAGCTGGGAGCTGGCGAAGATGGATGGGTTTCTGGAGCCTTTTATTGAGCATCATGGGCTTTTGCGGGGGCTGATCGAGGCCTGTATCCGGAACCGGGATCCGGAGGCGTATCAGCGGATCACGGAGGGTGTGATTTCTTTCAGCAGGGGCTGGATGGCGCTTCATAATCCGGAAAACCGGAGAAAGGTTACGGGGGAGCTGTCGACGATGGAGTTTTCTATTGCCATGCTGGCAAGTGGGGGATGGACCAATAAGGAGATCGGAGAGCATCTGGGGATTTCCATTAATACTGTCAAGCATTACCTTACGGATATCTTTTGCAAGCTGAATGTCAAGAAGCGGGATGAGCTGAAGAAATTCATGTTAAAATAGTGACAGAGGCACTTTTTTTTGAAAAAACGGGCCTTACAAAACAACTGGTAGTGTTGTATAATAAATACCACAAATAGTCAGATTTTATTGGGAAATCAGACGAAAAGAACCAGTGAACGAGTAAGTTAAGAAGGAGGAGTTGAAGACTGATTCTCGATAGCATCTGATAATGTCAATATCCTACCAAAAATGCCTGGTATATTGACACTACAATCACATAAGGGTAAAATATTGAAAAGGTGTAACCTGTTTACTCACCGGCTAAAAACATGAAGCTTTTTTAAGAGAAAGGAATATAAACAGAAGTAAAGTAATAAGAAATACAGTACACGTTAATGCACACATAGGAAAGCGGGAAAGGTATGAAAAAATTAAGGAATAATAAGATCAGAAAACTCCTGGCATTTATGGTGGCTTTGGCGTTGATGGTATCCTGTATGCCGAGTGCATATACGATCTCCGCGAGTGAGGCGTTCGGAGATGGAACGGAGGATATATTTACAGATGGCGAAATTACATCTGAACCAGCGGCCGAAGAATCGACACCGGATGTAAGCAGCGCTGACCAGGAGGAAACGGAACAGGCGCAGCAATCGACGCTTACATATGAAAATGATTCTGTTAAAGTAACAGCGGAGGCACTGGAGGACGGAGCTCTTCCGCAGAATACAGCATTGAAGGCTGACGGCGTAAACGAGAATTCATCCGTATCTTATGATACAGTTTCTCAGAAGCTTTCAGCAGCAGCTACAGACAAGGACAGCAGCCTGAGAGGTTTTTTTGCGTATGATGTGTATTTTGCTGATGGCGACGGAAACAGAGTCGAGCCGAACGGCAGAGTCAGAGTAACTTTTGAGTACAAGACACCGGCAGCACCGGAGCTTACCGATGCAGCCAGCACGAGTGTAACCGTTGAGAAGCTTCATTATAACAGCAGTACCGGTGATACTGATGTTAACACCTTACAGGCCAACGAGGATCTGAAGGTTCTGAATGTCAACGAGGGCAAACAGATCCAGACACTTCAGGTTGAGACTGGCAACGCAGCTGTTTTTGCCGTTATGTGGGATTCTCCTGAGACAGCAGATGTCGAGGCGGAAGCTGTTTCCGGTAATGAGGACGAGGTGTCTATCGCATCAGAGGAGCTTACGGACGGAATGGATATTTCGGACGAGCCTGAGCAGGATGCAGCTGAGACACCGGCAGCAGAGAATCCGGAGGTAACTCCTGATGCAGAGCCTTCTGAGGCTCCGGCGGAGAATCCGGATGCTGAACCTACCGAAGCGCCGGCAGAGAATCCGGATGTGGTGGAAGAACCGGCAGAGGATATTGAGAGCCCGGATGAGGTTACGGCAGCAGATGAGAATGGTGAGACAAGCCTGATCGAGGTTCTGGGAGACGATACGAATCTTCGTGTCAGCCCATCTATCGAGGCAGAGGTTCTGGCAACTGTAAACGCAGGAACACAGCTCACACTTCTGGATACCGTAACAGCAGAGGACGGAGCAACCTGGTACAAGGTTTCATGGGAAGGAACCGAGGCTTACATAAGAAGTGATATGGCACAGGTTGTTGATAGCAATGATGAGGCAGAAGAGCCTGAGGATGTGCAGGAAGAAGAAATTCAGCCTGAGATTACCAGATATGATTACAAGAGTGACGAGGTCAATGTCAAGGTTACTCTTACCGATCCGGCAGACCTTCCGGACAACGCAGAGCTTTCCGTAACACCGGTAGAGCTCAGCCAGGAAGCCGAAGACCAGATCACCGAAGAAGCGATCAAAGAAAAGAAAGCCATCGAGAAGATCCATTCCTACGATATCAAATTCCTGGTGGACGGCGAAGAGGTTCAGCCAGGTGCTACAGTGAAGGTATCTGTATCTCTGAATGATGAGAAGAAGATCAAGGATGCGGATGTATATCACGTAGACGAGAATGATAACGTTGAAAATATGGATGGCAGCGTTGCTAAGAATGGTGATGTTGAGTTCGAGACGACGCATTTTTCTACTTATGTAATTGTGCAGAAAGGCGGAAATGCAGTTGAAGTAACAATTCGGCATCTGAATGCGGCGGATGGTAAGGCGATTTATTCAGAGGATAAGAGAACAATCTTAGTTGGCGGAAAGATAAATGATTATACCAAGGCACAGAACTGGGAGGTTTCAAAAGTAAAAGTAAACGGTGCTGAAGTTAATAAGGACAAAAAGATTGAAGTTGCACAGAATAGTACGATAGAAGTGTATTATACACCAAAGCATAATGCTAACTTCCAGGGACCGACATCTTTCTATGATTATACAGTTAAGGCTGGTGAAAGTTACGACAGGAATACTGGAAAGCAGACATATTATTCATTTAATATGTTAGGAGATGCTGCAAAAAATGGTAATCAGAAAATAACAGCAGGTACACAGGGTCATAATTATGATTCTTATAAATATGGTTTCACAGTTGATTCTGGTTATAAAGAAGACGGAGGCAAAATTACAGCCACTGTAAATGGATATAATAAAGATGTCAGAAGGACAGAAGGATTATTAAAAGAGGTAGAGAATGATGGAAAGGGAGCAGTAAAATTCAAGTACCCCGAGCCAGGATTTTTTGTAGATCAAGATGCAACTGTCAATATTAATAGTACTAAAACTTATTTAAGAAAAGTCATTAAGGATTACAAACTAGTTTTTGATCAGAAAGGAGATTCCTATAAACTTACAAAAGTAATTAATAAGAATGGAGAGCAGCTTGCAGCAGCAGGAAATGATTTCTTCCCATTGGACAAAGTATCCAGAAGTGAAAAGAGTGATAATAATCACAATTACTTTTTTGGAATGAGATATGATGTAACTTTTAAAATTGGAGATTACGTAGGTCCATTAAATTATACCTTTACAGGTGATGATGATTTATGGGTTGTTTTGGATGGAAAGCAAATTGTAATCGATTTAGGTGGAATTCATGATGCAGCTACAAAGACAGTAGATCTATGGGATTATGTTAAAGGTGAGGATGGAGAAATAATAGATAAAGAAAAAGAGCATACTCTGACTATTCTGTATATGGAACGAGGTGCGTATTTATCAAACTGCCAGATGGACTTTACCCTTCCTTCCGCGCGAATTTCTGAAGTTACGAATGTACCTACAACAGATCTTGTATTAAAAAAAGTAAATAAAAAACAGGAAGCGTTAAGTGGTGCTCGATTTACTCTTGTAAATTCAGAAACCAATGAATCACAGATTGCTACATCCGTAGATGAAACAGGACTTGTTAATTTTACAAGATTAAGACCTGGAACATATACATTAACAGAGGATATTGCACCTGAGGGCTATGAAGCATCAAATGAATCTTGGATTGTAAAGGTTACGTTATCTGAGGATAATAAAGCAGTGGCAACTCTTTATAAAGCAGATGGCAAGACAAAGATAGAAAAAAATACAGATTCGTTGTATCATATTATGAATTACACACAGGAGGAGATTATTAAAGCCAGTATGGATTACAGTAAGACTGCAACTGTAAACGACTGGGATAAGAGAACTTATGACATCAATATTACGGCAGCATCTACAAGTACAAGTACAATAACCACTACTGAAAAAGCAGTAGCGGATATTATGCTGGTATTGGATGTATCTGGTTCTATGGATGAAACAACTGTTTCATATAGTTATGTTGCAGAAAATACAACTGATGGTAGAGCTGGATTAAATACAGGCACACTTTACTATGTGAAAAAAGATGAATCCTATGTGAAATTGCAATATTATAATAACTACTACGGGAGAACGGGTTGGTATATTGGTGATGATTGGAGGTCGCAAACTAAAGCAGATGATTCAACTTATAATGGATGCAAAATATATCTGAAAAAAACAGAAAAGAAACTTACAGCATTACAAAATGCGGTAAAACAGTTTATAACAGATACAGCGAATAAATCACCAGATAGTAAAATTGGTATTACAGCATTTAGTAGTGCTGGATATGGTAGCCATGGAAAAACTGAAGATTTACAGAAAGCGGGAGATAATAAAGAAAACCTGACAAGGTTTGTAGATTCTTTAGTAGCAAATGGAGGAACAGATCCATATGTAGGTCTTAAAAATGCAAAAAGTAAATTGGATGCAGCTACAATGAGCGGGGATACAAAACCTAAGTATGTATTATTGTTTACTGATGGTGAACCAACAGGATCTGGTAATAGTTGGGACACTACTGCGCAGCAGAATGCAGAAAACATTACAAATGGTACTGAAAGTATAAAAGGTATAAAGCAAGAAGGATATACTGTATATACAATTGGGTTTGGACTTCGAGATAAAGCAAAGGCATTTCTTGAAGGTGGAACATATGGCAGGACTACTTATCCAGGAATTGCATCTAAAAACTGTGCATTTAATGCTGAAAATGCAACGCAGCTGGGAGACATATTCAAAGATATTCAGGATACGATTACTCAGGACATTTCCATTACAGGAGCAACAATCACAGATATTATTGAGCCGAGCTTTGAACTTCTGAAAGATGATGGAACGTTATATACACAGGATGACTTGAATGATGGTGTTAAAGTAAATGATGGTACAGTATCTCTGGTCAACGGAAATTATCAGATCCAGTGGACAGATCAGACAATACCAAACAAGAAAAATGGCGAATGGAACAAAACAATTAAAGTAAAAGCCAAAGACAATTTCGTTGGTGGAAACAATGTCACAACCAACATATCTCCGGGATCCAAGATTTCTACAGGATATGGCGATGTTGAGTTGCCACAGCCGACAGTTAATGTTAAAGTTAACTTAGTAGTCAAGGACAAAGACGTTTGGATTTACAAAGGTGATACAGTACCGACAGATGAGACAATTCTGAATCAGTTGTTTAATGAGTCAGAAACATCTTATTCAAAAGGTACAATAAGTGCCGCCGATGCGAAAGATCATATTACTCTGCAGTGGAAAGATGGAACTCAAACCAATATCAGTAAAGAGAATATGGCAACAACACCGGATGATGATACAGAGTATTATCTGGAAGTAACTTATGATCCAAAGACGACATCAACGGATGAGAGTAAAACGAACACCACCACAAGTGATGGGGAACAGCATGTCGTAGGAGCTGCTGAGAAGGCTTATAATCCAGATAATAGCAACAATCCATATGGTATTTATAAGATTCATGTCATCAAAGGTCAGATTCAGATCACAAAGAATGTAACGGAAACATCTGACACAGATAGAACATTTACATTTAATGTGAATGCGAAGAATGGTCAGAATGTTTCAGACAGCCAGGTAAGTGTAACAGTTAAGGCTAATGAAACAAGCGGAACAGTTACGCTGTCGGATCTTTCAAGAGGAGAGTATACGGTAACAGAAGACAATGCAGATGGATATTTCATTCAGGCATTCGATATTGTTACAGGTGATGGCCAGACAGATTGTGAAAACGTTAAATCAGATGCAGATAAATCACTTAAGTTTACACTTGGTAATGATGTAAAAAAAGCAAATGTTATTACAACAGATTACACGTATACATCTGGTGGTGTAAAAGGTGTTGCATCTTACACAAACGAAGCAGTAATCAGTCTGGATCTGAAGAAAACAGATACAGATAATCATTCTTTAACAGGTGCTAAATTCAAATTAGAGATGAAAGATGGTGACATCTGGAAATCTCTTGAGAATGACATGGAAGTAAAGAATGGTACTTCAGAGATTGAACTGAATAATCTGAAGTCAGGTATCTACAAGCTGACAGAAACAACTGCTCCAAAAGGATATTCATTATTAGGCAGCAGTATCTGCTTCAAAGTTGCAACAGGAAGTGTAACACTTGTTGACGAAAATGGCGATCCGGCACAGAAAAGTAATATGTGGTCACTGGAGAATAAAGTTTTAACAATCAAAAATGCTAAACTTTATTCCTTGCCAGAATCCGGTGGTCCGGGAACTTATGGATTTACGATCAGTGGTGTAGCGATTCTTGCAACTGCACTCCTGTTGTTTATAAATAATAAACGAAGGGAGGAAGAAGCAAAGAGATCGTAACACATTAATTGTAAATGGCCGATGAAGGGCGAAAAAGAAAAATGCAGAGAAAGAAAGGAGCAAACCTTATGAAAAATTTATTTAAAAAGATTGGTGCATTATTAGTGGCAGCGATTATGGTGCTGGCAATGGCATCTACCGCGTTCGCGGATGGACCTACTGCAACAATTACAGTAAATAATGCCGACAATGCAACTTTAACTTATGCACAGGTTATTAGAGCAGATCAGACAACGAGAACAGGTTGGGATTTTGTAAATGATGATGTGAAAAATGCATATATTGAGGCATATGGAGTGGCTGATGATGATGCACAGGCAGCAATTGAGGCATTAATTGCAAATACGGATGCTGAGAAATTAGGAAAAGCTCAGGCATTAGCAGCAGGAAAAGTTCATTTTGTAGAGATGAGTAATCCACAGACAGTCAGTGAAGCAGGTGTGTACTTAGTAAAGGCAACAGAAGAAGGATATACCTATAATATTATGTCTGCATATGTTGGATTTGGCGAAGTTCCGAATTTAACAAATGCAACTGTAGACGCAAAGAAAACACCTATTCAGGTAAACAAGAAAGTTCTTGATACTGACAATGTAACAAAAACAGGAGATATCCTTACTTACACAGTAAGCACAAATGTACCATACATCAATCCTACAGATACAGATAAATCTTTCTATGCATATGATGAACTGACAGGTGCTGAATATGTAAATACAGACCAGGCAACAATCACATTAAATGGAGAGGATGTAACAGCGTCTTATCCAATTAGCTTTGTAAATAATAAATTCAGCGTTGATTTAAGTACCATGATTAATGATGCAAACAGCCATGCTGGAGAACAGGTAGTAATTACTTATCAGGTAAAAGTTACATCAGAAAATGACACCATCACCAATAAAGCAACAGCCGGACATGAAGATGGTAATGAGTATGGAAGCAAAGAAAGTAAAATTTATGAAGGTAACATCACATTAACAAAATATGGTGAGAACAATGTTACACTTGCAAACGCAGGATTTGAAGTAAGAAAAGATGGTGCAGCAGATGCATTAACATTTGTAAAACTTTCTGATGGCGTATATAAATATGTTCCAGCTGATACGGAAGGTGCTGTGACAGAAGTTGTAACAGATGCAAATGGTAAGGTTAAAGTACAGGGACTTGATATTGGAACATATAAATTTAAAGAGGTTACAGCACCACAGGGATATTCTGTAAATACAACTGACGTTAGTGCAACACTGGAAGTTGCTGAGAAGGATAATGGAACTGCAAGTGGCGTTCTTACACAGACAACTAGTATGAAAGATACCAAGCTTGGCGCTCTTCCATCCACAGGTGGAATGGGAACATACCTCTTCACTATCATCGGTGTTGTAGTTATGGCTGGTGCTGCTGGCGCATTCTTCATGAGCCGCAGAAAAGGATCTGAGGAGTAATCCAGACAGATTATTTGGTCAGATTTTTCTAAATATTTATAAACAACAGAACCAAAGTAATAATTAAGTAAATCGGTTACCGCCCGGCCTCTTCGGAGGCCGGGACTGGTAATACAACAGTATGGAGAAACCTATGAGAAAGAATAAAAAGAAAAATTATATTGGACTTGGGTTGCTGTTTCTGATAGGATTGTCCATACTGCTGTATCCGATGGTCAGCGATGTCTGGAATAAGCACAGGGATAATCTTCTGATCAGTAAATATAGCAGCAGTGTTTCTTCGAATAATAATTCGGAGGAACTTGACAGCATGTGGAAGGCAGCAGAGGAATATAACGAGCAGATCAAACAGGAAAGCGTGCCGGATGCTTTTTCTGTGAGGGATGGAGAGACAGACAGTACATATGAGTCACTTCTGAATCTGAATGGTGATGGAATGATGGGATATATAGAGATCCCTGTGATCGATGTAAAGATCCCGATCTATCATTACACAACAGATGAAACACTGGAGAAGGGCGCGGGACATTTGTTTGGCAGCAGTTTTCCAGTTGGCGGTGAAAGTACACATGCGATTCTTTCCGCACACAGGGGACTTCCCAGTGCAAAGCTGTTTACAGATCTGAATCTTGTTGAAAAGGGAGATGTTTTTTACCTGCATATTCTGGATAAGACGCTTGCTTATGAGGTGGATCAGATCCAGACGGTTCTTCCGGAGGAGACCGATTCGCTGGCAATCACAGAAGGTAAGGATTATGTGACACTTGTTACGTGTACACCATATGCGGTAAACACGCACAGAATCCTTGTAAGAGGACACAGAACAACTGTAAAAGCTGCGAAAGAAGCGCAGAAGACAGAGAAGAAAGCTACCGGAGTTTCCAATCCGACACTTCCGATGCTGATCCTTTGTGTTGTGATCGGTTTTGCGATCGCAGGTGTGCTGGTAGCAGTTGTCAATTTTGTTCAGAACAAAAAACGACGCAGGAAATAATTTATGGCTAAAAAGAAAAAAAAGAAAAAGAGCAATGTCGTCCTGAATGCTTTTATTGCAGTAGCTTTTTTGGCAGGGGCAGGAATTTTTCTTTATCCTACGATCAGTGATATGTGGAACCAGTACAGAAACGCGCAGCTGATCAGTGATTATGATCAGGCAGTCACAGGACTTTCTGATGATAATTATGAGAAGCTTTGGAAAGAAGCAGAAGAGTACAATGCGGAGCATACGGTAAATGCGATTGTAGATGCTTTTGACGATGAGGAGGATTATGAACCGACCCATCCTTATGATGAGGTTCTGGATCCAAATGGCGATGGATTGATGGGAAGTATTGAGATTCCGAAGATCCAGGCGAAGCTGGCAATCTATCACGGACTGAGTAAAAACGTTCTGGAAAAAGGTGTGGGCCATGTGGAGGGCACCAGTCTTCCGATTGGAGGCGAGAGCACACATGCCGTGCTGGCGGCACACCGTGGACTTCCTAATGCAAAGCTTTTTACAGATCTTGACCAGATGGAGATCGGAGATATTTTTATCCTGCACATTCTGGGAAAGAATCTGGCATATAAAGTAGATCAGATCAAAACGGTTCTTCCGGAAGAGACCAGCGAGCTGGATATCGTGGAGGGCGAGGATCTGGTGACTCTTGTAACCTGTACTCCTTACGGAGTAAATACACACAGACTTCTTGTGCGGGGAAGCCGTACAGAGTATGTGGAGGAAGAAGAAAGTAATGAGACAATTCCGCAGAAGCTTGCAAAAACAGATCCGAAGAAGGTTCTGGCTGCGGGAGGCATCGTGCTTGTTATCTTGATACTGCTGGTTTATTTGATCGTCCGCCGCAGTGGAAAGAAGCGGATATCAGGAGAAAAAGAGGAGGCGGAAAAAAGTGGAAAAGAGAACTAAGCGGAAAAATTTTTTAAGCAGCTTTCTGGCAATTCTGGTAATGGCTGTGATGCTGATCGGCAGTATGGCGCAGGCAGTTTTTGCAGATGATTATGTAGCCGGGAAAACCGGAAATATCAATCTGACGATCCAGGAGACCGGAGAGGACGGAACCGTGAAACCGATTCCTAACGTGAATCTGACCCTTTATAAAGTGGGAAGTGTGACGTTTGACCGGAATGTGCATTTTGTGGTTGACAGCGCACTGCAGTTTACGGGAATTGATTTTGAAAATCTGAAAACAGCAGATGAGTGGTATAAAACAGCAGATACGCTTTCCGCGGCAGTGAAGAAGGCCGGACTTAGCGGAAGCGAGATGCAGTCAGACGCAAACGGAAAGATCGTCTACAGCAATATGGCTGAGGGCGTATATCTGATCGTACAGAGCAACCCGGATGACCCGAATGTATCGGTTTCTCCGATGGTCCTGACCGTTCCTTTTGTGGAAGAGGGTACGGGCTGGACTTATGATGTGCAGGCTTATCCCAAGGCTGTAACCCGTGACGGAGAGAAAGAAACAAAGATCCAGGTTACAAAACGACTGTACTATATTAATCAGGATACTTTCGATGTTATCGAAATGGAAGCAGATGATGCAACCTATAAAGTTGGTCTTTTCCTGGATGATAAGGGAACAATCCCGTTCAGAAGTGACTACATGAAAGATATCCGCCTTGTAAAAGCAAGCAGCGGAACGGCTACCTGGGCAAATGTACCAGATGGAAAATATTATGTATTTGAGCTGGACGAGAATGGCGATCCGATGACTATTAATGATTCGATCATTATAGATGAAGGAAAGTCCTATTACTATGATGTAACTGATTCCAATGAAAATGCGACCAATGAGGCAGAGATCAGCCAGAATGGTTCTACAGAATCGGTATCATATGTAAATAACTATTATTCTTTCATTCCGACTGGATTTGCGTTGAAAGGACATATTAAGATCAATAAGAAGGTTCTTGTTGACGGACAGGAGACAACGGTACCGGATACTTTCTATGCAGCTGTATTTGAGACAGGAGCAGATGACTCTCTGAATCTTGTTGAGGGTACGATCAGAGAACTGAATCAGAACGGTTCTGTCGATATAGAGATTTCTTTCCCGGAGAATACAGAACCTGAGTCAGTTACCTATACAGTTATGGAGACTGATAAGGATGGAAATCCGGTTGATCATGATTCTTTCGCATATGAGATCGACGGTGAAGGTGATATCATTCTGAACGAAAGTGAGAGTTATGAAAACTCCATGGATATCACTAACAGTAAGAATACAACACCGGAGCCGACGGTAACGAATACACCGGTACCGAGCGGACAGCCAACAGTAACACCTTCTGAGAGAACAAGTACACCAGTACCTGGAGGTTCTACATCAACCAATAATGATGGAGGCGGAACAACAGGACGTACTTCTGTAAAGACCGGCGATAATACACCGATCGGTGTATGGGTTGGCATCCTTGCAGCGGCGATCGTAGTTGGCGGTGCAGCAGGTTTTGCAGTAAAAAGAAAAAAGAAAAAATAATAAAATGAATCATTGTAAAGAATGATCATCAGAAAGGCCAGACAGAGATGTCTGGTCTTTCGCTGGATATGGAGAACCGTTTTACGAATATTTTTACTGTAACGGCGGATGAGAGATAAACAACAGGGAATGGGAATATTGTCTTTTTTTTATCAAAAGAGAGTTTTACATAAAAAATTTCTTGACATTTGGTAAGGAGAAGTATATTGTATGTGTTGCAGTAATTTCATAAAAGATAGCCTTTTATTCAGAGTGGTGGAGATACAAAGGATCTGAGAAGCCACGGCAACCCCGGAAATCCAGGAAGGTGCCAACCTGAGCGAGCAATCGAACAATAAGAGGATTGTTTACAGAATTTAAACAGTCCGATTGTACGGGCTGTTTTTTATGTGATTTATAACCGTTGTATAAGTACAAAAGGAGAAAAACATGGAGAAAATTTTATTTACTTCTGAATCTGTAACTGAAGGACATCCTGACAAAGTCTGCGACTCTATTTCTGACGCGATCCTTGACGCTATGATGGCACAGGACCCAATGAGCCGTGTTGCATGCGAGACAGCTACTACTACAGGTCTTGTACTTGTTATGGGTGAGATCACAACAAAGGCAAATGTTGATATCCAGAAGATCGTTCGTGATACGATCCGCGAGATCGGATATGACAATGCAGATTATGGTTTTGACGCAGATACCTGCGCAGTTATCACAGCTCTTGACAAACAGTCCACAGATATCGCTATGGGTGTTGACAAGGCGCTTGAGCAGAAAGAGGACAGCATGAACGAGGATGAGCTGGATTCCATCGGTGCCGGTGACCAGGGCCTTCAGTTTGGTTATGCTTCCAACGAGACTGAGGAGTATATGCCTTATGCCATCAACATGGCACATAAGCTTGCACAGCAGCTGACAAAAGTTCGTAAAGACGGTACTCTGAAATACTTAAGACCAGATGGAAAAACTCAGGTTACAGTTGAGTATGATGAGGCTGGCAAACCGAAGAGAATCGATGCGGTTGTATGCTCTACACAGCATGATCCGGATGTGACTCAGGAGCAGATCCATGAGGACATCAAGAAATATGTTTTTGACGCGATCATCCCGGCTGATATGGTTGACGCGGATACGAAATATTTTATCAACCCGACAGGCCGTTTTGTTATCGGCGGACCTCACGGTGACAGTGGTCTGACAGGACGTAAGATCATCGTTGATACCTACGGTGGAACAGGACGTCACGGCGGCGGTGCTTTCTCCGGTAAGGACTGCACAAAGGTAGACCGTTCTGCAGCTTATGCAGCTCGTTACGTTGCTAAGAATATTGTTGCAGCAGGTCTTGCTGACAAGTGTGAGATCCAGCTTTCCTATGCGATCGGTGTTGCACACCCGACTTCTGTTCATGTAGAGACTTTTGGTACAGGTAAAGTATCTGACTCGAAACTGGTAGAAATCATTCGTGGGAACTTTGACCTTCGTCCAGCTGGAATCATCAAAATGCTTGACCTTCGCCGTCCAATCTACAAACAGACCTCTTCATACGGACACTTTGGCCGTACAGATGTAGATCTTCCGTGGGAGCACCTGGATAAGGTTGACGATCTGAAGAAATATCTTGCGTAAGATTTGAAAAAGTGACCGGATGGTCTGAAGAAAATTTCAAAGTAAGGTTCATAAATATAGCCTGGGAGAAACTTGAGAAGGTTTTTCCCAGGCTTTTTTATGTGAAAGGCAAGCCAAAACATGAGAACTTGGTATTTGCCGCTGTAAGAAGCAAATGGTAAAAATATTTCTACATTTGTAGAAAAAAACTATTGACATTTTATTTCTACAGTTGTAGTATAGAACTAACTTCTACAGAAGTAGAAGAAAGACGGGAGAAAAGGCGTATGAGAAAGAAAAATTTATTGACAACAATTATAGCAGCCATTATGGCTGTGGTCATGATAAATGCTGCATCCGGATGCGGGAAAATCAGTGGACAGGCAGTGGCATCTGCAACATCCAGCCAGAGTACATCCAAGGCTGATTTTAGTACTACCCAGAAAAATAAGGCGAATCCAAAGGAGGGCAATGCACCAAGTCCAACTGTTACAGGGCAATCTCAGGAAACTACTAAGAAAAACACTTCCTTTAAGCTTTACATTATTTCTAAGAATGGGGTAAATGTGAGAAAGGAACCATCTTCTGATGCAGAAGTTCTCGGAATTGGTGATTACGGAAGCTCTTACACATGTGAAGACACTGTCATGGAAGATGATGGCTCTTCCTGGTATAAGATTAGTTATCTGGGTCAGACCGGATATGTTGCCACTGCATTTGCTTCAAAGAATCAGCCTTCAGAAGATAGTTCGGAGAAACAGGAAGCATCTGCTGGTTTAGCTGACCAGAATTCTGGGAATACAGCAGAAACTGCCAGTGATAATGATTCAGATTATGAGGCTGATCTTAATTTGCGAACCATATATCTGACTTCAGAAGATGGAACTGTGATAGCGATTAAAGAGCAGACGAATGGTGATTATGCATACCGCGATGATAGCGGCGTAGGCTATATTGCCATTGATGAGGATACTCAGTGGCAGGATCAATATGGAAACAATTATTCTGTTTTAAACGACGACACACATCGTTTTGGAATTGAAATGGAACAGCATACTATTACTGCATCTGATGGTACATCTATTACTGTTACGGAAAAAGCAGATGGCGAATATTATTACCGCGATGAGAATGGAACTGGTTACACTGACAATGGAGATGGAACATGGACTGATGAGAATGGTAATTCTTACACTGAGTAATTGAATATATAGTTTAGCCCTTTACAGGGAAAATCCCCTTTATAAAAACTGTCCTTCCAGTGGGCAGTTTTTTTCTGTCTAATTTTTAATAGAAAATTTAGAGATGGAAATGTATCTTTATGCTATAATTCTAATAGAATGCCAGAGCGTGTCTGAAAAAGGCTTTCTGCAAGATGTGCGTCACAATTTGTGGAAATGATTTTTCAGACACGCTCTAGAAAACAGAGAAAAATTTCCTGGATATTATGGCAGAAAAAGAGGAGAAAGCTGTTATGAAGCTGAAAACAAGAATCATTCTGGGATTCACCATGATCATTCTTATGCCTTTGCTACTGTTTGCTGCGACGTTGTACGGATTCAGCCAGTCACAGTCTCAGAAAGCACAGGTTCAGACCGAAAGTGACGGCACCGTATATGATATTTCCATAACCGACTCCGCTGACAGCCAGGGCAGAGTCCATGTGATGGCGAAGGATTTGTTTATCAGTGCCTTTGTCATTCTGATTTCGGTTGCCCTTGTAGTTGGTTTGTGGGTATATCGCAGTATTGCTGTACCTTTGGTTAAATTAAAAAAAGCGACGCAAAATATAAAAGAGGGCAATCTGGACTTCGTTCTGGATGTGGAAGGAAAGGATGAAGATTCGCGACGGAAACCTGGAATTCACACTGGATGTGGACGCGGATGATGAGATAGGCCAGTTGTGCCAGGATTTTGAGGAAATGCGCCGCCGTCTGAAGGAATCCACAGAAGAAAAAAATCTGATGGAAAAAGAAAACAGAGAGCTGATCAGCAACATTTCCCATGACCTGAAAACCCCGATCACAGCGGTAAAAGGATATGTGGAAGGAATTATGGACGGCGTAGCAGATACTCCTGAGAAAATGGACCGCTACGTCCGCACTATTTACAATAAGACCAACGAGATGGATCATCTG
>OLNZ01001508.1_pt1 | contig 16360 bp, 19 predicted proteins | sample 1672981 | NCBI WGS metagenome assembly OLNZ01 (sample SAMEA3136743, study PRJEB25190) | human gut metagenome | biome: human gut; feature: human-associated habitat; material: faeces | place: Austria | collected 2013 | reverse complement strand
CTTCGGGGCGCCGCTATAGTCGCAGTGAATCGACACATAGAGTTTGCACCCTACGTTGTTCGCCCACCGTACATCCGCAATCATGTTCTTGTTGTTTCCATGGTCGGCATCCGAAATCACGGATACGCCCGATTTCCGCAGATACTTAACAGCGGCCTTTGTGATTTTCAGCATGAGCGCCGCTTCGCTATGCCCCTTATACACGCATCCGGAATCCCAAGAACCATCAGTACTTACACCGTGTCCGCACTGAACCGCAATCGTCTTACTCATTCTCTTCACCTTCTTCGTCTGCTTCGTCCTCTTCTTCTGCCAGTTCGAAATCCTGTACTTCATCGTCGGTCATTTCAATATTCGGACGCACATTGAGTCCCAGTGCCTGCTGGAAGGACTGATTCAGACCAACGGAAGCAAGACCCGAAACAGCACCGAATACAACACCGTCAAAAGTAATTCCAGTGGTAGCAATTCCACAAATGATACCAATGATGAACAGTGCGGTTGGAATCCATTTGTTATCCATCGGAAGCCAACGCTTCATTACAAATCCTACGCACAAACAGAAAGCCACAATCTGTGGTACGAAATACTGAGTAATAGTTGTCATGTCCATTTCTTCCTCCAAATCCGCTCCATGAGAGCTTTTGTTTATATGAGCGATAATTTATACCTTGGGTGAGTTGAAAGCCGTCAGAACGCAAATATGAGCCATATAAGGCTATATCAGCGCCCTATCAGATAGTCTGTTAGCTCCGCTTTCGCCTGTTTCATCGCTTCAATGTCGTTTCCATCTATTCCATGAGCGAGAAGTGCCAACAAGGCACGCTGCGTAATTGCGTTCCCCTCTTCTAACTGATTCAGTCTTTCATAATCCGCAACTGCTTTTCTCTCAAGCTTTCCAATTCGTTCATCTTGTGTCTTATTTGGCTTCTGCATTCTATTGATACACTCCGCTATTACTTTTACTGCGGCTGAAATAGCTACTATTGCTCCCGCCAACCACAAAATATCGCTTACCGTAAACATGATAGGGTGATTCATTACGCCCTCCGCTCCCAGATATGCACTCCGTAATAGCCAGGATGGTATGCTGCATTTTCAAAGCTACCTGTTCCTGTATCGGAAATACTAGCGCCACCTGTTGTTTTACAATCTCTCTGCTCTGCGGAAGGGCTGCTACTTGTAGCCGTGCGAACCATTGGAATCTTGTATCTTGCCGAATTATCGGTAAACTTTCCCCCGAACGTCTCAAACTGCCACACCTTCTGAGTCGCAATTGCGTAATATCCTTTACTCGATACATTGTGAGTGTGCCTCATTCCATGCACGTGCGGTGGAAGATTCGATGCTGTAATAACATGGTCTGTAGAACCACCAGTAGAACCGCCACCGCTCATAACCGCTTTCAGGTAAACATCATCGGTTACATGGTGCCATGTTCCACCAAAAACCTCTTCCGGATTGAAGTTATCGTCACTCGTCATGTATACAGAGCCGACCGGGTAAACCTTCTCGTACAGCTGGTCTTTAATGGCACCCATGATGGAATCAACATCAAGGCTCAATTTTGTACCGCCCGTAGAGTCTGCATCACAGTTTACGTACACGCCGCCTTTAAGGTATAAGTTGCCCTCCCAATCAAGGGCATAGGCGTTGGAACGTACAGTTTCTAATCCTTCTGAATTTCCGTTACCCACAATGTCCGCAAACTTATTGTCATTATCTGCAACATTGAATCTACCTTGTACGTGCTGGTTTCTGCCGTTGGCAATTGTCGCCGTACCTTCCGCATGAGAACACATCCCCGCCGCCGTTGTGCGTGTCCCCTCGGCGTGGGATGCAGCACCACTCGCTGTTGTTCCACGAGCTCCCTCTGCATGAGAGCTCTCGCCACTTGCTATCGATCCTATTCCCTCTGCATGGGAGCTATCCCCTGAAGCTGTAGTGCCCCGCCCTTCTGCATGAGAATCTTGCCCTGTTGCTTTGGTGTCTCTTCCTCCAATGTCCGTTGCCGTGAGAATTATATCCGTATCGAGTGCCTTCTCGTTCACCTTCCGTGTAATCGGAACGTACTTCGAGAAGTCGATAACAGCAAGTTTCACCCACTTGTCGTTCGCATAAATGTATGAAGTGTACGCTGTCCCAGCTTCATTCATGACAAGGTACAGAATTCCTGGATCGCCAACTTCGGGGAGTTCATCAACAATCTTGTTCCCAACAATGTTCACCTGTAGATTGTTCAAATAATTATTGATTTCCTGTAGAGCCTTCGCCCATTTATCCGCAAGGTCTTTTTCTAAAGACCCTTCGAGGGCGGTGACTCGTCCGTTAAGGTATTTATAGCCAACGTCACTTGAAACAACATATGTTTCCTCGTTGTCTCGTACCTCCATTCTTACATCAGACATATTTCGTCCTCCTTCGTTCTTGGTGAAGCTTCTCTAAGACTTCCCCCGACTGGTATCTGAACAACCTTTGCACTGCATTTGTTGCCGTCCTCATCGCCCCATTTAAGCTGAACCTGAACTCCGCCTACTTGGAATCTCATTGTTTCGTCTGCCGTTAGGTGGCACTTTACATTTGCACCGATTGTTTTTATTCCTGACATTGGATTGTCGGGGTCGGAATCATCAAAGAATTCTTCGGTAATGTCTTTGATTTCAAGCTCTTTATTGTACTTTGTAATGCTTACTTCATTCTGCTGAAAGGTCACAAGAACGACTTTTTCTTCACTCAAGGCGTTCCTGAACCTGTCTCCGTAAACATCTATTGATACCGTGAAGGTATCACCTCTTACTATTGACATATTCACCTCCTACGCCGTTCTCTTCCACACATACACGGCTAAGTACGGCGGCATGTTCTTTCCCGCTCCATTACTTCCCGTGTAGTCCGTGCTACCAGCATATCTGAGTCCCGAGGCATCCGCACTTGAAGCATTCTTCTTACCAACAATCGCGTATCGTGCACCGCTTGCTGTTGAAGTGCCTACTCGTACTCTTTCAGCCGTACCGCTCATGTAAGCGTGAAATCCGTCACCAGTAGACGGTTGATGAAAGTGCTTCACAACTACTGCGTCTGCAGAACCACCAGTACTGCCGGCACCGTATGAGTTACCGGAAGCAAGAAGGAACGTGTCTTGAATCCGTTCCCACGACCCACCGAACAAAGTTGATGGGTCTGTGGAATTCACGCTCATATAGATTGAGCCTACGGGATAGCATTCTTTCCAAATCCTACCCTTCATAAGCTCAAATACCTTTTTTAAACCAACGTCGTCTAGTTTCATAGGCTATCTCCTAACCGAATACCTGTGTGAAGATACTCTCAATCGTTGCGTTCGAAATTGGTGAATCTGCTGTTCCTACTGCCGGAAGGCTTGCTCTCGTCACTTTGATTACACCGTTCGTTTCCGATACAGACGATACATATTGTCCCTCTACGGCGGTATCGCTGTAATCAAGGCTGTTAATGGCTCCGGTTATTCTACTTCCAACATTTGCTTTAGTTTCGAAATCCGAGTCGTTTGTGAGCTGAGAAACCTTCGTCGGAATCTCCGTTTTCTTTGCGTATGGTGTAAGGTCAATATCGGTTGTTCCGATTTTCTCGTATCGTGCCGCTGTGCTACCGTCTGCCGGAAGGAAAATGTATTCGTCATAGCTGTTCTGATTCGTGCTACCGCTGTGTGCGATGAGGTAGATAACACCCTTCTTTCCGTCCGATACTGCCGGAAGGGAATCAACAATCTTGTATTCAAACGATGTGATTTGTCCGACTGCGTGACTAATCGCGTGTTTGACCTCTGTCATGTTTACAATGGAACCATTATTATATGCCGCTTCAACCTCTGATAAAAACTTGGAAGAGAATGAATACCGTGTCGCCGAAACTTGTCCTTCTTCTTGTGCTAGTGTAGTAATATAATAGTCACCAGGATCGCCGGTATCGTCAGTGGTGTTCATATTCAGCGTTCCAATCTTTTTTGAAATAGCTGTATCAACTCCGGTCACATTTTGATACTGACTGTCATTTGTAAGCTGTGATGTCTTCGTTGGAATAGCCGTAATTTCTGCTTTCTTCGCCAAGAGAGACTTAATCTTTGTGAGAATTTGGGTTACACCAGCATTATCTAAATAAGTTGCCATAATTACCCCCAATTAATCGTTAAATAGATTGTTCAATAGAGAGGTTATTTCATCTTCGGGTATTGGAGAAGAACCATCTCCTTGAACTATAGTTGTATTGTTCGTGTAGAAATTCTTGATTTCTTTAACTGTCGTTTCCTTGGTGTCCGTGTTAGATACTTCATCTAACGCTCTTTGAACAGACTCCTTTAGTGATTGAAGTCTCTTCTCTCCGTCTATGTTCGGGTTGTGGTCATAATCAATTATCACTGCTTAACCACTCTTGAAGAACCTTGTCTGTATTTCCGTGTGAAAGAATCAATTCGACAACGACCGACACCAGTTAGCCGTACATAGAACCTCGAACATCTTCTCGGAACAATCGGCACATGCACCGAAAGTTCATTCTCTGCGGAAATCTCCTTTATGGTCTCCCATTTACAATCACTGAGCTTTAGCGAATTCATAGCAATCTCTATCTTGAGTGTTGCTGTTTCGGGTAGCTGAACTCTCATCTGTAGCTTGGAATATATCTTCTGATTTTCAATGTATTCATCGAATGGCCCGAAAGTGGCGCTCCACGAAATAGGTTCATCGTTCTTCACTGGTGCTATGTCAAAATCTTCTGCATCCAATACGAGAACATTTCTCTGTGCGTTATCCACCATCAGTAGCTTGTTCTTGTAGTTTCGGAAGCAGTGCACACCCACCGTGTCCTCGATATGCCAAAGCCCCGTGCCAGTATCGCAAACGAGAACCTTGTAGCCGCCGCCCTTCATGTGGATTGACGCATAGTATTTCTTATGGCGCGATCCCGACACAACATTGTCGTACTTCCAGTCGCCGAACTTTTCACTAATGCTGTATGGGTTTCCGCCCTCATAGCACATAATCCCCACTGGCGACTTGTAGAAAATCATGTTATTCACCGTCGCTATAGATTCACTTGAACCTTCTTCCACTCCGAACCCTTCGATAATGGATGTTTGGAACGATGAAGGTGCTGAACCGTAAACTCTGTGAATAAAATTCTCCTTAAAGAACAGAAGGTGAGACGAGTACACCGCACAACCAGTCCAATTACCGTTGGTTCCTTGCTGTGCATAGTAGGAATCCATGCTTGTGTTCTGATAATAATCCCATGACATAGGGTCTCCCAGTTTGCTGGCATAAATCGTATTATCCTTGTTGCTGACTCCCCAAAGTCGGTTGTTCCACTCCATGAAGAAATCAAGCTCGGGAACGATACGCTCAACCTTTAAATGACCCGCAAAGAATCCTGTATACTTGCTGTTCATTAAAGTGCTTGCCGCACATGGACTAATGTATGCAGTAACCGAGGAAAACTCGTCTTTACTGAATTTGATGAAGATTCCCTCATACGTTCCCTTTGTACCGAGTGCCTGGGACAAATCGAATGGGTCTCCCGTTTCGCCGTCATACGCCGTGTAATTGAACGTAGGAATAGGAATATCCCCAATCTTCAAAACGTCAAGCACGGTAATAGGAATTTGCGGTGCTGTGAAATTTCCTTCATCGTCTGCAAGCACACCTTCATTTCCTTCCGCAACTTTCACGGTTTTGTTGTTCAGTCCGACAAAATCCCCCGACAATCTGACAACATCGCCTATTCGAAGCATACTTTTAAGCTCCGAGAACTTGCCGTTAAAGGTTTGCCCCGCCGGATATTTTTGTCCTCTCGCCGTAACCAGCAGATATAGGTGTTCCTGGTCCTGTGGGTCGATTAATACACGTCCTATCCAATCTGCGCTGTAGTCGTGAATCATGTAGTCTTCTGCCGGGTTCTCAATTCCATCAAGGTAATCTTCACTTACATTATGATGAAAATACCCCATTGAACCGAAATCTCTAGTTCCTACGTTGAACCACTGTTTCGATGGGAAGAAGCAAATGTAATTGTTCACCGCCACCATCTTCTCTTTAGATGTAAGCGCCATGTCGTACATCGTTCCGTCGTACCAAAAGCGCCATACTCCATCAGAGTTCGCACCAACGACCGCTAGCTTTGTTCTTGAATCTGTAGGGTCTCTACGCTCCATAAGGTCTTGAACCTTTGTACAATCAAGTGGAATCTCTGAAAACAAGCCGCGTGCTTTTCTCTGAGTGAGCGTTGGGTATAAGTCGCATGACATGTTCAGCATATCTGCCATTTCCCCCGACTCTACGGAAGCTTTTCTATTCAGCCCCTTAAACTCTATAACACGCTCTTCAAGCGGTGACGGCTTATTCTGTAATGCTTGTAGTGGCATTGCCTACACCCCCTTTAAAACACGTTTATAAAGCGTTTAGGGCTTCTTTTGTGATATGCCCTAGTTCTGACTGACCAATCCGCAAAATCCCTGAAATCGGCGATATGCTGTGCTTGGTCGTTCTCGTAATTCTCGTACTCTTCAAGGACATAATCTATCCTTGCTTTAAGATATGATATATAGAGCTTGTCATATGGCGGTTTAACCAAAAGGTCTTTATCCATGTCCAGCTTCAAGTCGTAGCTTGTAACCGGCACAATTTCCATTTGGTCTTGCACCTCTGCTTCAATCTCGTTGATATATCCCAAGAGCATTTCATCACTGAAAGAATTCGGCTTCTCCGTCTTAATTAAATTCAGAAGGTCTTTTACTTTCATTTCTGCTCCTTTACAAAAAGGGGAAACAGAAGTTTCTGCTTCCCCCATCGCGTTTACACTTCACCGTAGTTTTTTGATGTCATTTCTTTCTGTTTCTGCATTGCTACCATCATCTGCTTGTCGGAATTCCTAAGAACTTCTGCCACGCACAATGGCACCTCTACAGGCTCTCCGCGCTTAATCTGATAGTCCTTCATGTTGACACCGACGTACACGCTGTCACCCATGCCCTCGATAACAGGAAGCTGAATTACTACGGTTTTTGGTTTTGCTTCTGCTTTATCAGAAGTTTTTTCTGCTACAGCAGATTCTACCTCTGCTTTTGCAGCTTCTTTTTTTGCTCTTGCCATATTAACTCCTTCGTTAATGCTTGGCTTTAGTTGGACACGTCCTCTGCCCCCGTGCAGGTGTGCTCGATTCTTACCATTCTGAAATCGTCAAGAATCGTTGCTGTCTTGTTCAGCTTCCAACCCATTGTTGCTCTCTGATTCAGTGGGTCTGCCGTTCCGCCCGAGCCAAGCTGTTTAGTAATAGTTTCGATTCCACCACCGTTAATGGAAGTGATACCGTATGCATCCGCACCGAGTACGAGGGTAGCATATACAGGTACGGTTGCTCCTGCATCTTCCTTGCTCCAAATCTTCGCCTCGGTAGACTCTACAAAGCGCACTCCGTACATGTGACCGATTTCTCCGTTGAAAATCTTCTCGGAAGTTGTGTACTTCTGAGCCTCAATCCATTCAGGGTCATTCATCAGGTCATATGCGGTATCGGTGTGAACGATTGCCACGTAGCTGTCACCAATCTTCGGTGCGTTATGTCTCTTCAGCCAACGAACCGCTTTCTTAATGTCCGCAATTTTCAGGGTGTCTGTTGCCTTAAGCTCCGTTCTCAGTGTAGCTTCACCAGCGAAAAGCGCTTTGGTTCCAGCACAGAGAATATCTCTTGTAATGGTATCGGAAGTTCTGCCCGCCTGGGAACCGAGAAGCTTCAGGGTCTCCGCAGTCACCTGGTCAAATGCAGTGAGGTTCAGCAAGTCGGATGTGGTTACGTATCCGCCGTACTGCTTAATTTCTGCCTCCAACTTGGTTACGTTCAGGCTCTGACCATCAGGGGTTACACCCTCGGTGAGCGGCTTCTTATCCATCTTCGGAAGACTAGAGAACTTTCTGAACTCAATCTTCTTTCCGTTTCCTCCCGGAATAGGTCTCTTCTGACCGAACTGATCGTGAACCAGTTCAGGCTCTGCCGCACGAATCAGAACCTTGTCATAGAAGGTCTTCATTTCAGGGGACAGGTCGTTAGGTGCGCTAGCCGCAGTGGTAACGTTGGTGTTCAAATCGAACAGGTTAAAAACGTACTTAAACATATTCTTTTGCTCCTTCTGTATTCTTGTATATCTCGATACAGACAAGAGAGCTTTAGAACGAGAATGTTTTACCACTCTCTACTTCCTTCAGAATCTTGTCCATATCATCATTCGTGAACTCTGAAGGATTTACCTTTCTTGCTACTGCCGGTTGGTGCTTTAGACCATTTTCAGCAGGTCGTGATTGTCTCTGTTGAATCTGATTCACTACATCCTGTTTTGCACTTCTTGTAGACTCTTCTGTGAGTCCTTTCAGAATGTCTTGTGTGTGGGTCGCTACAAAGGCATCGATAACAGAAATTCCGTTCTCGATTAAGTCCGTAAACTTCGGGTTGTAGCTCATTTCTTGCTCAAGGTCAAAGTTTGGGAAGGATTCTCTAAGCTCGTCAGCCTCCGCGTTCCATGCGGTCATTCTTTCCGCTTTCTCTGCCTCTGCCTTGTACTCGGACAAAGCACGCTGGTTCTTTTCCAGCTCTTCTTGTAGCCGTAGATTCTCTCTGTATTGGTCGGGAGTGATACCCTTCTCACGGGCGGCGTCCTCAATCCAATCATCATCACTGTTAATGGCTTCGGTTAATCCCTCAATATCGCCCCTTTCGAGTCCGTAATGTCTCATAATCGGCGCTAATGCGTCCTCGTAGCTGTCAACTCTCTCCTGTGCACTGGATTGATTCTTGAATCTGTTGTTGATAGCGTCTGATACCGCTTTGCCGTAAAGTTCATGGAATCTGCCGTTCTTTCCGACAAGCTCCGCAAACTCTTCTTCGGGGCTAATTTCTTCCTGACTTCCAGACTCAGACGCGCTGTTATCCGATTCCTCCGTGTCTAATCCGTATGCAACTTCCGGTGACTCCGTAGTATCGTTGTTATCAGTCCGCTCCTCACCGCCAAGTGAAGCGAGGAATTTGTCTGCTTCTGCTCCCAGTCCGCTCTGACTTCCTGATGAAGCGTTGCCTTCTCCACCTTCTCCGTCAAAAAGAGACCAGTTAAATTTGAATTTTGTCATACTTTATTTCCTTTCTGTCTTTTATAGAGCGACGAACTCTTAATTTCTGACAATGCTATTTTATATAACGCTCTTTCATATCTCTCCCCCACGAAAAAAGCCCCAGTCCGTTAAGACTGAGGCTTTCCCCGATGAATTTAAGGTTATGTTGGAATTATGAAAAAATCAGGTTCGCAAGTTAATGTGAGAATCTATCTGTATAGAACTAACTTACAGCTCTATTATAACATTTGGATTATCCCTTGTCTCAGGAATTAAAGTCGTCTACCCAGATTAATTTTACGCCGTTGTATTGACTTCTCAATTCTACAAAGGTCGCCCACACTGCATGGAATACCGCTAAAACGCTCTCAGTGTACTTGTGAGCCACGATAATGACGTGTCCGGGTTCATACACCTTCGGCATAATTCCATGCGGTAAAACGGCGCTCACGAGCACGTTGCATAGAGTCGAGTACATAATACACTCGTCATGGGTGTTCGCATGATTCACGCATTCAAAGAAAATATCATTTTCCGATACAGTCATTTTTACGGTCGTCATGCTACTTCACCTCCGAGGCGCTACGGGCTTTTTCTCTTGCTCTGTCCAGTCTGTCGGTGTTCGTTGTCTTCTTCGCCGCTCTATCTTCTGCCGACCCTTCCTCAGATGCCCCTGGAACGCCGTTATTTGCGCTCTGAGCCATCATAACTTGGTTCGGGTCTACTAGTCCCATCTGTACAGCCGCTTCCGGTGAGAGCTGAATAATAAGCTGTTGCATTTGCTGGAACTGCTGCATAAATGTATCATTCTGCTGAATCTGCTGTTTAATCTTCTCCTTGCCCTCGAATTCCATCATGTTGAGACAAACCAGTGCGGACGTTGCGTTATCAGGTGCAAACAGTCCCATCTGATAAAGCTCTTTCGCCGTCTCATTCTGTGAAGCTCTTGAAAATGGACTCTGCTTTTCTGCCGATACTTCCAAGTCAAAAATGCTTTTCTTGTGACGTGTTCCTTCGGGTGTTGTAATGTCCTGAGGTGCAATGTTCACGTTGGAATAGTCCATGTATTCATAACGGCCCGATCCATCATCAATACGGAATGTTCTCGGTTCGGTGTAGAACTGCCGAATCAGCTCTATTTCGAGATAGTACTCTTCTCTTGAACCTCGATACATCGCTTTGTTAATGTCTCTCGATAATTTGCTTCCCGCTTCCTGAAGAGCTGCTATTGCACTAGCCGCCGTTACACCGGAAGCGGTAGAACCCTGTGAGAAGTCTCTGTTTCCTGAAATCTCTTTCAGCTCGTCTATTTTCGCTTCCAAGTGAGTTTCAACGATTGCCGGGAGCGTGTCAACGTCCATCTGCTGAACTGCTGACCCAAGGTCACCTGAACCGACTTCTACAATCTCTTCATTCCAATCTGCAAAGGCTTCCTTGTTGATGTCCGCATTCTTCTTTACCCACCAACGAGGCCTTGCTTTCATCATGGTGTTTTTCATGATTGCCTGGTCGAGTTTATCAATGTCCCTCTGTGGGTACTTCATAATGTCGAGATACCCGAAGCCACACGGGCTATCTTTGACCGGGAAGCACTTACGGAATACATAAGGGTATTTGCCATGCTTATAAAAGCCGTCCTGGTACTCCGGGTTATCCTCTGAACAGAAAACGCACTGGTCACCGATGATAATAGCCATGTGCAGAATCTCACGCGGTACAAGGTGTTGCGCTACTGTCTGAGGGTCAATGTTAATGAGAACTGGTCTCATTTCCAATTTCTTGTAGTAGCAATTAATAATCTCAATGTCGTTCTGATGGTTAATATTATCATCGTGAATGTACTCGGTAATGAAGCCCTGTCTTCCTCCGCCTATCTTCTCCGCTATGTCGGGGTACTGTAGCTTCACGTCGTTCACATCAGCCACGGAAACATCAAAGAAGTATTTTGACTGCTGAATGTCTTCGATTCCCGGTTGCCAAAATACATTATGAATATCCACATTGGTTTTCTTGATGTCGCCCATTCCGTCATGTGCCATCGGGTCCCATAATACGGAGGTTATCGCCGTGCCATCTATCAGGAAGTCATAACCGGCGGTATTGTAAACCTGTTCCGCGTCCGTGTGTTCCTCGATTGCCGGGAGAATCTTTGAAAGAATCTGAGCCTCTTCCTCGTCGTCTGCTTCACGTGCCAATACATTGGCTTTCGGGAATGAGTCCATAAAATCGGCGTGTTTATTCAAGATGGAGTTTACCGCCCACGCTGAGCCGACTTCAACTTTTGCTTTGCCCGCTTCCGTCTTGCCCTGAATGACGTTCCAATGTCTGAGGCGCCACCATTCCTGATTCTCGGTTGCTTTCATGTCAACGGTTGTTTTTCCGTCCTTGTACTCGTGCAGAATCTGAAGCACCTCTGACACCTTGTCGGGTGTGAAGTGCGGTTCAGTCGGTGCGCTCTGCTGTGGCTGTTCTGTCTGCTCCTTCGGTTTATACCGTTCCGGGCGATACTCTCCGTTCTGCTGTTCCTCGTTCGGTTGTCTCTGTTCCTTCGGCTGTTCTCTGTTGGGCTGTTCCTTCTGCTGTCTTCTCGGTTCGGTCTGCTGTCTCTGCTCTCGTGGTTTCGGCTGACTTTCCCTCTGCTGTCCGTTCTGCTCTCTCTGCTGTCTGTTCGGTGTCTGCTCCGGTTTGCGGTCGTTCTGTGCGGTCTGCTGGTTCTTCTGCTCCGCTTTTGCGTCCCTTTTTGCGCCCTTTTCCGCTTTTGCGTCCTTTTTTGCGTCCTTCTGTCCGAACGGATTGTTTTTCTTGTCGGTCTCTGCTTTCCGCAGCTCTTTATTTTTCTTCATGCTTATACCTCGTAAAACGTTAATATATCGTCTGTAGTCTGTCCCTCTACCTTATCTCTGACCATGTTCAGAGGGTCGTCAATATTATTCGGGTCAATGATTTTCTTGTGGTGCATTTCTCTAGGTGCTATCGGTCTAGCCATGCACACGTAACGCCACTCGTCGTAGTTATGGTCTTCTAATGATGTGTCAATGTCCTCAACTCGTGTTTCGTCGTACATCAGCGCCGGAATGCACCGAATGAAGTGTTTACATGTATTAAAGACGTAAAACATCGGTCGCCCGGCGTCGTCAAAGGCTAAACGGTAATGACATTGCATTTTCCCCGGAATTCTCTGATGGTCGCCCCGGTCAAAGTAAACCCTGTGCTTTTCCATCGTCTCCGCTATGCTCTCGCCGCCGTCCTCCGCAAATATGGCGGGGTCTGCTATGCCGAACACGTGCCGCCCTTTCATGTATGGGTGTTCCTCTTCCATGCGGCGGATTTCCTCGGCTACATGGTCAACCGTCCATTGAACGCCTTCATTAGGTTCTCCGGTGCAGCCGTACAATTCAGCGAATCGGTACATTCTGCCCGACGGTGCCACGGCATACCACCCGACCGAGAACGGTTTGGAATAACCCCAGTCAAACCCGCGGTAGATGTTCCACCCTATCGGAATCGGGAACGGGTCAATTACGTGAGTATAACGCTGGTCGGCGTAGTGTTCCGGTGCGTCCGTAAACTCTGTGAACACTTGACCGGCGAACACGTCCCAACGCCCATACCTCCACGCCTCTCTAAGTGCTTTCGGTAACGCTTCCAACTGTGCTAAGTAATCCGGTTGTGATTCCATCAGCGCTTTATTGTCATCGACAAGAGCCTGGATAAATGCATATTCTTGTGGGTTCTCGTTAGGCTTGTATTGTTTGTCGATGAATAGGCGTTTGATGTACTGGTGCCCTTGTCCGCCGGGGTTACATGTGTAATACACGCGCTTCGGAAAGTCGTTGACACCTCTAAGGGTTGCGGTAATTGTCCGCATTTGGTACTCGCTGAGCTGTGTAGCTTCGTCCAAAAAGATAACGTCATACTCCAATCCCTGTAGTTTGTCTAAGTCCGCATCCCGGGCGCAATACATAAACTCAATCGTGGAGCCATTAGAGAATGTAAGCAGCTTCTCAGTACTGTTATAGGCGGCAAAGTCCCGCGTCATGGCTCGCAGTGTCCTAATGTGGTTGCCTTCTAATTCCTTGTAGGTACGGCGCACAATGAGCATGTGAATTCCGGGGAAGCGTTGAGCAAGCAAGATTGCTTTAACTCGCACCGCCCAAGACTTACCGCCGCCACGGGCGCCACCGTAGCCGATATATTTACGGTGACAACGTAGGAACATATCTTGCTTGGGCGATGGCGTCCCAAGCTGAACAGCCTTTAGCCGTCTGTTACTCGCTATATTCATCGCAGTACCCCCCCACAACGATTTGCACGCCCTTAACGCCCTCCGCGTCTCTTTCCTCTCGTTTCTTCGTCAGCTCTAGCCGCTCCTTTTCCAACGCTAGCCGCTCACGCTCCAACTGTAGGCGCTCCGTCTCGATTTGCTTCCGGTGGCGCTCCTGTGCAGTCTCTAGCCCGTGTAGCGATCGCTTTAACGCTTCCAACGTCTTAACACTATCCGTTAGGTCACGCAGGGCGCGCGTGTCCACTTTGTCGCTGGTGATGTCCTTGTACGCCGTCTCTGTGGTGCCGTCCTTGTGGCGCGTGGTAGATTGCACTAGATAGCGGTGCAGTTGCTCCCCGTCCTCTAGCGCCTTCCGCGTCTCCCGTTCCAACGCGTCCACCACGCCCGCAAGCCCAACCAACTCGGAAGCGACGCGGTAGGCGGTGCAGTTCTTCGCCGTCTCTACCGCCTTATCCGTCACCGCCCCACGATAGGCGGCGCGTTGTTCCGCCCAGTGTTCGCGGGCGCACTTGTTTTTTGCCGTGCCCACGTTCGCGCCGTGTCTCCGGGCGCATTCCGGCACGGAATCGGCGCCGGTGATGTATTCGTTCCGGATTCTGTCCCAATCCGGAAAGTTCTTTTTCTTCATTTTTTCCCCTTCCTTTTTTTCTGATTCCGGAACCATTCCGGATTAATACAATTCTATACGCGCGCGCGGCGTGTTTTCGCCCGCCAACCGTAACAGTGCGGCACTACTTTGTTAACGTTTTCCCGCTCAATTCATTCAAAATTGTATACAATCCAAATTCGAAAAGAGAACATCAGTTCTTTAAAAAAGTGAAGAAAATTATAAAAAAGTTGTTGACACGGTAACACCGTTGTGGTATTATATAGTTGTCAAAGGGAGAGACCCAAAGACAACAAACAACTATTAATTAACTAAAGAAAAGTGAGGTAAAAACAATGAGAAACTACACAATCAACACAACAAACGAGAGAAGCGCAAGCATCCGCAACATGTACAACGGCGACGAGTTCACAATTGCTTTTCCGCTTGTCGATGATGAGCACATGGAGAGCGCCATCCGGCGCGCGACCAGCAACGGCGAACACGATTACATAATCGCAGACCTCGACGGATTCTACAACTTTGTTGATTCCGAATTTACCAGCATTGGAGAGCTGAACGAAATCGCGGAACGAATCGAGAGACTGGAGGACGAGGACGCCGACAAGCTGGAAGCCATGGCGGAATACTGCGACAACCTGGACGACATCGAAAGCGCTTGGGATGATTCCTATTTCATCGCCGATACCACCCTGGCGGACTATGCCGAAGAACTGTGTTATGAATGCGGTTACATGCCTTCAAAGCTCCCTGGCTGGATTAGTTACCATATTGACTGGGAAGGCATAGGATACGAGCTGTCATTCGACGGCTACAGCGAAATCAACGGCGGTGTGCTGTACGTTGCACAGTAGCACAACGGGGCGAAAGCCCCGCCCGTAATGCGGCCGAAAGCCTGTTGCAAGCCAGGAGAAACGCAGAGCACGGAAAAGTGAAATCGTGTCAAATGAAGGGAGAACCAAAAAATGGAAACTATCATTGAAAATGGAAAGAGAATGGAGGGCATACCGTACCCGGTTGCAGTGTGGGACGCAAAAAACGGCATGTGGGACGATTCCATCGAGGAACTGAGCGCAATTTTTGCCAATTCCGAAGATGAAGACATTGAGTTGGCGAAGGATTACATTCTTGAATGTGTCTATGCCTTGGATGTGGACGAGGAAGAGCGGGAGCGAGAGATCGAATATTATAACAATGATGGAAACTACATCATCGACAGCAACCGCCACGAAATGCATTTGTACGTGTTCGAGATTTACGCCGAACACCGGCGGAGAAATTGAGTTGTACACAGATAAAGGCGAAGCTGTGGAAGCTGCTAAACATGCATGGGATCGCTTGCACGAGAGCGAAAGAAGGACATACCGCCGGGACAAGTGCGGCACCTTCCGCGTGTATGAGGTTAGCATTCCATATTCCGACCTAATCGGCGAAGGTGAAGAAGCATACACCGAAGACCCTTACACCGAATACGAAAAATGGGAGTGGTACAACGCGCTAAAGGAAGACTAATTGAAGGGAGAACCAAATGAAAGAAAAGAAATCCGAATATATCACCATGAAGGTTACACCAGCATTCAAGGCTAGGTCGAAAGCTCTAGCCGATGAGGAAGGGAGAAGCCTATCGAACTATATAGAGTGGCTTATAAACAACGACATTAAGAGAAGAGAACAGGAAGAAAAGGAATAACAGGCAACGCCCTCCCCTTGCGGGAGGGTTATTTTATTGCAATAAAAAAGGGATGCCGTCGCCAGCACCCCCGAAACAAATAACTATTATCAAACTAAAAGAAAAGTTCGGTAACGGTGACATTATAACACACTTTCCAAGACAAGAGAAGCCGTTTATGGTATAATATTAATGTGAATTGTTAATCATTTTCATTCTTTTCATTTTTGTAAAACTCCTGTTATAATGTTCATTGGTACTACAATTGCGGAAGCTCCCGAAGCAAAAACAGCTTTGGGAGTTTTCGTTTTTTGCCTTTTTGGTTCCCTTTGAAGGGAGAGCCATTTTACTTTTCCATGTTTCGAGTTTTTTCGAGTTTTTCCGAGTTTTTTTCGAGTTTATTCAGCCTACCATTGAGCTTTTTGAGCTCGCCCTTCATCGCTTTAACCTGATGGGCTAAATATATTTCCTTTTGTCTTGTCATGTCCATATTGATTTGTTCCCACACATGGGAAATTGTGATAGCATACGGGCAACGTTCCCATGCACTATCACAATACTTGACCATATGGTTTTCCTTGTCTTCCTTGCAGATAAACCGCCTTGACGTGTCCTCACAATATAGAATTTTGTCTTTTTCGTGTCTGTAGTAGGGGCACAAAGTATAGTGA
>OLNZ01001497.1_pt1 | contig 16458 bp, 19 predicted proteins | sample 1672981 | NCBI WGS metagenome assembly OLNZ01 (sample SAMEA3136743, study PRJEB25190) | human gut metagenome | biome: human gut; feature: human-associated habitat; material: faeces | place: Austria | collected 2013 | reverse complement strand
TAAAAAAATAATTTAAATAATTATTTATTAATAAAAATAAAATAAATAATAAAAAATAATTTTAATAATTATTTTTTTATTATTTTTTTTATTATACGGGCTTTATTTAAATTTAATAAAAAACAATTTACTTCAGCAATTGATTTTATAGCACAATCTTTTTTTTGCTTAAAATCAAATTTTTTTTTATTTTTTTTATTAGAATCCATTATTACTCCTTGAATTTTTGAAATTTTATTATATAATATTAAATATCTAAAAAAATGTTACTGGAGGTAAAATGGAAAAATTATTAAAGGATAATGAAAGAATAGATGATTTACAAATTAATAATTTAAAAATAATTCAAAACAGCGATGGATTCTGCTTTGGAATTGACAGTGTATTACTATCAGATTTTGCAAAAGGCATTAAAAAAAACTCTAAAATAATAGATTTAGGAACTGGAACAGGAATAATTGCAATTTTATTAACTGCTAAAATAATCCCTAAAATAATACTAGGTGTGGAGTTACAAGAATATGTAGCCAACATGGCAAAGAGAAGTGTAGCCTTGAATAAATTAGAAAATCAAATTAAAATAATCAATGAAGATATAAGGAATTTAGACAAGAAATTAGAATTAGGTGTTTATGATGCAATTGTAACAAATCCACCATATATGAAACAAAATACAGGATTAAAAAATGAAAACAAAAGCAAACTAATTTCTAGACATGAGATAGAATGTACTTTAGACGATATAGCAAAAACATCAAATAAACTGTTGAAGGAAAATGGCGAAATATATATGGTTCATAGACCAGATAGGCTAATGGATATAATGGAAATATTTAGGAAATATAAATTGGAAATAAAAGAAATGCGATTAGTTTTTCCTAATCCACATTCTCAAGCTAATTTAGTACTTCTTAAAGCCGTAAAAAATGCAAATCCATTCTTAAAAGTAGATGAACCCTTATATATCTATAAGGCAAAAGGAGAATACTCAGAAGAAATTTTAAAAATATATAATAAAAATTAATAATAAAGATATAAGGAGAATTTATGAAAGGCATTTTATATTTGGTGGCAACACCAATTGGAAATTTAGAAGATATCACATTAAGGGCGATTAAAATTTTAAAAAATGTGGATATAATTGCAGCAGAAGACACAAGACATACATTAAAATTATTAAATTATTTAAATATTAAAAAACCATTAATAAGCTATTACAAAGAAATAGAAAAAGTAAAATCTGAAATATTAATAAATAAACTACTTGATGGGAAAAATATAGCACTAGTATCAGATGCAGGAACACCAGGAATTTCAGATCCAGGGGAAGAAATCGTAAAAGAAGCAATTGCAAATAATATTGAAATACATCCAATACCAGGAGCATGTGCCTTTATAAATGCATTAATTTGTTCAGGCATTAATAGTAAGGAATTTATTTTTGTTGGATTTTTATCAACAAATAATAAAAATAAAAAGGAAAAACTAGAGGAATTAAAAAATGAAAATAAAACGCTTATATTCTATGAAGCTCCACATAAAATTAATTCTACACTTAAATGTATGCTGGAAATACTTGGAAACAGAAACATTACTTTAGCACGAGAAATAAGTAAAATACATGAGGAATTTATAAGAGGAAAAATCGAAGAAATTTTAGAAAAAACACAGGATACTAAGGGTGAATATGTAATTATAGTAGAAGGCACTAGTAAAAAAGATGAAAAAAAAGAATTTTTAAATACTTTATCTTTAGAGGAACATTATAATTATTATTTAAATCAGAAGATGGATAATAAGGAGATAATAAAAAGAATTGCCAAAGATAGAGATACAAATAAAAATGTAATATATCAATATTTTTTGAAGAATAAGAATAAATAGTATTTAGATAAAATAAATAAAAAGTGATTAAATCACTTTTTATTTATTTTATTCTTCTTCGCTAATTTTATAGATATTATTTGCACATTTTTTACAAATCATTTTTCCACCAAATTCAAGTAATTTTTTTGAACTGCCACAAAAGATACAATTTGGTTCATATTTCTTTAAGACTATAGAAGTTCCATCTACATATATTTCGATAGGATCTTTCTCAGAGATTCTGAATTGTGTTCTTATTTCAATAGGGATAACTACTCTTCCAAGCTCATCTACTCTTCTTATTACGCCTGTTGATTTCATATAACTCCTCCTAAAACATTTTCTGACATTTATTAAGTAACTATTATAATATCATAAAAAATTTTTAAGGTCAATAAAAATTTAGAAAAATTATTGTTTTGGTATTTATTACATAAATTAAGAATAAAATCAATTAAGAGAGGTAGTACAAGATAATGCTAAATATTATATGGCCAATTTTTTTAATAATTTCTTTTGTGTATGGAATTTGTTTTGGAAATATATCAAAAACAAATTCTGCTATTTTCGAATCAACAGAGAATGCAATTAACTTATGCTTACAACTGCTTGGAACTATTTGCTTGTGGAATGGTATAATGAAAATTGCAGAGAAAACTAGTATAATGAATAAGCTAAAAAGGACTTTAAAACCTATTCTTAAGGTTCTATTTCCAAAAATAAAAGAAAACGATGAGGAATATACAGAAATATCAATGAACATGATAGCGAACATTATGGGACTTCGGCAATGCGGCAACACCAATGGGCTTAAAGGCAATGAAATCACTACAGAAAAGGAATAAAGACAAAAATAAATTAAGTGATGAAATGGCAATTTTTATTGTACTTAATACTGCTTCAATACAGATAATTCCAACAACTGTAATTGCGATAAGAAATTCATTAGGGTCAAAAAATCCAACATCTATATTATTACCAGTTTGGATAGCTACAGTTTGTGCAGCAGTAACAGCTATAAGTGCTGCAAAAATATTGATAAAGAGAAGGTGAATATGAGCTTTGTTAATTATTTATCAAATTCTATAATTCCTATTGTTATTACAATTATAATAATTTATGCTTTAAAAGAAAAGATTAAAATATTTGATACTTTCTTAGAAGGAGCAAAAGAGGGAATGGAAATAGTAGTAACCCTTTTACCAACTTTAATAGGATTATTCGTTGCAATAGGAACTTTGAGAAGTTCTGGATTTATTGATTGTTTAGTAAATAGTGCGTCTCCAATAACTAATATCTTAGGCGTTCCGAAGGGAATAATGCCATTAGCATTTTTGAGACCGATATCGGGAAGTGCTTCTATAGCAATAGGAACAGACATAATGAAACAATACGGAGTAGACAGTAATATAGGTATTATTGCAGCTACAATTATGGGATCAACTGAAACAACATTTTATACAATAGCTATATATACAAGTGTGGTAAAAATAAAGAAAACAAGAGGGATTCTATTTGCTGCACTAATAGGAGACTTAATAGGAATGTTGGTTTCTGTAGCAATATGTCGAATTTTGTCGTAAAGTTTTGATTGACATTTAATGAATTATGTAGTATTATATTCCCATAACATATTATCTTCATATAGAAGTAATATATTAATTTCTTATTATTTATTTCTGTATTTTTGTATTCAGAAAAAAATGATTTTTATTGTCAAGAATCTAAAAAACAAAACCAAAAACAAAATTTAATTACGTCATTAATCTTGTAAATTTTTGCTTATAATACTATTGCAGTAGTCCTAAGAATAATTATAAGTAAAATTTTACAAAAATTTATATCTCCTCATATTTTTATCTACAAAGTTTTTCTTTCATGAAGGGCTATCTTATCTTGCCGTACTTTTTTTCTATAAGATGGCTCTTCTTAAATAATTTCAAATAATTTGCTAGGGGAACTTCTTGGAGCAACATTTAAGGATACAGAGGATGCTGAAAATTTTTGTCGTTGTAGCTCTTCGGTTACTGTTTTAAGTGCAAGTTCAGGGAAATTATTTTCTTTACTAAGATGAATTAATAAAGCTTGCTCAAGGCCAGAACCTATCAAGTGTGCAATAGTTTGACCAGTAGCACAATTTTCAAGATGACCTTTTGGTCCGCAAATGCGCTGTTTTAATAAGTATGGATAAGAAGAGTATTGCAAAACATTAGCATCATAATTTGATTCTAACATAACCAGAGAACTGTTTCTTAAGCTTTTAAGTATATCAGCAGAAACATGACCTAAATCAGTCGCTATACTGATTTTCTTTTTATCTTTAAAAATGTTAAATCCGCAAGGATTAGCTGCATCGTGAGGAGTTGAAAATGGTAGTATTTTTAAATCATTTAACTCAAAGGGTTGGTTATTGGTAAAAAAATTAACATTTGCAGTAGATAATTTAGGTAATGTAGAAGTCAACGCATTCCAAGTTTCTAAGTTTGAAAAAATGGGGATATTAAACTTAGAAGATAACGTACCTATACTTTTTGTATGATCAATATGTTCATGAGTAATTAAAAGAGCATCAATATCATAAGGTGTAATCCCAAAAGAATCAAGTGCAACCTCGATTCTTTTACAACTAACACCAGCATCTATTAATATTTTTGTGTTTTCTGTTTGAATAAAAAAACTATTACCACTACTACCACTATATAAACTACAACATTTTAGCATAAATTATCCTTCCTTAAGATACACGCTTTATTTTTGCACCTAAACTAGCAAATTTTTCTTCAATTTTTTCATAGCCTCTGTCAATATGATTCAAATTAAATACTTCTGTAACTCCGTTAGCTGCCATTCCAGCAATAACTAATGCTGCTCCAGCTCTTAAATCAGTAGCATATACAGGGGCTCCAGATAAATTTTCTACACCTTCAAATATTGCAGATTTGCCTTGTACTATTATATTCGCACCCATTTTATTAAGCTCTGCAGTATATTGAAAGCGCGAATCCCAAATAGACTCATTTATAACACTTGTACCAGATGCTAATGAAAGAACTACTCCCATTTGAGGTTGCAAATCTGTAGGGAAACCTGGGTAAGGAAGTGTTTTAACAATCGTCTTATTAGGTCTTTTAGTATACCATACATGAATTGTGTCATCAAAACATTCTACATTACCACCAATTTCAAGTATTTTAGAAGTTAAGGAATCTAAATGCTCAGGAATGCAATTTTTAATTAATAAATCTCCTTTAGTAGCAATTGCTGCAAGCATATAAGTACCTGCTTCTATTTGATCTGGAACTATTGAATATGTAATATTGTTTTTTAAACTTTTAACGCCATTTATTTTAATTAAGTCAGTACCAGCACCACGAATATCTGCACCAAGGGAATTTAGAAAATTAGCAACATCAACTACATGAGGTTCTTTGGCAACATTATCTATAGTTGTAATTCCTTCTGCAAAAACACTTGCTAATAGAACATTTATGGTTGCTCCTACAGAAACCACATCTAAATAAATATTAGTACCGACTAGTTTATTAGCTTTTACATTAATTTTACCTTGAGAAAGATTGACTGTAGCACCTAATGCTGCGAAACCTTTAATATGTTGATCAATAGGTCTTGCTCCTAAATTACAACCTCCAGGCAGACCAACTTCAATCTCTTTACTCCTACCAAGCATTGCACCAATAAGATAATATGATGCTCTAAATTTGCTTGTTAAATCAAGAGGAGCATGAGTTTTATTAACATTTCTATTATCAATAACTAAAGTATTAGAACCAACCCAAGAAATCTTAGAACCAAGCTGTTCTAAAATTTGACATGACAATCTTACATCTATTATATTAGGCACATTATTAAGAGTGCAAATTCCATTACAAAGTAGTGTTGCCGGAAGTATTGCAATGGCAGAATTTTTTGCTCCATGTACAGTAACTTCTCCTTTTAATGGAGTAGCACCAGTTATAACTAATTTTTCCATAATTACTTCAATCCTTTCAGCCGTAGAGTTTTTGTGCTTATACATAGAAAATAGAGTGATTATTACACTCTATAATTCTACATAAATATACCACTTATTGTGAAATTTTGCAAGACTTCAACAATTTTAAATTTTACTTTTACATCTGCACTTTGTTCAGAAATCAAACTGTATTCCTCATCTGAAAGATTGCTTTTCATTACTTCTTTTGATTCATCTGGAACAATTCCAGAGGTTACATCTACGAAGCAAAGAGGCGGGAACATTACACACCACCAATTATGACCAGCCGCATCACCTATTTTAATTCTTAAAGCATCATAATAACCTGGTGGCAAAGTTATATCTCCATATTTTTTTATAGGAAAAGAAAAATTTCCAACTTCAACAGTAACACTGTAATTAAAACCATTTTCCTGTATTGTTTTAATAGCGATAGATTGTATTTCATTTAAATTACTTTGAACAATTTTAACAACTTCTTCCTTTGTACTAGCACCTTTACTAATTTTACTAATATATGACAAAACTTTGTCTCTCACAATATATTTTAAATTCTGATCTTGTTCGGAATCGCTGTTAGCAATAATATGCAACCTAAACACGTTTTGCGAAATATCTGAACAAACAGCATTTGTATAAGATATAGCAGAAATAAAAATATATAATATTAATAATAGAATTAACAAGCAAAAACGTTTAATTTTTGAATTAGATAAAATTTTTGTAATAATTTTCAAACTAAACCTCCTTTTGAAATTTAATATAAATTTGTCAAAAAATATCTCTAAATAAAGTATTAACCATATAAAAAAATATATACATTAAAATAAAAACATAGAAATAGCAATTGTAATAAAATGCCGAAAGCCGTAGAGTTTGTCGAATTAAGACGTACGATTTTTATTGACAAATACCTAAAAAAATGGTAAAATTTACCAGTAGAAAACATAGGGGAGGAACTAGTATGAAAAAATTAAGTAGTACACAAAAAGTGTGTAGTTTTTATGTGAGCAATATGCATTTTGCAACAATGATTTTACCATTTGTAAATAAACAAATAGTAGCAAAAACAAATATTATAACATTTTTTGAAAACAACTTTACTACAAATATAGAACTAGTTTTATCAAGATTAACAATAACAGAAGAAAGAAAAAAAGAACTTTTAAGTCTTAATTGGAAGGACTCAAAAACAATAAAATATTTAAACATTGAAAAAATGCTAAAATCCAAATTAAGTAAACGGAAATAAGAATATAATAATAATAAATGGAGATAAAGAATATATCAGTATAGTAAACGAATGCATAGAAAGATACTTGGAAAAAAACATTAAAAAGGTAGAAACAAGTAATATTAAAATAATTGATTTTTATGAAGTGCGGAAATTTTAATGAAAACATAAGAGAAATATTAGACCAGCATAATGCGATATTAAACACTACTGGGGAACATAAAATAGAGGAGGTTTTTGATGGATACAAAAGAGCAGAAGAAAAACTAAATATATGAAAGGAACCAAAAAAGTTCCTTTTTTTTAATTACACAAAAATAAAAAAATATTGACAAAATAATATGAAATGCTATATACTGTAAATGCAATTAGAGAGAGAATTTTCGATTTTTAGTTAAAATAAAATTAGAAAAATGTCTTGTATTTTTGAAAGGAGGAAATGTTTTGAATAAATTTAATCAAGCACAAGAAATTGTGAAAAAATTTCATCAAGAGCATTTACTTAAATTTTATGATAATTTGGAGGAAGATAAAAAAGAGTTACTTCTAAATCAAATTCTAGAAACTGATTTTGAGCTTTTAAAAGAACTATATGAAAAGAGAAATATTGTAAGTGATTCAAAAGATAAAATAACACCTATAGCATATACAGATAAATCTAAATTATCTAAAGATGAATTAGAAAAATATAAAAAAAATGGCGAGGAAGTTATAAAGAATAATAAATATGCTGTTGTAACAATGGCAGGTGGTCAAGGTACAAGATTAGGACATGACGGACCAAAAGGAACTTTCATGTTAAATATTGATCCTCCAAAATCATTATTTGAAATTTTTTGCGAAAAATTGAATAAAATTAAAAATGAATATGGAGTAATTATACCATGGTATTTGATGACAAGCAAAGAGAATAATAATGATACAATTAAATTTTTTGAAGAGAATAATTACTTTGATTATCCAAAAGAAGCTATAAAGTTTTTTATACAAGGTGAAATTCCTATGATAGATACGAAAGGAAAAGTCATTTTAACAGCAGAAGGACTTATAAAACAAGCTGCTAATGGACATGGAGGAATATTTGAAGCAATGTTTAATAATGATATTGTAGAAGATATCAAAAACAGAGGCATAGAATGGATCTTTATAGGACCTGTAGATAATCCAATAGTACAAATGACAGATGAAGTAATGATAGGATATGCAGTGAACAAAAATGCAGCAGCTATAGGAAAATCCATTGTAAAAGCTAATCCTGGAGAAAAAGTAGGAGTATTTTGTAAAAGAAATGGCAAGCCAAGTGTAGTAGAATATACTGAGATAACGAAAGAAATGGCAGAAGAAACAGATAAAAATGGAGAATTGGTATTTGGAGAATCACATATAAATTGCAATCTATTTAATATTAATGCCATAGAAAAGATAGGGGCAGAGAAACTTCCATATCATACTGCGTTTAAAAAAGCAACATATATGGATGAGAATGGAAAGATTATTGAGCCAAAAGAACCAAACTGTTATAAATTTGAAACTTTTATATTTGATAGTTTCGAAAAGTTAGACAGTATGGAGATTTTAAGAGGGAAAAGAGAAGAGGAATTTGCACCGGTAAAAAATAAAGAAGGTGTAGATAGCCCAGAAACAGCAGTAAGTTTATATAAAGCATATTATAATTTGAAATAGTGGAGGTTTAAAATGGAGAAGTATCAAGAAAAATACGAGAAATGGTGCAATAATCCAATATTTGATGAAGAAACAAAAAGAGAATTGGAAAAAATAAAAGATAATGAAGAAGAAAAAAAAGACAGTTTTTATAAAGATTTAGAGTTTGGAACAGCAGGATTAAGAGGAATTGTAGGAGTAGGCACAAATAGGATGAACAAATATACAGTTGGAAAAGCAACTCAAGGTTTGGCAGAATACATAGTAAAAAAATCTAAACAAGAAAGAGGAGTTGCAATAGCATATGATTCAAGACATATGTCTACAGAATTTAGTGAATTAGCAGCATTAATATTAAATGCTAATGGAATAAAAACGTTTATTTTTGAAACATTAAGACCAACTCCTGAATTATCTTTTGCAGTAAGAAAACTCGGATGCATAGCAGGAATAGTAGTTACAGCAAGCCACAATCCTCCAAAATACAATGGATATAAAGTATACTGGGAAGATGGTTCTCAAATAACAGAACCTATAGATAATGAAATAATAACTGAAGTAAATAATATAGAGGATTTTTCAAAAATAAAAACAATCTCAAAGGAAGAAGCAATATCAAAAGGCTTGTACAATGTAATAAGTTTAGAATTAGATGATATGTATTTAGAAGAATTGAAGAAAAATTCACTAAATCCAGAAGAAATACAAAAAGCAGCAGACACTTTAAAAATAGTATATACTCCATTACATGGAACAGGTGGAAAACTAGTAAAAAAATTACTTCATGATCAAGGATACAAAAATGTTTATATTGTAAAAGAACAAGAAAAACCAGATGGAGATTTCCCAACAGTAAGCTATCCAAACCCAGAAGATCCAAAAGCATTTGAATATGCAATAAACTTGGCAAAAGAAGTGGATGCTGATATTGTTCTTGCCAATGATCCAGATGCAGACAGAATAGGACTTCAAGTAAAAGATTCAAAAACCGGAAATTATATAGTATTTAATGGTAATATGATAGGATTAATGATAGCAGAATACCTAATTTCGCAGAAAAAAGAGAAGGGAATATTACCCAAGAATCCAGCATTAATAAAAACAATAGTATCATCTAATATGACTGATAGAATTTGCGAATATTATGGAGTTGACCTATTTCTTGCATTAACAGGATTTAAAAATATTGCAGCAAGAATAAGACAATTTGAATCAGATAAAAGCCATAATTACATAATGGGATATGAAGAAAGCTATGGTTGTTTAATTGGAACACACGCAAGAGATAAGGATGGAATTATAGCAGTAATGATGCTTTGCGAAATTGCAGCTTACTACAAAAATAGAGGTTTAACATTATGGGAGGCAATACAAAAAATGTATGAAAAGTATGGATACTATAGAGAAGGACAAATTCCAGTTACATTAGAAGGAGCAGATGGTGCAGCTAAAATACAAGAAATGATGAAAAATATGCGCAACAATCCGCCAGAAAAACTAGGCAAATATAGGATATTAAAAATAATGGATTGTAGTATAGGAATAGAAAAAGACATTATTACAGGACAAGAAACAAAAATAGATTTACCAAAATCTAATGTGTTAAGATACTCGTTAGAAAATGACTGCTGGTGTGCAGTAAGACCATCTGGAACAGAACCTAAAATAAAATTCTATATGGGAGTTAGAGGAAACAGCTTAGAAAATGCAGAGAAAGATCTAGCTGACTTAACAGAAGCGATGAGAGAATATACAAAATAAAAATAGTAAGAGCTCAGTTCAATTATGTACTGAGCTCTGTTCTATGTTGACTTTTTCCATCCTTTTATATTGCTTCTTTTAATTGCACCATAAATATTAGTTTTTACAGTTGGAATGTTTTTTTGTAAATCGTGAATTAAGTTTTTCATATCTTCTCTTTTTGAAATTCCATCCATAGGACAGCACTTTGGCATAACCTCGATGCTATTCTTTTTAATAAAAGTTTTTATAGATTTTTCTGGTGCATATATTAAAGGACGAATAAGAGTTATTCCAGATCTGTCCATATAACTCTTTGGTGCGAATGTTCCAATAGAACCACCATATAATAAATTCAAAAAAAATGTCTCTAAAACATCATCTTCATTATGCCCCAAGGCTATTTTATTACATTTCTCACGAATTGCAACACTGTTTAAAATTCCTCTTCTCAGATTAGCACAAAGGGAACAAGGATTTTTTTCCTCTCTAATATCAAAAACAATTTCCTTAATATGTGTTTTTTCTTCAACATATTGAACTCCAATTTTTTCGCAGGTAGACTTTAAAAAAGCACTATTAAAAAAATCAAAACCAGGATTAATACTAATTGCGATTATATTAAAACTTTTATTATAAAATCTTTGGAGTGCTTTAAGCCCCATAAGTAAAGTAATGGAGTCTTTCCCGCCAGATAAACCAACTGCAATTTTATCTCCATCTTCTATCATATTATAATCATCAATTGCTTTACGTATATAACTTAACATTCTTTGCATAAAACTCACAATCCTTTTAAAATAATATACAATAAAATTATTTATTTGTAAATACTTGTTCAAGTAAATAATTTACAAAAAATACGAATAAAGTATTTAAAAAAACATAAAAATGTTATAAAATAATAAGAAAAAAATCTATTATAAATACCTTAATGTGAGGAGAAAATCATGGAAAGAAAAAATATCACCGTGGATAAAATAATGGAAATATGTGAAGGTGAACTAATATCAAGGGGAAAAGAATCTACAATTAATTCATTTTGTGCAGACACACGCAAAATAAATGTAGGGGATATTTTCATATCATTAAAATCAGAAAAAGGGTTGGAAATGCAATACATAAAGGAGGCCCTACAAAAAGGTGCAAGAGGATGTATAACCGAGCAAGATATACCCACGGAAATAATAGAAAATTACAAGGATAGAATTATTATAAAAGTAAAAGATATTATATATGCTATCCAAAAATTGGCAATATATAAAAGAAAAATGTATGATATCCCAGTAATTGCAATTACTGGAAGTGTTGGAAAAACAAGCACAAAAGATATTATTGCAAATGTTTTAAAACAGAAATTTGATGTTGCAAAAACAGAAGGAAATTATAATAATCATATAGGTGTGCCAATTACAATACTAAACTGGAGAGAAAATACAAATGCAGCTGTTGTAGAAATGGGGATGAACCATGAAGGAGAAATATCAGTATTAACCAATATTGCAAAGCCAACAATTGCAGTAATTACTAATATTGGAACAGCACATATAGGATTTCTTGGCTCAAGAGAGAATATCTTGAAAGCAAAACTAGAAATTTTAGAAGGGCTAACTAAAAATGGTAAAATTATTATTAATAATGATAATGATATGCTAAGCAATTGTAAAACAGGGGAATATAAAAAAATAACATATGGAATTAAAAACAAAAGCAATTATACAGCATATGATATAAATAGGCTAGATTATGGTTCAAACTATAAAATAAAAATAGATGATAAAGAAGAAGAAATTATGGTACCTATATCTGGAGATCATTTTATATATAACAGTTTATGTGCAATTGCTGTAGGAAGAGAAACAGGAATAGAAATAAATAAAATAATTGAAGGCATAAGAACTTTTTCAATTACAGGAGAAAGGAATGAAACTAAAAAAGTAAATGATTTAATAATAATAAATGATTATTATAATGCAAGTTATGACTCCATGAAGGCAGGATTAGAAGTTTTGAAAAATATAAAGGGAAAAAGAAAAATAGCAATATTAGGAGACATGTTAGAACTAGGTGATCATTCAGAGATTTTGCATAAAAAAGTTGGTGAGGAAGTAGCAAAAAACAAAATAGATATATTATGTACTATTGGGGACTTATCAAAATATATAGCAAAAGAAGCTATGATGCTTGGAACAAAAGAGGTGTATCAATTTAAGACAAACAAAGAGTGTATAAATAAATTAAAAAAAATAATTAAAAAAGGTGATTGTGTTTTATTAAAATCATCAAATAAAATGAATTTTGGTGAAATATCAAATTATTTACAAGGAGAAAGTTTATGGAAAAAATAAAAATAGGTGTAATTTTTGGTGGAATATCAACAGAGCATGAAGTTTCAATTGTTTCTGGGACATCAATTATTAGAAATTTAAATAAGGAAAAATATGAATTTTATCCTATTTATATTAATTTACAAGGAGAATGGTTTGAATATACATACCATAATGAAGAATTTAAGGTTGGAGACGAAATAATAGGAACAAACAAAATAGAAAATATTATTGAATATTTAAAAAAATTAGATATTGTATTTCCAGTTTTACATGGCTTATACGGTGAAGATGGGACAATACAAGGAATGTTAGAATTAATTAAAATACCATATGTAGGTGCAAAGGTATTGAGTTCAAGTATTTGTATGGATAAAGCATATTCAAAGATAATATTTGATAAAGCAAATATTCCACAAGCAGAATATATATATTTAAGGAAATATATGGATAAATATATATACATAGAAAAAGATTTTTCGGAAGAAATTCTTACCATAGACGAAATTGTAAGAAGAACATTAATGAAAATTAAATTTCCAATGTTTGTAAAACCATCAAACTCAGGTTCATCTGTTGGTATAAGTAGAGTAGAAAACGAAAAAGAGTTAATTAAAGCTATAAAATACGCAGGGAAATTTGATAATAAAATCTTAATAGAAGAAAGTTTAAAGGGACGAGAAATAGAATGTGCCGTTTTAGGAAACGAAGATATTGAGACATCATGCTTAGGAGAAATAATATCAGGAAATGAATTTTATAGCTTTAATGCAAAATATCAAAATGAAAAATCAAAAACAATAATGCCAGCGGATTTACCAGAAGAATTATCAAATAAGGTAAGAAACATAGCAAAAAAAGCTTATAAAGCAACTGATTGCAAAGGGTTAGCAAGAGTAGATTTCTTTGTAGATGATAAAAATAACAAAATTTATATCAACGAAATAAATACAATACCAGGCTTTACACAAATAAGTATGTATCCAAAATTATGGGAACAAATGGGGATAAACTATTCAGAGTTACTAGACAAATTAATAGAACTTGCATATATAAAACAACCAACTAAATAGGATTAATAATTTGGAAGGGAAAAGTATGGAATTAAAAGAAATAAAAGAATATGTTAAAAATAGTATGTCAGAAAAAAGATTTTATCATAGTCAATGTGTGATGGAAAGAGCTAAAGAATTGGCTCAAAAATATGGATATGATAAAGAAATCGCTGCGAAAGTTGGAATAGCACATGATATAGCAAAAGAAATACCGGATGATGAAAAGCTGAAATATGTAAAAGAAAACAATATCAGAACAGATAAAATAGAACGAGAAAATCCAGCATTACTACATGCAAAAATAGGACAAGATATAGCAATAAAAAAATTAAATTTTACACCAGAAATGGGACAAGCAATACGCGCACACACAACAGGGATAGAAAATATGAGCTTACTGGCTAAAATATTATTTATAGCAGACAGAACAAGCAGTGAAAGAGGATTTGCGGATATAGAATATTTAAATGATTTATTAGATGAGAATATAGATAAAGCCGTGTTATATATAATAGACAAAAAAATAATGTTACAAATAGAAAAGAAAACAACCATTCATCCAGATAGTATAATAGCAAGAAATTGGTTAATAAAAAATGGAAACATATAAAAACAAATAAAATAGAAAAAAATAGAATAAAATAGAAAAGAGGAAAAAAATGAGATTTATACATATGGCAGATATGCACTTTGATAGTCCATTTACCGTTCTTAACAAGTGGGAAAATCTAGGAGATTTAAGGAGACTAGAGCAAAGAAAGGTTTTCAAAAAAATAATTTTAAAAATAAAAGAAGAAAAAATACCATTTTTATTCATAGCAGGAGATCTATATGAACATCAATATATAAGACAAACAACAATAGAATATATAAATAATTTATTTAAAGAAATTCCAGAAACAAAAATCTTTATAACACCAGGAAATCATGATCCACTTTTAAAAAAGTCATATTACAACAATTTTAAATGGAATGAAAATGTTTATATATTTAATGCAGAAATTCAAAAATACGAATTTGACGCCTGTGACATATATGGTTTTGGGTTTAATGATTTTTATTTTAATAATTCAAAAATAGAAGAAATTAAAATACAAAATAAAAATAAAATAAATATTTTAATAACACACGGAGATTTAAATGCAGGCCAAACGTTTGAAATGCAATACAACCCAATAAATGAAAATAAATTAAAGGAAATAGGCTTTGATTACGTAGCACTTGGGCATATTCACAAAAGAGAAACAAATGGAAATATAGTATATCCTGGATCATGTATATCTTTTGGATTTGACGAATTAGGTGAGCATGGAATTTTAGATGTTAATTTAGAAAAAAATAAATTAAAAATAAATTTTGAAAAAATGGATGAAAAAGAATTTGCAGAAATTAATTTAAATATTTCTGAAATTTATTCTGAAGAGGAATTAATTGAAAAAATAAATTTAATTGTTTTAGAAGAAAATAAATATTATAAAATAATATTAGAAGGAAATAAAAATACTGAAGTAAATACAAATAAAATACTAAAAAATATAAATAAAAAAAATATATTAAAAATAAAAGATTTATCAAAAGTAAAAATTGATTTAAATAAAATAAAAGAAGAAAATAATTTAAAAAGTTATTTTATAAAAGAAATACTAGAATTACAAAAAGAAAACAATTATACAGATAAAGAAATAGAAAATGCAATACAGATAGGTCTGCAAGCAATTCAAAACTAGAGGTGGTTTTTTGAAAATAAATAATTTAAAAATAAATGGATTTGGAAAAATAGAAAATAGAGAAATAAACCTTTCAGGAAATATTAATTTAATATATGGGAAAAATGAAACAGGAAAAACAACATTATTGAAATTTATTTCAGGAATGTTTTATGGGATTTCAAAAAATAAAAATAAAAAAGAAATTTCTGACTATGAAAGGTATACTCCTTGGAAAGCAGAAGAATTTTCAGGAAAACTAAAATATACCTTAGATAATAATGAAACATATGAAATATTTAGAGATTTTAATAAAAAAAATCCAAAAATATATAAGGATTCAGAAGATATTTCTAAAAATTTCAATATAGATAAAACAAAGGGAAATGAGTTTTTTTATGAACAAACAAATATTGATGAACAAACATTTTCTTCAACAACATTAATTGAACAAAAAGAAGTGGTATTAGATAACAACGAACAAAACGTTTTAGTACAAAAAATTGCCAATTTGTTATCAACGGGAGAGGAAAACATTTCATACAAAAAGACAAAAGAGCTTTTAAGCAAGAAACAAAACGAAGAGGTTGGAAGCTCAAGAACCGTAGGCAGACCGTTAAATGTTGTTACTGAAAAAATAGAAAGGTTAATGAAAGAGAAAGAAAACCTAATAATAAGTGATGAAAAAAAAGAAGAAATAGAAATAAGACAAGAAAACACAAAAAATAAAATAGATGAAAAAGAAATAAAAATAAATTTAATAAAAAAAATAAATTTAAAAAAAATAGAAGAAAATATTGAAGATGAAAAAATAAAAACAAATAATGAGATAATAAATAATGAAAAAATAAAAATAAATAATTTAAAAAATAAA
>OLNZ01001493.1_pt1 | contig 16509 bp, 10 predicted proteins | sample 1672981 | NCBI WGS metagenome assembly OLNZ01 (sample SAMEA3136743, study PRJEB25190) | human gut metagenome | biome: human gut; feature: human-associated habitat; material: faeces | place: Austria | collected 2013 | reverse complement strand
AGCATACCTGCAAGAGCTGCTAAGAAGCCCATGTTTGTATAAGCAATAAAGTAAACCTTGTTTGTATTAATACCGGAAAGCTTTGTTGCTTTTTCGTTACCACCTACTGCGTAGAAGTAACGGCCTGTTGTTGTTTTGCTTGTGATGTATCCGTAGATCAGAACTACCAGTGCTACCCATACAAGAGCAGTCGGAATACCTTTGTACTGAGCCAGACGGAACATGAATACTAAAATAACTGCACAGATGATCACGGTTCTGATTACCATTGCGCTCAGAGCTTCCATTTCGTAGCCCTTCTTTGCACGGTTCATGCGGTTCTTGATCTGAACCAGTACATAGATCACACAGGCGATCACACCAACTAACATACAGGTAATATTGAATCCGTTTCCACCTAAGAAATCAGGAATATAACATTCAGCACCACCGCCGAATACTTTAACGAATCCTGCATTTGTCAGGGAAACTGTTAAGCCGTTCAGTACAACGTTTGAAAGTCCACGGAATACCAACATACCGGACAGTGTTGTAATGAAAGGAGGTACATGTACATATGCGATCCAGAAAGCCTGCCATGCACCGATCAGAAGACCGATCAGAAGCATCATAATAGATGCAGCCCAAGGATTCATTCCTTTGCTTTCCATTAATGTTGCACCGACAGCACCTGCGAAGCAGACAACCGAACCAACCGAAAGATCGATGTTACCACCGGTTAAGATACATAATAACATACCAGTTGCCAGAACAAATACGTATGCGTTCTGGGAAATTAAGTTACTTACGTTCTGTGGGAGAAGAATTTTACCACCTGTCTGCCACGTAAAGAACAACGTAACTAATACTAAAACAATAATCATTGTATATTTTTTGACACCATTCATCAATTTTGCTTTATCCATTGTTTACGCTCCTTTATTTGAAGATTTTAAAATATGTGACATAATGATTTCCTGCGATGCTTCCTCACCTTGCAGTTCTCCGACGATTCTTCCTTCATTCATGATATAAATTCTGTCACACATACCAAGTACTTCAGGAAGCTCTGAAGAAATCATGATAACAGATTTTCCTTCTGCCACCAACTGATTGATAATACAGTAAATCTCGTATTTCGCTCCAACGTCGATACCTCTTGTCGGCTCGTCGAGGATCAATACATCCGGATCTGCGAACATCCATTTAGCCAGTAATACTTTCTGCTGGTTACCACCGGAAAGATTACCGACATTCTGCTCTACAGACGGACATTTCGTGCGTAATTTTTCTTTGTAATCTACTGCAATCGCATATTCCTCATCCTGATCGATCACACCATGTCTGCTGATCGCATCCAGATTTGCAAGCGTCGTATTGATCTTGATCGGGTTGGAAAGGATCAGTCCGTTTCCTTTTCGATCTTCTGTTACATATGCCAGCTTATGATGAATGGCATCTCTTACATTCTTCAGATGTACCTCTTCACCATTCAGCTTTAAGGAGCCGGAGATCTTTGTACCGTAGCTCTTACCGAATAAGCTCATGGCAAGCTCTGTACGTCCGGCGCCCATCAGACCTGCGATACCAACAACCTCACCTTTACGGACGTTGATGCTGACATTGTCAACAACCTTACGTTCCGTGTAAAGCGGATGGTAAACCGTCCAGTCCTTTGTCTCCAGGTTGATCTCTCCGAATTTCTTATTCTCGCGTTTCGGGAAACGGTCTGTCAGCTCACGGCCAACCATACCTTTGATGATACGCGCTTCGGAAATATCGTCTTTTTCTTTATCCAATGTTTCAATCGTAGATCCGTCTCGAATAACCGTGATCTTATCTGCTACATAAGAGATCTCATTCAGCTTATGAGAGATGATGATTGAAGTCATACCTTCTTTTTTGAACTTCAGGAGTAAATCCAGAAGTGCCTGAGAATCATCCTCATTCAAGGAGGCAGTCGGCTCATCCAGAATCAGGAGCTTTGCATGCTTTGCAAGTGCTTTTGCAATTTCAACCAGCTGCTGTTTACCTGTACCGATATCTTTGATCAATGTTCTGGAAGATTCTTTCAGCCCTACTGTTCTCATATATTTCTCAGCTTCGCCGTAAGTATCGTTCCAGTTGATCGCAAATTTCTTTCCTCTCTCGTTACCGAGGAACATGTTCTCACCGATGCTCATGTAAGGGATCAATGCCAGTTCCTGATGGATAATGACAATTCCCTTTTCTTCACTATCTTTAATTTTAGAGAATTTACAAACTTCTCCGTCATATATAATATCGCCTTCATAGCTACCGTAAGGGTAGATACCACTTAAAACATTCATAAGGGTAGATTTACCGGCTCCGTTTTCTCCAACCAGAGCGTGAATCTCGCCTTCTTCTACCTGAAGATTTACATTATCAAGTGCCTTAACACCGGGGAATGTTTTGGTGATATTTTTCATTTCCAATAATACTTTCGCCAATTGTATCCCTCCTAATATCTAATATCTAATGTTTACATAATGACTGCTCCGCAATCATTATATTCCTTACCTTTTGAGATTAACAGGCGGGGGTGAACCCGCCTGTTATTGTTTTTATTTTGTTGTGATAATCACGGAAACCTCTCACATGCTATAACCTGCTTCGCAAGTTATTCAGTCGCACATTTCAGGGTCGCAAATATGTGACAATTACTGTAAATCTGCTTCTGTGTAGTATCCTGAATCTACTAACAGTTCTTTGTAGTTATTAGCATCTGCGAATACAGGCTCGCAAAGGAATGAAGGAATAACGCCTGTACCGTTGTCATAAGACTCTGTATCGTTAACTTCTACTTCCTGTCCTTCGATGATCTGACCAACCATCTTTACAACCTGGCTTGCAAGTGTACGTGTATCTTTGAAGATAGACATTGACTGTTTGCCGGCGATCATGTTCTTAACGTTTGCAATATCACAGTCCTGACCGGTGATGATCGGGTAATCGCCTGTGTAGTTAGCTGCAAGTGCGTTCTCAACACCAAGTGCTGTAGAGTCGTTTGAGCAAAGAACTGCATCAAGCTTTGTGCCATCTGCGTAGTAAGAAGCAAGGATGTTTTCCATTCTGGACTGAGCTGTTTCTGTAGACCAGTTAGCTGTTGCTACGTCTGCGAATTCCTTCTGGCCTGATTTGATAACCAGTTTGCCTTCGTCGATGTACTTATTCAGAACATCCATTGCGCCGCCGTAGAAGAAGTTAGCATTGTTATCACCCGGGTCACCGGTGAATACTTCAAGATTGAACGGTCCTGCTGCATTGTCAAGGTCTAAGTTGTCACGGATGTACTCGCCCTGCTTTGTACCAACCATGTAGTTATCGAATGTTGCGTAGTAAGAAACTGCATCTGAATCCATGATCAGACGGTCATATGCGATAACAGGAATGCCTGCTTCTTTTGCCTGGCTCATTACTGTACCAAGTGAGCTGCCATCGATGGAAGCGATAACTAAAACGTCAACACCTTCTGTGATCATGTTCTCGATCTGGGATACCTGTGTAGCTGTATCGTTAGATGCATACTGGATATCTACTTTGTAGCCGGCTGCTTCGAGCTCTGCCTGCATGTTTGAACCATCCTGATTCCAACGCTGCAGATCCTTTGTCGGCATTGCTACACCAACAAATCCGCCTTCGCCTGCACTCGCGCTGTCGTCTGTGGCTGCGCTGTCATCAGCAGTATCTGTTGCTGCTGCATCTGTTGCTGCGCTGTCGTCTGCAGCTGCGCTGTCATCTGTTGCTGCGCTGCTTCCACAACCAACTAACAGAGAAGCTACCATTGCTGTGCTGAGTAATACACTTAATAATTTCTTCTTCATATTGAAGTCCTCCCTTAATTAAAATATATTGTGTTACAAATCATTCCGTTTTTAGGTTTTCTTTGTTACAAGTAAAATGTACCATACCTTCAATAGCAATAGTTTGCGAATTTCTGTCATTTTTTAAGATATGACATACCATAAAAAAAGAAGTGCTAGCACAAAATTGTTGTGTGTACCAGCACTTTTTGCAATAATTTACTATTGATTTTTTATTTTTGCGTGCTCGTGCCCTCAATCGCGCACATTCAAATAAACCTCTTCTTTCAAGTGGAATCCGCTGTTTATAATGACTTCCTGCATATTGTCAGCATTCACCGCGATTGGTTCGAGCACAACAGCAGGCACATCATAAGTACCGTCATATGCTTTCCGGTCAGTCTGTATGTCCTCTCCCCTTGCCAGCTGGCATGCATAAACAGCCGCAGCCTGCGCCTGCTTCTCCACCGGCTTATACACGGTCATAACCTGCGTTCCTTCCACAATACGCTGGCATGCTTCCAGCTCCGCATCCTGTCCGACGATCCTGATCTTGCTTGCCAGCCGCTTTTCCGCAAGCGCACGCACAGTACTTGTAGCGATACCGTCGTTACCGCACATGATCGCATCCAGGCCATCCAGAAGCTCCGGATGTTCATTGATATAATCATAGGCAAGCTCTGCCTTCCAGCCGTCCGCATGCATGCTTCCCACGATCTCGATGTCATTTTCATCCATCACAGCCTGAAAGCCCTTTTCCACCTGCGACACATTATTATCCGCAGTCGGTCCGGAAAGCATAAGTACTTTTTTGTTTGGCAGTCCTGCCTGTACAAGCGCCTGCCCCATCAGCGTTCCTACCTTTTCATTATCGAAGGAAATATACAGATCCACATTGGCATTTTTGATCATACGGTCATAGGCGATCACCCGTATGCCCGCATCCTCTGCTTCCGCGATCACATCCGCCATTCCATCCGAATCGATGCAGACAACAACAAGCACATCCACCTTTTTCTTGATCAGATACCGGATCTGTGAGATCTGCGTGTCGATATCACCGTTGGCATTCTGCACATTGACTTCCGCACCATATTCCTTCGCAGTGGAAACAAATACATCCCGGTCCTTCTGCCATCTTTCTATGACAAAGGAATCAAACACAAGTCCGATCTGCACCGGTGTATCATCCTGCTTCTCTTCCTCCTGCTCCGTTTCCTGTAATTTACCGCAGCCCGTCAGCAGGAGCAGGCATACAACAAACAGCATAAACCTTTTCTTCATCTGTTATTTGCCCTCCTTAAACTCCGTAGGGGTCACACCTACATTTTTCTTAAAGGTGCGGCTGAAATAATTCGGATCGGAATAGCCGACCGCCGAACAGATCTCTTTCATACTGCTGTCACCTGCCTGAAGCATTTCCTTTGCCTTTGATATCCTGACATTCGTCAGATATTCGATAAAGTTTTCACCGGTCGCTTCTTTAAATACTTTGCTGAAATAATACGGACTGATATCTACCTCGCGCGATACATCGTCCAGCGAAATATCCTTGCTGTAATGCCCCGCAATATAATCCTTTGCCCGATCAATAATACTGCTTGACTGTTCTTCCTTCCGTGTCATGACAGTGCGACATGCCTGTGTGATCTTGTCAATATACCATTTCCGCAGATCTTCATACTGGGTAATTGCCAGCAGCGACGGCAGATAATCCTGTCTGGAGCGGAAATGATACACCTTACCACTGTTCTCATAAGTGACATGCTCCGCCCAAAGCACAAATTCCAGCACCTTCAGCTTGATATCCATTTCACAGTTCGGGTAATTCTCCAGCATCCAGTCAAAAAACTGATTAGCTGCTGCTACCGATCCGTTCAGATCACCTTTTTCCAGCGCATCAAATAAAAGACGCTCTGTTTCTACCGGGTAATTTTCCTCATATTCGCAGCCGATCGGCAGGTCATCTACGTGCGCAACCGTTCCTGTCGTTGTTGTCAGGGAATCCAGCGCCTCATTATAAGATTCCATTGCCTCACTTAAGGGGCGGACAGATCCAAATCCCGCGCGGAATGCCACATCCAGATGCTTTCTGAGCTTTCTGACCATAACACGCGCTTTTTCGATCATTTCAATACGCTCATTATATTCCTGCTTCGGCTCTTCCCATGGGATAAAAACTGCGATCTTGTTTGCCATGACTGAGCCCACGATTCCCGGAAAATAGCTTTTGACCACTTCACGCACTTCTCTGACATGGTTCTGCACGCGGACACTGGTTCCGACCGCATTCGTCATATGATTGCCTTCCTGATCCTCGCCAAAAACAAGTGCCATCATACAGCCATAATCCATCGAAAGCCCCAGCAGATTTTTGAAATTTTCGATATCGTCCTCAAAGAATTCCTGAAACAGGATATTATAAACAAGTCCGTTTTCAATGATCGGAACAACCGTTTCCATTTTCTCGCGGATCATCAGATCCTTCGAGCGTTTTTCCCGTTCTTTGTCGATCAGATGCATGGCACGCTTCACAACTGCTACGATCTCGGTTCTGTCAACCGGTTTGTTCAGATATTCCAGCACGCCAAGTCCAATGGCCTCCTTGGCATAATCAAATTTATCATAGGCAGACATCACAATAAAAATTGTATTCGTGTTTGTCTCCCGGATCTCACGCATTGCCTCGATCCCATTAATACCGGGCATCTGGATATCCATGATCGCAATATCGGGGCCAAAATGCTCCGCCAGCTCGATCACGCTTCTGCCGGTCTTGGCAGATTCGATCACACATGTATCCCCAAATTCCTTTGATAAGATGAACCGGAGGGAATCAATCACGATCCCTTCGTCATCTGCCAGCATAATCTTATACATACCTTATCCTCTCTCCGTAATCATTACATTTCACATTTTCAAATAAGGAATCCGGATCACTACCTCCGTTCCCCTGCCCGGTCCTTCACTCATCATGACAAACTCTTCCGCTCCGTCAAAAAACAGATGGAGGCGTTCCATTACATTGTTCAGACCGACACCGTTGGAATCTCCCGTATCTTCCTGATGGGAAATGCAGTTCTGCATCACCTGCGCGATTCGTTCTTCCGTCATGCCAACACCGTTGTCTTTGATACTGATACAGACTTTTTCCTCTTCCCGGTAAACAGAAAGCACGATCCGCCCTTCCCAGTCAATATTACGGATTCCGTAATTGACACTATTTTCCACGATCGGCTGCAGGAGCATGCTCGGAATATGCACGCCCAGAAGGGATTCATCTACTTTTTTCTCAAAATGGATCTCCCCCGAAAACCGGACGTTTAATATATAAATATAATTATCCACAAGCCGGATTTCTTCTTCCAGCGTGACTTCATCATGATCCTTCTTAATATTGTAGCGGAAAAACGCAGCCATATTCTGGATATAATCATAGGTACGGTCCGCGCTTTCCATCATGGCAAGCTGTGCACCCGCATTCAATGAATTAAACAGAAAGTGCGGATTGATCTGTGCCTGCAGATATTTCAGCTGGGCATCCTTCAGATGTGTTTCCATCAGAAGCTCCTTTTCCTTCATCTGCCGCTCTTTTTCAAGGCTCTCCCGGAGACGGTTTATATAAGCCGGAATACTCTGCAGCATCCGGTTAAACGCTACCGTTACGACACCGATCTCATCCATCGAATGCACTTCCACCATATCTGCCTGATCCAGCTCTCCGTTTGCCACACGATACGCTGCATCCGAAAGCTTCCGCAACGGCTTTGTGATATTTCTCGTAAACATGACGACCATTAAAAGGGTACAAAGTGTCAGTGCGATAAATATAAAGATGCTGACCATTTCCAGATATTGCAGGGAATCGGAAAGCACTTCATAATCCCCGGTATTGGTACGGAACCGCCTGTTATTCAGACTCAGTATATACATCTGCAAATATCCATAAAGCTGCGATGCATCATCATAATATGCTTTTTATTTTTCTACATTACGCCCTCTTTTTGCCTCTATCGTATCCGCCGTCAGCGTCAGATATGTCTCTGACATGTAATGGATATTTCGCTCCATCAGAAGAAGCTCGTCCCCTGTTGCCTTTGTCCGAAGTCCCGCGATCAGATCTGCATAATTCTGCTCGTTTTTATAATATTCCTCCATGGCATCTGTCGTCTTTGTATTCAGATAAGAAGTCATGCTGGACTGCAGACCGTCAAGCGCATCCGCGATCGCATTCAGCCTGACATTGTCCGCGTAGATTTCATCCAGCTGCACGGTGATCTTGTTGATATTCAGATACATGAACACATTCACAAGCAGCATGACAAGGATCGTCAGAACGAATACACAGATCAGCTTTGTCCGGATTGAGAGAGCCGCGAAGGCGTCAGTCAGTTTCTTGGGCATCGTCCGCGCCTCCTTCCCCCAGCGTCTGTGCATCCAGTAGTGAGATATCTACTGCAAAATATTCATTTGCATAACCACTTTCCTGATATTCCGTAAGAGCATCCACGCAATATCTGCCCATCTGCTTTGTATCGAGCGTCACGGAAGAATGGATGATATCTTTCCGGATCGCACTTCTGATCATATCGGATTCGTAATATCCCACGATCTCAATATCCCCAACCTTGTTATAATCGACAACCGCCTGATAAACGCAGGTCGTATTTTGTTCATTCAGGCAGATCATCACGTCCGGCAGCGTATCTCTCGTCATAAAAATATCACGGATCGCCTCTTCAGCGGCAAATGCCGATCCACTCTGTACCGGAACCGCCTCAATCTGTACCAGATTACCAAACCCTTCTCCGTCAATCACCTCCTGCATAGAGGCAAGAAGGATACTCTGACTTGTATCCGCGCGTTCCGCATCCAAAAGTACCATGACATTTTGCCTGCTGCCATATCCCTTTACCTGTTTTTCTCTTATGATATCGCAGAGCTGGTTCCCATACTCTCTGCCAAGATTATAATAGCTGATGCTCACATAACTCTGCCTGCCCGCCTGTGTGTTATCCTCCAGCACAGTCACGACAGGAATTCCGTTGTCTTCCGCTTCCCTGATAAGATCTGTCATCATGGCACTTTCATCCGCCTCCACAATGATACCATCCACCTTGGAATCGATCGCAATCTTCATCAGATCCCGCTTGTCGTAATCCGTTTCCAGATTAAGCCCCGGCATTTCAATATAAGCATCTGCTTTCTGTGCTTCCTCCAACGCGCCTGCATAAACATTCTGCCAGAACGGCAGGCTGTCATCATTGGTGATCATCATATAATAGCTGCTGTATTCTTCTGCATCCTGTACCTTTTGCAGCACCTGACTTTCCCGCTTCCGCATATGGAAATAGAACACGCACATAATGACCATCAGTGCAGCCAGCAGATAAAAAGGAAGTATCTGCGCGATTTTCCCAGCTTTTTCTTTCCATCCGTTTCTTTTTTTCATATATAATATCTATAACTTTCTTCTCTTTTTACAGCAATTTCTTTTTCTTTAATACAACAAGTGCCACAACACAGATCACTGCTATGGCCACACAGATAATAGTGAACCCGTAAGGTGTCTTCGCAAGCGGCATCCAGGCTGCACTTACATTCATTCCGTAAATGCCGGAAATAACGGTCGGGATCGCCATAACGAGCGTAATGGAGGTCAGGAATTTCATCACATTGTTCAGTCGGTTATTTAAGATCGTGGATACGAGCTCCCGGGCACCATGGATAATATCTCTGTAAATGTTTGTCATTTCAATTGCCTGCCTGTTCTCGACTATGACATCATCCAGTAGTTCCTTATCCTCCGGATACTGCTCGATCCGCTCATAACGGGTCAGTCGTTCGAGTACAACTCTGTTTGCACTTAATGACGTTGCGAAATAGACAAGGTTGCTTTCCAGTTCATGTAAGTGGATCAGATCTCTGTCCTCTGTATCATTTTCTTCGCTGACTCTCTGCTCGATCTCGCTGCGCCGCTTATCAATAACACGCAGAAATGCCTGATACATATTGGTTGTCCGAAGCAGGATCTGATACACAAAACGCATCTTCTTTTTTGTCGAGAATCCTTTGACGAGATTTTGTGAAAAATAAGTCAGCACCGGTGTCTCTGTACCGCATACCGTGATGATCGCATTTCTCACAAGCAGGATACCCAGAGGAATTGTCGTATAAGCATTCTGGTTATTACGCACCTCAGCCGACGGGATATCGACAAGAATCAGTGTATACCCATCTTCCAGCTGCACACGGGAGCTTTCCTCATCATCCAGTGCTGCCTTCATATCGTTAACATCAATTCCATATTGTTTGGCTGTCGAGACGATCTCATCCATATCAGGAGTTATGAGGTTTACCCATACGTCCGGCTCAAAATCTTTCAGTTTTGACAAAACTCCATTGTCTGTCTTATATATACAGCGCATAAAAAACCTCCCATTTTGCATACCTTGTTATCAGTTTACATCTTTTCAACATTCGGTGCAATAAAATCCTCTAAATCCGGGCAGTAGTGTATAGAGCAGCAGAAATGCGTGCATTTTCCTCGTCGCCATAACAGAGACGAGATACGCTTCGCGAATCTCGCTCTGATCAGCGGTCGTCGAATGTCTGCCCATGCAAGCATGGCATTCATTCTCCTCGTCGCCATGACAAAAAATCTCCGGCGGACGACTGTGCATCCGCCGGAGCTTCCCTGTTTCTGTTTCTATTACAGATTGCAAGATCCCGTATTTTTATTTCTTTACTTTGATCTTCTTCACTGCAGATTCAATCTTCATATCTGCTTTCAGCTCGTTTGTACCTTCAGCCACTACTTTGTAATAGTATGTTTTCTTCTTTACTGCTTTACCTGTATAGCTTAAGGACTTTTTGTTCTTGTTCTTCTTGGTTACCTTGACAGTTGCAACCTTTGTATACTTGCCGCCCTTCTTCATGGAACGATAAACTGTATACTTCTTTGCGCCCGGTACCGTGTTGAAGGTTACTGTTACTTTGCCTTTCTTGCTGTTTTTCAGCGTAACGGTGTTGATACCGTCTGCTGTTACCTTGGCAGCCTTGGAAGACATAACCGAATATACGTTGGAATCCGTTCCGGCCATCGGTGTTTCCCCATAAGCCTGAACCGTATAATAATAGGTCACGCCTGCTGGAACATCCTCATAATCATAAGCGGTAGTGCCAACAACAGAACCTGTCACACCGTTATATTCTTCATAGCTTTCATAGCTGCTGCTGTCTCTGTAGCCATCCGTTCTCAGAGAAGAAGTAGTAAAGTAGAAATCATCATTTCCGTCCTTCTTGATCAAGGAACCTGATGGCAGATAATACAGTTTCTTATCTTTGTCATAAGTGCCTTCATAGACAGAACGGTATACTTTGTAGTATTTTGCTCCCTTTACTGCTTTCCATGTGATCTTGACACCATTGACCGTCTTGCCGTCAGAGGTCTTCTTTGTCACAGCAGACGCCTTAATACCTTTGACCGGTGCAAGACTGTTCATGGAGGACGACCAGTTGGAAGCCGATGTCCATCTTCCGTATACGTTTCCTTTTCCTACCGCACGGATACGAACTGATACTGTTTCTCCTGCGCCAAGTCCCTTGATAGTATAAGTGTTTTTCTTTGTAGAAGCCTTGAGCGGTGTTGTATTCTTTGCATATCCGTTGATATCGAACATGGTGTATTCCAGCTCATATTTCGCAGCAAATGTATCCTTGTCCCATGTGATCTTTGCATTGGAACCGTTTACTTCACCATATATATTTTTGACAGTCGTATCCAGTGCCATCAATGCAGAACCGCCGCCGGATACATATTCCGTCTTACCGCCTGCCTTATAATAAGCAATAACAACATAGCTGTATTTCTGACCTGCTGCCAGCTTCTTATCCGTCAGACTTGTTTTGGATTTTCCAAGTGTTTTGATCAGTTCATAGCGGTTATCTGACAGATAATCTTTCCTGCCGGACGCACTGAATTTCTTGGAAATCGTCTTCGGATCCGTATTTTCAGAACTGGAACGATAAATTTCATATTTTACGGCATTCGGTACCTTCGTCCACTTGATCTTTGCAGAAGACTTGGATGCCTTTGTAACGGAAACAGAAATATTGGCTGCATCTGCTGCTTTTACTGTGACCACTCTGTAATCGCTGTAATATTTCTCTTTCGTATCACGGTTGTAATAATAGCCACGAACCTTATACGTATAAGATACGCCGTTTTTCAGACCTGTGTCCTTATAAACATCATCTGTCATAGTCGCAATCTTTTTAAACTTCTTACCGCTCTTGCGATAGATTTCATAACCTGTGTTATATCCGCCGACAGTCAGCTTTACACTGTTCTTTGTTGCATAAGTGGAAACAGTCGGCTTGTCCGGCTTTGCATATTTATAGCTTACCATATTAGATGGTGCACTGATCGGTATGTAAGAATCATAACTGTAAGTAACCGGTGTCGTCTTTTCTACACCGTTTACCTTTATTTTCTTTGTTGTCTTATAAGTGATCGGTGTCTGATTACCAGTCTGCAGACTCTTGTCATAGGTATATGCGACAAAATAATAAGTTCTGCCCGGTACCAGATTCATATCACTCATTGCCGTGCTCGCATTATAAGAGCCGGATTCTGTTGTATACTTCACTTTATTTAATGCCAGCCGGTCTGCATCCGAAAGCTGATACTCCATTTCTCCATCTGCAGAACTCGGTTTCTGGAACTTTGTCGTATAATATGCCGGGAACGATGCTGCCTCATATGCAAATACAACTACATTTTTATCTGTTCCGTCCCATACCAGTCTCGGTCCTGTTGTTCCATAAGATCCGTCATTATTGGAATATTTTTCCACATGCAGATTGGTTACAGGTGTCAGTACCTGTGTATTCCGGGCAGCAGTTACACCTGCTACTGCTTTGATCGTTTCGAGACTCTGATCATTATAATATTTTTCATAATCGGTCAGGCTTGACGGTACAACCGCAAAATAGTAATAGCTGTAATTTTTATCCGTTGTTAATTCAAGCTCGCCCGTATCACTGGAATAGAAATAATTTACGGCAAAATCAGACGTGCTCAGCCCCAGTTTCTGTAATGTTGCACTATCCTTATAATAAACGTCACTAAAATTAGCTGTTGTCAGACTGATCGCCTTTTTGGAAGCGATTCTGTAAATACGATAATCTTCACAATTTGCCAGTGTTGTGTACGTAATACGGATCTTATTTTTATTGGTTGAATATCCTGATCCGCTTACCTCCGTTGCTACCGGAATATATCTGGCTGTCACAGAAGGAACCGCACCAACCGCCTGTGGTGCTGTATATGTATAAGTATATGGTTCAGACCATTCGCCAAATGCATCGATCACATTGACTGTATTTCCACTCTGTACACCATTTTCTGTGATCACCTTATTTTCCTGATGATAGTACAGACCACGTACACGCAGTCTGACTGACTGACCGTTTGTCAGGTACTTGTCATAAGTAAATCCGGTATAAGAACTCATCCGGTGTGGTGTACCGGATTTTTCATGTGCATTGTATTCGGTATTTAAAAGAGCGCCGTTTACCTCCACTTCATAACCGACTAAAAGCTCCTGTCCGGCGCTGTTTTTCTGGTCGGCTTTTATATGAAGGGTATTCCAGCTGAATGTAACATTTTGCGCATTCAATGCAATCTCCGTATATCCATAGTACTTTTTGATACGTTTTCCGCCTTCATAAACAGAATGGTAGCCTGCATTTTTATAACATTTGCCGCCTACTGCATAATAATCCGGTGAAACGTCATATTTATTCTGCCCCTGCTTCTGATAATAAGCATCTGATTTTGTATAACGGCCATACTGCTTCCTGAAAGCCTGAAGACCTGCTGTATCATCGGAAAAGCTGCCTGTCATCGGCATATTGTTTTCTGCCTTTACATGATAATAAGCACATTCTTTTCCGTTTATGTTAACTGTACCAAGGTCGCTGTAATAGGTTCCGTTAACTTTATATAACCGGGTAGCAGCATCCAGATAAGCTGATTTTGGATTGCCCAGCAATGCAATTTCATTATAGGATCTAAAAGTTGTAACATTCAGATATTTATCATATGATGCATACCTATAAAGTTTTCCGTTATAGCTGTAAAGTCCCGTTGCGGCATTTGCGTCGATTTTTCCCGGCGCTTCCACGCATGTGGTTGCATCCCGGACCGTAATATAACGATATACGATATTCCCATTATCATCCTTAAAGCTACCGTCATAGTCTCTTCCCGACGCCTCCAGTCCGATCACTTTTGAAATGCTTCCGTCATATGCCTCATCCGCATCCAGATCCGCATCATTTTCCGAAACAGTGATCTCTGTATCATTTTCTGAAACGCTTGTCTCCTCAGCCTCTGCCACAGAACCGGCTTCCGGTGCTGCATCCTCTGCATCTTCCGTCTCCGATATCTGTACCTCTGTTTCTACGCTTTCCGGTACCACAGCTTCTTCTGCTGTCTCTGCTTCCGGTGCCACAGCTTCTTCTGCTGTCTCTGCTTCCAGTGCCACAGCTTCTTCTGCTGTCTTTGCTTCCGGTGCCTGCTCAGCAACTGTTTCCGTTGCGCAAGTCGCAGAGGCATCTGCCGGTGCAGCCACCACTGCCGATGCTTCTCCCAGCACCAGAGAAAAAGCAAGTGCAAACGCCATCACACGCTTTCCGTTTAAACTCTTCTTTCTCATGAAATCTCCCTTCCTTATACAATACTTATTCTATGCCCTATTTATTTTTGCCACTAGCGCATTGAAAATATGACACTATTTTATTATCGATTATTCCCCCTGCTTTTGCAACCGAAAGACAGCTGTTTTTCGCAGACGAAATTCACAAAAATAGAGGCTTTGCTTTGTGCAAAACCTCTTTCCTGTTTTAGGTTCATTTTAAGTTCTGTCTGCAGAGCAGTTTCAGCTGCCGGATCACGCTGTCGTAATCAGCGCATGTACTGCATTTCCGCAGCTGTTTCATAAGCTTATCTGTTTTGGGATTGCTTCCTCCTGCAATTTCATTAAATCCGACCTGCAGATAGCTCCACAGCTCCTTCATCTTGAACAGGACCGGCTTGTCGCCCTGCAGATAAGCCCTGTAGCCTTCGTAGATCCGGTCGTGGAATATCCACAGCTTATTGTCCATGGCTTTTCCCGTTTTCCGGCCTTCAGATTCTGTTATTTCTCCCGGCTGATTCCCGGATTGCCCCGATAGCTTTTCCGTAAACCCAGGCCGCATCAAAAAGCCTCTGCCGATCATCACAGCGGGCATCTTTGGGTAAGCATCTGCTAACTTCTGTATCTGTTCTTTTCTTACAATATCTCCATTGTAACACAGCTGCACCGCAGGCCGTTCGTGCTCCGTGCAGATTTTTCTGTAAGCCTTTGCAAATGCTTCTTCACGGATTCTTCCCTGATAGTAATCTTCCCGCAGGCGCGGATGAATGATCAGCTCTGAAACAGGAAAAGCTTCATACAGAGAAAGCAGCTTCTCCCATTCCGCTTCCTCCGCCATCCCAATCCTTGTTTTAATAGAAAGCCTTATATCTTTTCCCTCGGCCCAGTCATAACATTCCGTCAGAAACACCTTTAAAAGCTCCGGTTCTGCCAGAAGCCCTGCGCCGCGTTTCTTGGTGACAACAGTTGCCGATGGGCAACCAAGATTCAGATTCAGTTCCCGATAGCCAAACTGCTGCAGCATCTGTGCGGTAGATATAAAATCCTCTCCCTTATTTGCAAGAAGCTGCGGGATCAGACAGATCCCTGTATTGTTTTCGGGCAAAACATCCCTTAAATCACGGGCAGCCAGCTTCTTTCGACAACTGGCTGCGATAAAGGGTGCAAAATACCGATCGATCGTTCCCGGAAAGCAGGATTCATATGCATTTCGCAAAACAAATCCTGTAATGCCTTCCAATGGTGCAAAATAGATGTTCATAGGTACCCTCTGTTTCTTATTTTAAAAATCCGTTAATGATCTGCTCCTCAGCTTCTTTTTCTGTCAGTCCGAGTGTCATGAGCTTGATCAGTTGTTCTCCGGCAATTTTACCGATTGCCGCTTCGTGGATCAGGTTTGCCTCAATATTGTTGGCAGTAAGCTGCGGGCTTGCAGACACCACACCGTTCTCCATAATGATACCGTCACATTCGCTGTGTCCCGCACAGGCAGCATTTCCATTCATTACAGAGAAAAATTCCTGTTTGGAATGCCCTTTGGCAACAGAACGTGATACCAGATTGCAGCTGCAGCCGTCTCCGTTCATATCCACCACAAAGTCAGTTTTTGCATACTGCCTGCCATGTGTCATGATCTTCTCACGGATCTCCAGTGTTGCATTTTCTGCCATATCCGCACGCGTGATACGCTCTGTGGAATCGATCCCCTTGATCTGGGTTGTCTCCATTTCCATGTAAGAACCTTCCTGCATGTGCACGATCGTCTGCGGATTCATGATATTTTCGCCGTTACCGTCACCTTCTCCGTAGTGGCGTTCAATATAACGGACATGCGCACCCTTTTCCAGATAGAAGGTATGTATCCCTGCATGAAGCGATGTGTCCACGCCGCAGTTGTGGATTCCACAGCCTGCCACGATCGTAACATCTGCGCCTTCCCCTATATAAAAATCATTATAAACACATTCCTGCAGACCACTCTGCGACAGGAGCACCGGAATATG
>OLNZ01001483.1_pt1 | contig 16596 bp, 24 predicted proteins | sample 1672981 | NCBI WGS metagenome assembly OLNZ01 (sample SAMEA3136743, study PRJEB25190) | human gut metagenome | biome: human gut; feature: human-associated habitat; material: faeces | place: Austria | collected 2013 | reverse complement strand
TTTTGAGGGTTGAAATATTTTTTAAAAATTTCCCCGAAAAAAATTGACACTATCTACAGTTAATTACAAATTGATTTTCTATAATAAATATGTTATTATTTTTGTATCACTTACTTCTAGAATGAAATCAAAGGAGGAAGGATTTTTATCCTAGAAAGAAGGTGATAATTATGTCTTGTAAGAAAACAAGCAAAGGTGTTGCATCAAAAGCTTCTAAAGCTTTACGTGATGGTAGAACATCAAAGACTACAAAGTCTATTGCTGGATCTGCTCTTTTACAAAGGCAACCAAATCATACACATAAGAAAAAATAATTAAGAAAAGAGCAGACTTTTGAACTAAAGTCTGCTTTATATTAATATTTCTTCAAACAATGAATATATTCTATTGTACTATCTTTTAAGTACTCTCTTTTGCTATCTGCTTTAAACCTCTTATGATTTTTCTCATACACCTTATATTCACCATACTTTGACATTATTTCTTTTATTCTATTTAATGGAATAATTCCTTCATCATTATAGCTTAAAAATATATATTTAAACTTCGCTTTTTTTATTAAATCTTCAAATGTCGATTCAACCTCTTTTTTCACACAATACTTTGATCTTTTTTTGGTTTCTTCCCTTACTCCTGTTTTTCCTTTAATTTTTGGATTATCATACAAAGCAATAGTTTCTAACATATGATAATTTGTATCATATTTTCTAGTATTGTATGGAGGATCCATGTATAAAATATCTCCTGATATCTCATTTATTAATAAATTTGCATCTTTATTCGTTACCAAGTATTTTTTATTTTTATCATTAGTCAATATTTCTAAAGGTTTTATTTCCATAGTTTTACTTGCTGATTTTTTTATATTTTTTAGAAAAGCTTCATATACAGAAGCAGTATTTGCTACTTTATCTGATGCTTCTAATAAACAAGTAATTAAATAATAATACTCGTTATCTTCTATTAATCCATTATTTTTCCATTCTTCTATTTTATCTCTTATTGAATCAATTTTTATAGCATTTTCCTCTATAAAATATTTTCGTTCATACTCTTGATTTTGAGTTCCACTTATAGTATAATTTTTATATATAAATCCTTTTTTATCATTTAAATTATTTAAATATTCAAATACATCTTGTATTCTATTTTTTTTTAATTTATCAAAAGTTATTTTTTCATTATTTCCTATAAAATGTTTTGCATTAACAAAGCTATAATATTCTATATCATTTGAAATAACATTATATCCCTTATTTTTAAAATACTTTCCAACACTTGAAGTCCCTGCAAAAATATCACAAAATGTAACATCATCATTAGAAAAATCTGCAAAATCCTGTATTGTATCGTCAATATAGTTAAGTATAGATAATTTTGATCCTATGTAATTCATATATCTGCTCCTCTCAAATTAATCATATTATAACATTATATATTTTTTTTCTCAACCTTTCCCTAGATTTTTTTTATTTTTTATTTATAATAAAGGAGGTGATTTTATGGGTAAGATTAATGATATTGATTTAAACAGTTGGAAAAATTATTCTGATATATCGACAGATAGCTTATGGATAATAAATAAAAGAGATTCATCTGGTAATCATAAAGGAGATTATCATGGAAATTTCGTTCCTCAAATTCCAAATCAATTATTAAAAAGATATACCCAAAAAGGTGATTGGGTTTTAGATGCTTTTTTAGGTAGTGGAACAACGTTAATTGAATGTCAAAAACTTGGAAGAAATGGCATAGGTATAGATATAGATCCTGAAATTTTAAGTGTTGCCAAAGAGCGTACACTAACAGAAAAAGGATCATCTTGTTTCGAATTTATTAATGGAGATAGTTCTACTTATAATTTTTCTAACATTTTAGAGAGAAACAATATAAATAAAGTTCAATTAATAATATATCATCCACCTTATTGGAATATCATAAAGTTTAATGAAAAAAAGGGAAACCTTTCTAATGCAAAAACATTAAATGAATTTATAGATATGTTTGGAAAAGTTGTAGATAATACAGCTAAATATTTAGAAAAAAATAGATATATTGGTATTGTTATAGGAGACATTTACAAAAATAGTGAATGGATTCCCCTAAATACCTATATAAATTTATTGATGATAAAAAAAGGTTATAAACTAAAATCAATTGTTGTAAAAAATATTGGAGAAACTCAAGGAAAACAAAACCAACAAGCAATTTGGAGATATAGGGCTTTAGCCGGTGGTTTTTATGTTTTTAAACATGAATATATTTTAATATTTAAAAAAGTAACTAATTAACTTAGTTACTTTTTTTCAAATGTTTTCTAAATTCTATTGGATCATACCAAAAACAACCTATACATCCTTTTTCATCACCTACGTGATTTTCATCTCCATCATAAAAGGACATTGGATAACCTAATTTTTTAGCATCAAATCTCTTTTTTGTTCTTCTACATTCTTTGCAAAATTGTCTTTTTGCATCATTAGCTGCTTTACTTAATGGTTGAAAATCTTCTAACTTTTGGGTTTTTATATTCATTGCGCCATCATTTTTCCACCCATTTTTATGATCTACCTCAGGATTAGAAGTGTACAAAATCACGCACCTTTCTTTCTTATAATAATTTTTTATATCACTTCTAATTGTTTGATTTCCAATTCTATCTTCTTCTTTTTTATACCCATTTAATCTTATTCTGTCTACACCATTTCCCGGAGTAATTGATTTATCAAATTCGATATAGTAATATTTTGCAATAGTAGATTCTTTTCTACACCAATCAGCCCCATTTTGAAACATTAAACTTGAAAACTCACCAACGAACTCATCTTTTGACACCCATCTACTTTTTCCCTCATCATTTGGCTTCGCTAGTTTAACAAACAAATATGGTTTCGTTCCTTGTTTAAATTCAGGTTTATTATTCATCCACTACCTCCTCAAAATATATTTCATTATTTTTTTCTATAAATGAAATATATTTTATTTTTTCAATTATTGTTTTATCATCGCTTTTTTCTAATGTTTCTTTTATTTTTTCATACATTACTATTGTTTTATTATTAGGTTTTGGTGCAATAATTATTGGTTTAATAATTATTTTTTTGCTATATGTTGGTATAATATAATCTGTAATCCATTCAACATATTTTTCTAATTGATTTTTTATTCTGAATTCAGGCTGTTCATCTTTTAATTCACATATTGATATAAATGCTTCATTATTATTTTCTTGTATAAAACAAATATCTATACTTTGCATACCAACACCACAAGATACTTCATTTCCTATCCAAGTTAATCTGTCCTTATTTATATTCAAACTTTCAATCTTAAATATGTTTTGCAAAATATAAGCTTGCAAATGTGTTTCATATGCGTTCTTTTTATTCTTTTTATACAATAATCTATTTTTTATGTCTAAAGACTCTTTTTTACCTAAATATTTAAACTGTTGATCTATAGAAATTATCTTATTATTTTTATTAGAATAATCAAAACTATTAGATTTTAAACATTTATTGTCATTTTTCAATCTGATTTTTTTCATTATTTGCTCATATTCATAATTAGTAATCATTGTGCAACCTCTATTAGCTTTAAGTTTTCTATATATTAAACTCCAACACATTTGACTTGGATGATTAATTCCTTTTAATGAATCCAAACATTCTCTTTCAGTTATTCCCTCTTCAAAAACCTGATTCGGAATTAGTTTTACTCTAAATGTAAGATTTTTTCCTAGATCCTCTTCTAAATAATTATCATTACACAAAAAAGGTTCATCTTCAATTTTAAAGCTTCCAAAAAACATACCTTCATGCGTATTTGTTTGTTGTAAATAAAATATAACATCATCACCTTTTTTTACTCTGGAAATATCTGCAATCATACCTGAAAGTAACCTTTCAACTGATGGTGTAATATTGGTATTATTATCATCTAAATAATCACATTTATAGTTTTTTGCACCTGTTCCTGCAAACATATATTTCAAATGAATTGGAAATGTTTTTTCGTCTACAATAAATACATGTGCCATTTTTATCCCTCCTCAAAAAATTTATCTATTCTTACATCTAAAATTATTGATATTTTATATAGTGTTATCAGAGAGATGTTATTTCTATCATTAATAGACTCTATTCTTTTTAAATGGTTTACAGATACATCTAATTTTTCTGCTAAATCAATAATTCTTACATTTTTTTGTTTTCTATATTTCTTAATATTTTGACATATTATAGATTTAATATTAGGATTATATTTTTTATATTCTTCCATTCTTACCCCCCTTCCGTGAAAATTATAATATAAATTCAAAAAATAATAAGCAACCTTTTGTGCCTAAATGTTGTTTTTAGATTTACATATATTAATAATAATATTTATAAATTTTTTAAACACATCACATTTTCTTTCACTTTGTTTTAATTTTAGAAGAGCCTCTTGTATAGTATCGTTATTAATATGCTTTATAATATTATCCAGATTTTTTCTTTCTTTTTTTCTTGTAATAAATTTAAGAGCTATTCTTATATAATCTTCTTCATTGGATGTATATTGATTCCACAAAATAACTTTTTCTATTTTTTTATACTCAAAATCAAAAGTCTTAAGCTCAATTTTATTTATAAATTCGTTTGCCAAAATAACATCTAAACTAGATATCTCTTTAACTGTTATAATCTTTTCTATTTCTTCTTCTTTCTTTTCACAAATATTGTGATTTTTTTCTTGCTCTTTACTTTCCCAATTTTTAATATACACAATATTTGATTTTCCAACTTCTATCCATTTTTCTTCAATTAAATTTACTCTAATTAATTCTTTGTAAATAGATGTTATTGTGTTTTTAGTAATATTTAATTTTTGCATTAAATAACTTCTGGTATTTTCTAAATATTTATTTCCTTCTTCGTCGACTTGAACATTAATATTTTCATCTAGCATATTTTTTAAAATGCAGTATGAAATTTTTGAATTTAATTTTAGATTTCTATATTTTTGATCTTCAAATAGAAATTTATCTAGTTTGTAATAATCTTTCAATTTCTCGCCTCCCAACTTATGAGACACAGTCACTTAATCAAACAAAATACATTTGTACATACAAATGGGAATCTTGCTTAATAAAGTAAGACTCCCATATTTAATAATTAAGTATAATTTACATATCTATCTATAATTCTAGCAATATCATCAGGCGTATCAGTTGTATATTGATATTCTTCTTCAATTATTAGTTTATACTTTCTTTTAATACTACTTTTATTGTCTATCCTTTGAATCCAGCCTTTTTCATTATTTTTATTTTTTCCCATAAACTATTACCTCACTTTTTTAAATTTTCATAAAATTGTTCAAAAAACTCTGGTGGATATTGTCTTTGTTCATAATTTGCATACCCACTTTTGTATTTATTTTTTTCTATTATATTCTTTTCTTTTATATTCTCTTCTGTTCCGTTACCGTAACGTTACATCAATGTTATTTTCATCTTTACTCTTTTCTCTAAATCTTCTTTGTCTTTCTCTATTTTGTTCTTTAATTTTCTCGTATTTATCAGCACTTTGATACTTGTCCCAATTTTTTATTTTGTATATATTGTCCTCACAAATTATCATCTCTAAATGGATTAACTTGTCCAATATATTTTGAATTTTTTTGCATGATTTGTGTGTTATTGTTGCAAGATTTTCTACTGTTTTTGGTGTGTTTTCAGACATCATAATTCTTCCACCTTGCATAGATGTTCCAGCTAGTGTTAATAATTGAATCCATACTCTAAAAAACGTGTCCCCATCACGTTCTTTGAGTAGTAATTGCATTTTTGGATTTGCAAATATATTTGTAAACACTTTAATTCATTGCATAAATATTTCTCCTTCCTTATTTTTTTATTGAATTTTCTTCTTTTTCTTTTAAGTATTCCTCTAAAGCTTGTACTCTAAATAATACTCTACCACTCACTCTGGCACATGGTATTTGTTTTCTTCTTACTAGCTGATTTACAAGCCAATATGATATTCCTAAATACTCTGCAGTTTCTTTCATTGTTAGTGTTGTTCTTTCAACTTTTGGTAGTTCATTCATATACTCACCTCCTATTTTTCGACAATATTTTAAACAAATTTAATTCTTATTATCACTCTTATTGATTTTTCGTGCTTTCCTTTGTATAATGTAATTAGCTAATTACTGATTATTATTTTAGTTGTTAGTTTATGAATTAAAAACCGTACAAATGAAAAATTATTTTATTTTTAGTTGTAGGGGTGTAACTTATGGTTGGAAATATGCAAATTATATTTGATTTTAAAAATTTAAAAGAATATATTTCTAGTTATACACTAGAAAAAATTGAAGATAAAAAAATAAAAGTAACAAGTACCTATCCAAAAAAAGAAAATATAGGAACATTCTTACTCGAATTTATGAATGCAGATTTTGATGATCCAATAGATTTATCTATATTTGTAAAAAATCATTTATTTGTTTATTTATTAAATATATATGATAATAATATTATAGAAGATATCACTAATTATTCTATTGTTATCAAAAAATCTAAATTACAAGATTTTTATGATTGGATTTATGATAATTATTCTGTAGATTTTGCAATGCTACAAATTAATTTAGAAAGAATATTTAATAATAGTTATTATAATGATATTTTAAAAATTACTAACATATTAGATGAAGATTATGATAAAATAGAAAAATTTGCATATGAAGAAAAAAATTATTCCGCAATAAATGAATTATTAGTAGAAAATAACTCCACTACTATTAACTATGATTTAAATACATTTTTTATAAACAATATCCCTGAAAATCTATCAACTAGTTACACATTTTCTTCTAATTCTGTTGATAACTTTTTATATTGTATTGTAAAAGAATTAATAAATAATATTAAGAATGTAAAATTTGAATGTTGCAAAAATTGTGGTTGTTGGTTTATTAATACAAATAACAAAGAACAAAAATATTGCGATTTAATATTTGAAAATAATATGACTTGCAATGAAATTGCTAAAAATGAACGTGCTAGTAAAAATGAAAAAGATGATATATATCTTCAAAAATGTAGAAAGAGATACAAAAACTTACATAAACAAGTTTCAATAGGTGCTTCTGAAAAAGTAGAAAAACTTTTTGAATTTTTCAAAGAAGAATATCCTATTTATCAAGAAAAATATAAAGAAGGTTTTATTACTGGTGAAGAATTACTTGAATGGCTTGAATGTTTGAAAATAAGGAAGTAACACTACTTCCTTATTTTCTATATTTAATTCAATATTCAGATGTATAAACTGAAATTAATAAATATTTGATATTTCCTTTATCAATTAAAACTTCTTCTGTAAAATCATAATTACCATTAATCCAATTACTATTACTATTTTTTGTATATGAATTTATTTTTTCTTGACCATTCAAAATATTCTGTTCTATTTTAAAATCAAATTGATTTCCATATTGCCAAATTAGTCTATTGTTATAGAAACATCCAATTCTATTATTTCCACATGAATTATCAATATATTTTATTAACATAGCAGCTAAAGACACTTCATATTCTAAAGATAAACTAATTAATTTTTGCCAATTTTTTATATCTATATTTTCAATTTCTTTATTAATATATGCTTTGGGCATTAATAATTCTGCTGCAAACTCATCAGCTTCCTTCTCAAGTTCACTTTGTTTTTGCTTAGCTTTATAGTCTGAATAACAATATGCATCTAAATCATAGGTTTTATCATTTACATTAAAATAATGTCCTAGCTCATGTGAAATTGTAAATCTTTCTTTATATGTCCCTTTTATTTTGTTACTAATAATAATCTTTCTCTTTGTAGGTATAAAATATCCATCGGCACTATTTATATTTCTATATAGTATTTTTATATTATAATTTTCGCATATTTTATTTAAATTAATAGGAATTGTCAAATTTAAATCTTTAACAATTTCATCTGCAGTTAATTCAATAATACTCATTAATCATCTTCCATTTCTTTTTTTATAATTTCAATATCTTCATTTGATAATTTACCTTCTAAATTTCTAGCCGCTAATTGAAAGTCATCATTATTTATTGTATTTTTAATTATGTCTATGTCTTTTTTATAGAATCTCCATTCTTTTCCTATTTTTATTGGTTTTAGTCTTCCATCCTTTATCATATTGTAAACAGTTTGATTAGTTATATTTAATTCTTCTGCCATATCTGTAACATTTAAATATTCTTCTTTCAAATCTATATTAGCTCGACTTAATGTCATACATAATTTTTCGGCCATTTTAATATCTTTAGCCATATATTCAATATTACCACAATTTGGACAAACATAAGCAGTTATTCCTGATAATTTTAGTGTATAACCATCCCTTTTTACTTCTAATTCTCTCTTTTCTTCATTCATAATACTATCGCATAAAGCACATTCCATATTTAACATTCTTCATCTTCTCCTTTTCTAATCACTGTAATTATTGATATTCTAAATTTCATTACTTTAATAATTACTCTAATTTCATCTTTTTCAAAACACAGTCTCCCTTGTTTTGTAGTACTTGCAACACCATTTTTTACTACATCTTCTATGTTTTCATCTGAAATATTTCTCTCATTCATTCTTATGTTAGCATGTTCACATATAGAATAATATCCATTGCCTACCATATCTCTTGCCCATTGTATGTCTTCATTAATTGTACTCAAATTATTTTGCCTCCTTTATAACATTTTATACTACAAATATAAGATATTATAAAATATAATAAAATATATGTCAATATTTTTCCCCTACTTCTTTCTCTTATTTAAATATTTCATTGTCGGGTTTTGTTTTCTTTCTTAACGATGTTACAATAAAATCATAGTAATACATTCTATTACTAAATAAAACGAAAGGAGGCAAAAAATTGACTGGTAGTATTGAAAAACGTGGAAAGAATAGTTATAGGTTAGTAATATTTAAAGGTTATAATTTAGACGGTAAAGCAATAAGACATCAAAAAACTGTACATTGTAAAAATAAATCTGAAGCACAAATAGAACTTGCAAAATACATAACTGAAGTTGAAAATGGATTTGTTGTTGATGGAAATGTACCAACTTTTAAAGAATTCGTTGAAATATGGAAACGTGATTATGGTTTAAAAGAACTTGCACCATCAACATATTACAGATATAAAGGAATGTTAGAATCTAGAATTCTTCCATACTTTGGGCATTATAAATTAAACAAAATAAGACCTATAGATATTATGCAATTTTACAATTTACTTGAAGAAGATACTCAAATACTTAGGAAGAAAAATAATAATGGAGAAAAAACTAGAAAACCTTTATCAAAGAAAACAATTTTAGAACATCATAGACTTTTACATGCAATGCTAACAAAAGCAGTATATTGGCAAATGCTTGTGAATAATCCTGCTGAACGTGTACAACCACCAAAAGCACCTAAGCCAAAAAGAGATTGCTACGATGAAGAACAGACAAAAATTCTTGTAGATAATTTAGAAAAACTAACAGGAAATGATATAAAATATAAAATTGCAGTTCTACTTGATATATTTATAGGTGCAAGACTTGGAGAACTAGCTGGACTTGAATGGTCAGATATAGATTTAAAAAATGGTATCATAAGCATAAATAAGTCTAGTCAATACTTATCTGAAAAAGGAATATTTACAAAAAATCCTAAAACAGAAAGTTCAATTCGTGAAGTCGCTATACCAGATTTTATCGTTTCTTTACTTCAAGAATATAAATTATGGTATGATAAACAAAAATTGATTGTAGGCGATTTTTGGCACGAATCTGATGGATTATTTATTCAATCAAATGGAAAGCCGATTACTCCATCCACTATTAGTAAATGGTTTGAAAAATTTATTAAACAAATTGGCTTACCTGTTATAACATTTCACGGCTTACGCCACACAAATGCAACATTGCTTATTGCACAACAAGTAGATGTAGCAACTGTATCAGCAAGGCTAGGTCATGCACAGATTACTACAACCTATAATTTCTATGTACATCCTTTAAAATCACACGATAAACACGCAGGAAATGTACTAGAAAATTTATTAGTTACTAATGCACATTAACAATTCAATATTACTAAATCTTTTTTGCTCTCATATTTATCAGCTATAAATTTTGTTGAAATTTATAGTATTACAAAGGTCTAGTTTGAGGAGTTGATCCCCAATTTCTCCCCAAATTGACATAAGAAGCCAATTTTTAGTGATTATAGCAACCAATTTTAAAATAAAAAAATTGTTAAAAAATACCCGAAAAAGTAGCAGACGAAGTCGAAACTTTTTCGGAAGAGGAGCAGTAGCGCCAAGGCTTTGGCTGCTTTTTTGAATAAAAAAGCAGCTAGCCTTTTAGCTAACTGCGACGTGGTTGCGGGGGATAGACTCGAACTATCGACCTTCGGGTTATGAGCCCGACGAGCTGCCAACTGCTCCACCCCGCGATTTGACAACATAATTATTATACTACCATCTATATTAATCTGTCAATACCCTATAACCATTTTTTTAATTTTTTTTGTATATGTGTCAATGATGTGAAACAAACTTTTATAAAAAAATTGTAGTACCATTGAATTTATTATTGGTGCTATCGCACCAGTACTTACAAAAATATATAAAATAAATTTTATACATTTTTGTAAGTTTTAAATTTTATTCTTATGCTACACATACTTCTAATTCTGCTCTTTTTTCTTTTGGTGTCAAATATCCTAACACTGCCATCGGTATATTGTTTGACCTTTTCAAATATGCTTTCCCTTGTTTTATTAAATCTTCCAAACTAAAGAATTTTAAATAACTATAAAATCTTTCATTATCATTTCTATGACTTCTTTCTACTTTTTCATTATGTTCTGGCGTTCTTGGTCTTATTTTGTAATGATTTATTTTCAGTTCTTTTAATAATGTATCCATTGGATGTTCTTTTTTTATTTTTGCTTGATTGTAGCTAAATTCTGTTCCATTGTCCGTTTGGATTGTCTTTGGTTTGTATCCAAAATATTCCACACATCTTTTTACAAAATCTACTGTATTTGTTGGTGTTGGTTCTTCATACCACCACAAAAATCTTTCTCTACTTGCTTCATCATTTTGTGTTATACTATTCATAAGTGATTCAAGTCCTTTCGTATAATTTTTATTTTCAACAATTCAATTATACTACTTGAATCACTTTTTTGCTATACTTTTTGTTTCACATCAATTGTAACATTACATTTTTGTTTTTTTTCTTTTTTTATTTTAGGAATTTATATAAATAGTTTGTTACTATTCCCCCTTAATTTACTAAATTCACCCAATCTTGTCGGAACTTTTATATATGGTCAATATAAAAGTCGATTTTTCCTACATAATAAAAAAGGACCTAAAGTTTATTACCTTTAAGTCCTTTGATATATTAACTTACATGAATTTAAGCTAATTCTACTACTGCTCCTGCTTCTTCGAATTTTGCTTTCATAGCTTCAGCATCTTCTTTTGATGCTCCTTCTTTAACTGTTTTTGGTGCTCCGTCTACTAGATCCTTAGCTTCTTTTAATCCTAATCCTGTAACATCTCTAACAACTTTTATAACTGCTATTTTGTTAGCACCTGCTTCTTTTAATACAACATTAAATGATGTTTTTTCTTCAGCTGCTGCTACTCCAGCTGCTCCTGCTACTGGTGCTGCTACTGCTTGAGCTGATACTCCATATTTTTCTTCAATTCCTTTTACTAATTCTGATAATTCGATAACTGTTAAGCTATCTATTTCTTCTAATAATTTTGCAATGTCTGCCATTATTAATCTCTCCTTTTTAATTTAAATTTTTATTTTGTGTTGGTCACAACCCTATTTGCTTTTTTAATTTTATATGAATTTGTAGAAAGTAGTATATCGTTAGGAAAACTGGTAAAAATTTTTGAAACTATACAAATGTATGTTGAAAAATTTTTACGACGTTTGACAACGCGAGATGCTGCTTTATGCAAATTCTACGCTGTTGCTTCTTTTTGTTTTGAAACCTCACTAAGTGCAACTGCAAGTTTTGAAATATTTCCAAGTAAAGCTCCAGCAAGTTGTGCTATTAAAGTCTCTCTTGATGGTAGTTTTGCTAGTGTAATTAATTCTTCTACTGGAACTACCTTTCCTTCAATAATTCCACCTTTTATTTTGTAGAATTCATTATCTTTAGAATATTTGTAGATTGCTTTTAATGGTTCTAAGTAATCCTCGTATCCTATAATAACTGCTGTTGTTCCTAAAAGTTGTTCTTCTAGTCCTTCTATGTTGCATACTTCAAGTGCTCTTTTTGTTATATTATTTTTTATAACCTTGTATTCTGTATCTGTTGTTCTTAAAGATGCTCTTAATTTTGTTACATCTTCAACATTAATTCCTTTATAATCTGTTAAAAGAACTAATTTAGCTTTTTTAATTTTTTCAGCTAATTCTTCAACTTCTTTTTTCTTTTGGTTTAAAATCTTTTCACTTGCCATTTTCTGTTTTCACCTCCAAATTATTTATATATTAAAATTAAAAACTCTTGAATACCTACAAGCAAGGTAATTCAAGAGCTTTATGTCTCTTACAAATTTACCTCGGTAGGACTTATTTTTTGCCTACTGTCTTTGGCAATATTTAATTAACCAACATAAATTCCAGGTCCCATTGTTGTTGTAATTGCAATACTCTTAATGTATTGTCCCTTTGCTGCTGCTGGTTTTGCTTTTATTATAGCATCCATAACTGTTTCATAGTTCTCAAATAATTTGTCTGCTCCAAAAGATACTTTTCCAAATCCTAAGTGAATTATGTTAGATTTATCTAATCTATATTCAACTTTACCAGATTTAATTTCATTTATGGCTTTTGTTACATCCATTGTAACTGTTCCAGATTTTGGGTTTGGCATTAATCCTTTAGGTCCTAATACTTTACCTAATCTTCCTATAACACCCATCATATCTGGTGTTGCTACGATTACATCATAATCAAACCAGTTTTCTTTTTCAATTTTTGGAACTAATTCTTCTGCTCCAACAAAGTCTGCTCCAGCTTCTTCAGCTTCTTTTGCTTTATCACCTTTTGCAAATACTAAAACTCTTTGAGTTTTTCCTGTACCATTTGGAAGAACTACTGTTCCTCTAACTTGTTGGTCAGCTTGCTTTGAATCCACACCCAATTTTACGTGTAATTCTAATGTTTCATCAAATTTTCTTTTAGGCATATTTGTTAATACCTCAATTGCCTCTTTGGCATTGTAATTTTTTGTTTTATCAATAAGCTTTTCGCTTTCTTGATATAACTTACCTCTTTTCATAATATCCTCCTTTTGGTAATAACGGATTTCTCCTCCCAATAATTTATATATATATTTGCTATATATCATTTATTCAATCACTGTAACACCCATAGAACGAGCTGTACCAGCCACCATACTCATAGCAGCTTCTATTGATGCTGCATTTAAGTCTTCCATTTTTTGCTTTGCAATATCTTTAACTTGTTCCTTTGTAATGGTTGCAACTTTGTCTTTGTTTGGTTTTCCAGAACCTTTTTCTAATTTAATTGCTTTTTTAATTAATACAGCAACTGGTGGTACTTTTGTTATAAAAGTAAATGATTTGTCTGAATATACTGTTATAACAACTGGAATTATCATACCTGGTTGATTTGCTGTTTTTTCATTAAATTCCTTTGTAAATTGCATAATGTTTATACCTGTTGAACCTAAAGCTGGTCCTACTGGTGGCGCTGGTGTTGCTTTTCCAGCTTCAATTTGTAATTTTACTATATTAGTAACTTCTTTCTGAGCCATTTTAAAAACTTCCTTTCAATTTATAAATTATATTTTATACCTTTTCTACTTGAGCAAACTCAAGTTCTACTGGTGTTTCTCTTCCAAACATTGAAACAAGAACTTTCACTTTTCCTTTTTCTTTGTTTATTTCTTGAACTGTACCAATAAATCCTGCTAATGCTCCATTTAAAATTTTAACTGAATCGTCTACATCATAGTTGATTTCAACTACTGCTGTTTCAAATCCCATACTTCTTATTTCTTCATTTGTAAGTGGTATAGGATCGGTTCCTGAACCAACAAATCCTGTAACTCCTCTAGTATTTCTAACTATATACCAAGATTCTTCAGTTACAATCATTTTTATTAGCACATATCCAGGGAAAACTTTTTTTAAGTTTGCTTTTCTTTTTCCATCTTTGATTTCTATTTGTTCCTCCATTGGAACAACAATATCAAAGAAATAGTCTTCAAGCTCTCTATTTTTTACAGTCTTCTCTAGATCTGTTTTAACTTTATTTTCATATCCTGAGTATGTATGTACTACATACCATCTTGGTTCTAGATTTTCTTCTACTTGAGACATCTTATTTAAGCCTCCTTTTTAAAGTAATATAAAACCTTTTTATTATTCACTTACAGTATTATTTATATTGTCATTTACAACATTCTCTGTAACTTTGTTTTCATCTTCGTGCTCTTGCTCGTGATTATGTTCATCTTGAACTTGAACTGTATTATAGCCCCTAATATGTGATTTCAAATTATTTATTCCATATTTGCTAAACAAATCAAATACTACGTCTAATACAAATACTATAGTCGCTGTAATTATTACTATAACAACAACTGCAATCGTATTATTTGCAAGTTGTTTTGGTGTTGGCCAAATAACCTTCTTTAATTCTGCTTTGAAATCTTTGAAAAAACTTTTTTTGTTTTTTGTTTCTTTTTTATTCTTAGTTTCTTTTTCATTAGCCATTTTATTTCCTCCTTAAAACAGCTTATTGCCTTATTTTGTTTCTTTGTGTGTTGTTCTTTTTTTGCAGAATTTGCAATATTTTTCAACCTCTAATCTTTCTGTATTGTTTCTTTTATTCTTGCTTGTCATATAATTTCTTCTTTTACATTCTGTACATTCTAATGTTATATTTTCTCTTGGTCCCTTTGCAGCCATTAACTCCACCTCCGACTTTATTTTTGGGTTTTAACGATGCGTTTTTTAAGCTATGCCCCAATTTATAGAACATAGCTTATATAATTTACCATATTTTATTTAAAAAGTCAAGCGTTTCAAGGATTTTTTTTGAAATTATAAATTTTTTTTTGTTTTTTATAATTACTTTATGATAAAATCCTATTGTTTATTTTAGGAAAATGTCCCAAATTCATCATCTATTTTAATAATTTACACACTATACTTGACAAGCTCCTACTTATACACAAAATTTACCAGAAAACTCTAGAATTTCTCCTGCAGCTGGGATTTCAGATGTTAGAGAAACTAGAGGACGCAAACCAAACCCACGGTCTATCGCAACGCCAGAGGAACTGATTGCGTCGCCGCATGATTCCGCTAAACCCGTGCTCACGAAGCCCGGGCCAAAGAAAGCAGAAAACGAAAGCGCAAAGACCCCACGAGAAGCCAGCCAGTATCCATAATTCGTTTTGCTACTTCCAAATATCATCGCCTTTGCTGTTGCTGAAATTTCACTTGATACTTGTGGTACTCCTGTTGCTGCACCTACTGTTGAATCAATTGCATAAAAATATCCATTTAATTCATATTCTCCTAAAGCTGCTCCACTATCGCTTATTCCTTCTGGGTGACTTGGATCATAATATTTCCCTGAAAAATTTGTATCAATGTTGTTTTTTATTGCTGTCCACAGATTTCCTAGGTCTTTTAGTTTTGTTGTTAAATTGCCTGTTGTATTATATTGACTATTTAGGTGGTATATTCCTCCTGCTGGTGTATATCCTAATACTCTATTTACATCTTCTATTGTCATACCCCTTGCGTTTGTTCCATACAATTCTTTGCACATTCTATTTATTTCTTCTCTTGCATTGTTATATGCTGCTGCTCTATAAAAGTATATTTTATTTGTTGTTGGGTGTTCTGTTGTTAATAATAATACTTCATTTGCTCCATCCTTGTCTTTATCTTCGTATCCAAACACTACCCATTTAGTTTCTTCTCCATTTAATTCTAATGTTTGATTTGAACTATATCCACTATTTGCTGATGTTATATTTGTACTTCCTGTTTTATTTTCTGTCTCTCCTATTTGTTGCCCTATGCTTAATGTTCTTCCTGTACTATCTCCATCATTAAATGCTTTACATTTTTCACATGTGCATCTTATCTGTGCTCTTGTATTATCTGTATACTGCCAGTTGTGTGTATCCTTTTTAAAGTAGTCATCTATGCTATCATATTCCTTTCCTCCTATTGTTATCTTACCACCATTTGATTCTTCCTCTGATGCCGTTTTATACTTATCTGCTGCTTTTTCGGCTTGTCCTATTATGTTGCTATTTATTATTATGTTCACACTTACTGCTACTAATATTAGCATTATTACTATTGTTATTATCAATGCTATTAATGTTATACCTGTGTTTTCTTTCATTCTTATTTTTCTCCTTTATTAATTTATTTTATTTCTTATAGTTTTTTATCAATTTTGTCTCTTCAGCAATTATATATTTTTTCTCAAATGCAAAGTCAAGGCACGAG
>OLNZ01001473.1_pt1 | contig 16633 bp, 16 predicted proteins | sample 1672981 | NCBI WGS metagenome assembly OLNZ01 (sample SAMEA3136743, study PRJEB25190) | human gut metagenome | biome: human gut; feature: human-associated habitat; material: faeces | place: Austria | collected 2013 | reverse complement strand
CCACTTTGTGGGTAAGCAAGCCGTGGGCTAGTGCCCCACGCCAAATTCCTGGTCATGGTGGAGCGGGAGAAATGCGGCATCGACATGAAGAAGGCCCTGGCCGACTCTGAGATCTTCTACTGCTTCATCGACGATTTCTACTCCGGCAACGCCGAGGAGATCCGCCGCAGCGCCCTCTTCAAGGCTCTGAACCAGACCCTGAGCAGGGCCATCCACCTGAACGTCAACGAGATGTTCGACAACGCCCTCCACGCCACCCGCATCTCCATGACGCCCGCCGAGCGGCAGCAGTTTTACGAGAAGCACATCCGCCAGATGAGCCTGGCCATCGACCTGGACGGCAACGTGACGATCGAGCTGAAGCGCTGAGTTCCCCTGTTCTTCCCGCGTTCTTTCCGACTTTCTTTTTTCCTACGATGAAACCCAAAAACGGGACGCCTGCTCAAAGGGCGTCCCGTTTTTCTTCTTCGGTTTGGATGAACATGAGCAGGAAGCAGGCGGCCAGCAGGGCGCTGCTGCACAGGATAGCCCACTGCCCCATCCGGGCGATGAGGCGGCTGCCCAGGACGGCCCCCAGGGCGAAAAAGGCGATGACGATGAAATAGGTCAGGGCCTTGTTGCGGTCGCTCCTCTTGCGGGAGAACCAATACTCTCCCAGGGCGTGCAGGCCGGCCCGGAAGTTGCCGATGCACATGGTCGTGGCGATGGAGTTGCCATGAATTTTACGGAAGGCCTCCACCTGGAAGCCGCAGGCCAGGGAGGTCAGGCTGTTGGCCAGCAGATTTCTCGTCTGGGGCTGGAAGGCCACGAAGACCAGCACCCCGATCTCGATCAGCACGCCGATCTGCCGCCAGTGCAGGCGAATGTTCCGGCGCTGGAAATGCTGCCGGATGAGAAAGGCCAGGGCGATGCCTGCGCCGAAGGCCAGCACGGGGCAGCCGTACTCCTTGACCACGCCCCAGTTGCCCTGGGAGAGGTTCACGCTGAAGAGCAGGATGTTGCCCGTCTGGGCGTTGGCAAAGACCTCGCCGCGGAACAGGTAGGAGTAGGCGTCCATGAGGCCCCCGGAGAGGGCCAGCAGCAGGCCCAGGCGGACGGTCTCGGAGACCTGCCGGTCCTGGCCCAGCTTAGAAAAGAGTTTTTTGTGGGTCGGATGATGATGAGACATTGGTTTGGATCCCTCCTGAGAGAAAATGCGCGGGCAGGCCGGGGGCCTGTCCGCGCACTTGGTCTGCGTTATTCTTCGGGGTCGCCGGTGCTGGTCCCTTCTGTGGTTCCGCCGGTGGTCCCGGTGCCGGTGCCGCCAGTGGTGGTCCCGGTGGTGTCGTTGGAGCCGGTGCCGCCGGTGGTGGTGTTCCCGGTGTTCCCGGTGCCGGTGGTGTCGTTGGACCCCGTGGTGCCGCCGGTGGTGGTGCCGGTGCCGGTGTTGTTGTTATTGTTGTTGGTCGTGGTGCCGGTGCTGCCGTCGTCGGCGGCGTTTCCGGCGTCCTTGGTGGAGTCATGGGGGGTGGAGTTGGGGTTGTCCACGACGCTCACGGCCACCTCCACGGTCTTCGACCCGGCCACGCCCTTGATGATGGCGCTGCCCACCTGCTTGGCCGTGACGACGCCCTTGTCGTCCACGGTGGCCACAGACGTGTCGTTGCTGCTCCACTTGATGGTGGCGGGGGTCTTGGACGTGTCCTCCATGACCACGGTGGCGTCGATGGGATAGGTCTCGCCGGAGCGGACAGTGATGCTCTCGTTGGTCACGCGGATGCTGTCCACACCCGTGGCGGTCTCCACCACGGTGACGGTGCCGCTGGCGACCTTTTCGCCGTCGATGGAGGCGGTGATGGTGGCGCTGCCCAGGCTCTCGGCGGTGAGGGTGGCGGTGAGGCCGTCGCCCTCCACGGTGACGACGTTGTTCTCGCTGCTGGTCCAGGTGACGGTCGGCTCACTGCTGCCGTTGGACGAGCTTGTGCTGCCGGTGTTCAGGGTGGCGGTGGCGGTCTCGCCCACCACGATCTCCGAGGTGGAGAAGTCGATCTTATAGTCGCCCTTGCCGGCTACCATGGACCGGATCACCAGCACCGCCAGCACGATCACCACCAGGCCGATGATGATGGGCAAAAACTGCATGAAGCCCCCCCGGCGGCCGCCCCGGTCGTAATCCCGGTCCCGGTCACGATCCCGGTCCCGACGGCGGCGGTCTCGGTCGTAGTCGCGATCATAGTCCCGGCTGCGGCTGCTGCGGCGGTCCCGGTCGTAGTCCCGGTCGCGGCCGGAGCCGGACGAGGACCGGCGGCGGTCCCGATCCCGATCTCTGTCCCGGCTGGAGCCGGACGAGGAACGGTGGCGGTCCCGGTCCCGGCTGCCGGAGCTGCGGGACGAGGGGCCGGAGGAACGGCTGCGGCTGGAACCGGAGGAGGAAGCGGACTTCTTCTTCCGGCTGGCGCCGTGATCCTCCCAGTCGGGGGCGGTGCGCTCCCAGTCGGACAGGTCGATGTCATCGTCCCGGCGGGAGCGGGTGTTGTAGTTGTCATAGCCCCTGGTGGAGTAGCGGTCGTAGCCCCGGTCATAATCGTCGTAGTTGTCATAGTCCCGGCCATAGAGTGCCCGGTCGTATCGGTCGTAGGTGCCGCCGTTGCGATAGTCCCGGTCCCGGTCATAATAGTCATAGTCCCGGCTACCAGAAGCATCAAAGGAGCCCCGGCGGGAGCTCCCTCTGGAAGAGCGGCTGTAATCGTCGTAATCGTCGTAACGCATAAGCAGTATCATCCTCCTGACGATCGTTCTGCATCAAAAATGTCATCGGGTCGTTGGATTCGATGAGAAATCTCCATAGTTCATGGTATTATATCATATCTGACAGCCGCTGAAAACACCTAATTTGTAAAGTTTCCGCAAAATATTGTCACCGTTTTTGGGAGAAATCCCGACGAAACCTTTACCAAACGGGGGTTTTATGCTACAATACCCACAAAACCCGTGTTTTTCCAACCCTCCGCCCCCCAGGGCGGGCGGCCGGGAGGGCGGGAGGAAACGAGGGAATTTCTGTGAAGCTGTCTTTTCAAACGGCCGGTCTCCCCACCTGGCCGGTGCTGCTGGTGAAGACCCCGGTGGACGCGGCGGACCGCCCGGCCATCGCCGGGAAGCTGAAGGCCATCCGGGAGCTGGGGGCCAAAGACGTGTTCTTTCTGACCCCGCCCCAGGGCAAGGGCGTGGTCCGGGTCGAAACCGTGACCGGGGCCGTCAGCGGCACGGCCCTGCTGTTGGGGGGCCTGTCCTTCGCCGTGGGCCGGGGCATCCGGCGGGACAAAAAACTGCCCGTGGAGATCGGCGGGAGCGACGCCCCCTGCACCGTCCAGATCAACCCCCTGGCGGGGCATGGGGCGGCGGACCTGCCCCTGCCCCTGTGGATGGGCTCCCGGCCCTTTTTGTCCGAAACCGAAACAGCGCCGATGGTCTGCCTGCCGGGACTGGTCTGCGTGCTGCGCTCCGGGGAGGCACTGCCGGAAGAGGCCGTCCTGGCCCCGGCGTTGGACGCGCTGGCGCGGGAGAACGAGGTCCCCTCTGCCGCTGCCCTGCTCTGGAATTTCCGGGCGGGCAGTTTGTCCGCCGTCCGCTGGCAGGCGGGCGAAGCGAATCTCACCCCCCTCCCCTGCGGCGTGGCGGCGGCGGGGGCGGCGGCGGCCTGGTCGGCCCGGCACGGGACCGACGGACACCACCGGCTGACCATCCGCCAGCCCGGCGGAGCGCTGGACACGGATGCCGTCGTCAAGGACGGCCGGCTCCAGCGCCTCACCGTCAGCGGGCCGGTGGTCTTGGGGCCGGAATACGTCGTGGAATTTTAAGGCTCTGTACAAAAGGACAGGAACAGCCCAGTGCTGTCCCTGTCCTTTTCTTAGTTGCTTTCGTTCTGCGGTTTGGCAGGCGCTTTCCCATCGCCGCCGCCCATGTTCATGGTGCCCATGACGCTTACGTCCAGGTCGGAGGCATCGACCAGGGCGTCGCTGTCGCGCTGGGCTTCCTCGGTGGAGGGGATGGTCCCCTCCAGCTGCCCCTGGATGGACTGGCCGCGCAGCTTCACCACCTGGTAGAGCGTCTCCGCCGCCGTCTCGTACTCGTCATAGGAGTAGAAGGCCGTGGGGTCCGTTTCCACCAGCTCGTCGATCTGGCTGCGGACGCGCTCGTAGAAGGCGTCAAAGCCGCCGCCGTTGATGTACTCGCTGACCAGCTGCTGCAAATAGGCCTCATACTGGCTGTGATACGTCTCATTCTCCAGGAGCGTATCGAAGAAGTCCGTGCCGGAGAAGGCGTCGTCGATGGGGCTGTTCACCGCGCCGGTGGCCTCGCTGCGCTCCTCTGTTTCGCCGGAGCCGCCGGGCATCCCGCCGCCCATGCCGCCCATGCCGCCGAGGGCCAGGTTGTAGTCCCAGGGGATGAGGCTCAGCTTCCCGTCCGACTCATAGAGATAGTAGTTGTGGGCCATTGTCCCGGACAAGCTGTCCTCGTTGACCGAGAACACATGGACCGCCATGTAGCGCAGGAGGTTGTCGATGTCCATGTAAGTCTCCAGGTCGTTCCCCTCCGCAATGTTTTTCAGGGCCTTGACCACCCGCTCGTGGTCGGTCTGGTTCGTCTTGGTGACCTCCCCGTCCCAGATCGTCTCGTAGCTGTCCAGGTCATCGTCGGTGTAGTTGAGGTCTGCGCCGCCGCTGTTCCTGTCCATGCCGCCCGGCGGCTCGGCGTCGCCCTCCGGCATCCCATCCGGCCTGTCTTGGGCCTTCCCGCCGCCCATGTCCATGCTCTCCGGCTTATAAAGCTCCCCGCTCTCCGTGCCGTAGTTGCGGAGCTGGAAGCTGTCCTCCACGCCCTCCAGGGCCAGGTAAACGCCCCAGTACTCGCCGTTGACGGAAATTTTGGCGTAGTTATAGAGGGAGGCGTCCGCGCCGAGGTACTGGTACATGTCATAGATCAGCGCCTCCTTCATGTTGGTGGCGTCGGCGTAGTTGTTGTTCAGGATGAGCTTATCCAGGCCGAAGCAGGTCTGCCCGTCCACATAGTGGTCAAACTCCAGCTTGAAGCTGTAGCGGTCCGTCGTATCATCGTTGGCGATGGCGCTCAGGCTGGTGTTGCCCTTGGGGCGGATGCCCACCTGATAGAACATGGTGCCGTTGACCTCCACGTTGCACTGGTAGTAGGTCTCTGCCGTGGCGTTTTCCAGCATGTCGTTCCAGTCCGCCTCGTCCATCTGGATGTTCACGCTGAGGATGCTGCTGGTGTCAAACAGCGCCGTTTCATACTCCTGTGTGATCCCCTTGTCCCCGGCCCAGGCCGTGAGCGGACCGGAAAAGGCGACGGCGCAGAGACACAGGCAGACGGCAGCGGCCATGACCGCCGCAACGATCTTCGTGATGTGTTTGTGCGCAAGCATGGGTCCGCCCCCCGTTACGACAGGTATTCGCCGTTGTAGCTGACCAGGGTGGCGCTCCCCACGCCGGGCAGGTGGGCGATGGTGTTGACAAAGTCGGTGGAAGCGTTTTTGCCCCGCAGCTCTGCCGTCAGCTCGATGCCGGCGGTGGTGATGGTCTTGGACTTGACGATAGCATGCTCCGTGTCTTTCTTCAGAACGTCCAGCGCGGCGTGCTCCGCCGTCTCATCCGTGCAGTTCAGCACCAGGATGTAGGGGGCGTTCCGCACTTTGCGGTTGGCAAAGAGCAGCAGGATCACGCCGATGAGGGCAGAGCCGAGCACCGCCAGCGGGAGCAGGCCCGCGCCGACGACGATGCCCACGGCCAGGGACCAGAAGAGAAAGACGATCTCCACCGGCTCCTTGATGGCCGTGCGGAAGCGGATGATGGAGAGGGCGCCCACCATGCCCAGGGACAGGACCACGTTGGACGTGACCGCCATGATGACCAGGGTCGTCACCAGGGACAGGCCGACCAGGGTCAGCGCAAAGCCGCTGGAGTACATAACGCCCGTCAGCGTCTTTTTGTAGATGAGGAAGATGAACAGGCCGATCACCAGCGAGACGGCCAGGCCGATCACGGTATCCAGGACCGAGAACTCGGACACGTTTTCCAGAAAGCTGGACTTAAAAATATCGTTGAAGCTCATGTAGGTTCTCCTTTTTTTACTCGTTGCTCAGCCGAACCGGCGGCAGGCCCCGTACTTGGAAAACGCCTGCTGGCGCAGGGTCCCCACTTGCAATAGGCCGCGAATGACTTCTGGCAGAAAGGCGTCGAACTTCACCTCTAAGATGGTGTCGCCGGGGGCGTCTGTGGCGCTGATGTCGGGGGGCGTCCCCTCGGCAAAGTCGCGCTCAAACAGGCTCGTGCGGATGTGGGAGTCGAAGGTCACGCGGACGTTGCCCGCCTGGTAGATGTACGGCTCCCGCACATAGGACACCAGCACGCGGGGCCGGAGCTGCTGCAACTTCATCTTGCAGTACAACTCCCCCACCAGCGGCTCCGGGTGCTCCAGCATCCAAGGCCCCGGTGCCTGTAATATCCTCTGGTACTCCTCCGCCGTCAGGGGCGCGTCGAGCTTTTTGCACAGGTCGTTGTGCTTGATCTTCTTTTCCAGGGTGATGAAGGAAAGATCATCGTTGTAGTAGCGGATGCGAAATTTTTCCCGCGTCTGCACGCCGCTCAGTTTTTCCCGCAGGGCTTTGTCCTTGTAGTTGTCAAAGTAGACGCTTCGGATCGTATACCGCCCCGTCTCGTCCGTGTGGGGGTCCCGCTGCATGAGCGGCCGCAGGCGCTGGGCGAGGGCCAGGCGGTCGGCCAGGCTGATCGAATACTTCAGCTCGTGCCGATACTTGCCGGTCAGTTCCATCGTAACGCTCCTTTCTGTGGTGCAATGTAATCAACGAGGGCCATTGTACAAACTCGTCCCAAAATGTACTTGAAAAGTTCCGGTTAAGAAATTGTGAACTTTTGGTAAGGCAGGCACTTTCCTCCGGCAGGGCCTCCTGCTATACTAAAAAGGATTTCAGGCTCATTTTGGCTTGGCCTCATAAAATAGGAGAAAAGACGGGAGGGGATACCCATGCGGATCTTGATCGCAGAGGATGAAGTGACCATTGCACGAGCGCTGAAGGTCATGCTGGAAAAAAATAAATACGCCGTGGACCTGGTCCACAACGGCAACGACGCCCTGGACTATCTCCGGGCCACCGGCTACGACGCGCTGGTGCTGGACATCATGATGCCGGGGAAAGACGGCATCCAGGTCCTGAAAACAGCCCGCGCAGAGGGGGTCACCACGCCCGCCCTCTTCCTCACGGCCAAGGCAGAGGTGGCCGACCGGGTGGCCGGGCTGGACGCCGGGGCGGACGACTATCTCCCCAAGCCCTTTGCCGCCAGCGAATTTCTGGCCCGCGTCCGGGCGCTGGTGCGGCGCAGCAACGTCTACGCCCCCGCGCTGCTGACCGTGGGAAACACCACGCTGGACTGTGACCAATACATGCTGAAAGCGCCTGTCGACACCGTGCGGCTGAACAACAAGGAGTACCAGCTCACGGAGCTGTTCTTCCGCCACCCGCGGCAGGTCTTTTCCTCCGCGCATCTCTTTGAAAAGATCTGGGGCCTGGACAGCCAGGCGGAGATGGACGTGGTCTGGACCTACATCAGCTTTCTGCGCCGCAAGCTCAAGCAGATCGGGGCGGACGTGGAGATCCGGACCATCCGCGGCGCGGGCTATGCCCTGGAGGAGATGCCATGCTGAAGCAGATGCGCTGGCGCTTCATCGGCGCGGCAATGGCGGCCTTTACCGCCGTGGTCCTGACCCTGCTGTGCGTCGTGAATCTCTGGAACTACCACAGCATGACCGACCAGCAGGACGAGGCACTCTCCCACCTGCTGGAGGTGGAGGACCAGCAGAAGCCCTTTTCCCGCGAGAAAGACGCCCCGCCCTTTGACGACTGGGCGCACTTCTCGCCGGAGGTGCAGTATTCCCTCCGCTTCTTCTCCGTCCACTATGACGCCGACGGCACCGTGCTCCGGGTGGATCAGGATCATGTCGCTTCCCTCTCGGAGGAGGATGCCAAAGCCTATGCAGACGCGGCCCTGGCCCACCAGAAGGCCCAGGGCTATGAGAGCGGCTACCGCTATCTGGTCCACACGACAGACCAGGAGACGGTGGTCCTCTTCCTCAACTCGGAGCGGGAGCTGCAGCGGATGCACTCCCTGCTCTGGATCACGCTGGTCATTGCCGGGGTCTGTCTGGTGGTGGTGTTTGCGCTGGTGGTCCTTCTGTCCCGGCGGGCCATTCTGCCGTACCTGAAAAACATGGAGGCCCAGAAGCAGTTCATCACCAACGCCAGCCATGAGCTGAAAACACCCCTGACCGCCATCGCCACCAGCGCGGACGTGCTGGCCATGGAGCACGACGACGACGAGTGGGTCCGCAACATCCAGACCCAGGCGGCGCGGCTGGCCAAGCTCATCACCAATCTCGTCACCCTCTCTCGCCTGGATGAGGAAAACCCCTTTCCCGCGCGGGCGGCCTTTTCCCTCAGCGATGCGCTTTGGGAGATCAGCGAGCCGTTTGTCTCGCTTTCCCAAGCGAAGGGAAAGACGTATACGCAGGAGATCGCAGACGGGCTGACCCTGGTCGGGGACCGGACCGCCATCCAGCAGATGGTTTCGATCCTGCTGGACAACGCCCTCAAGTATTCCCCCGACGGCGGGTGCATTGCCCTGACCGCCCGGCGCAGCGGGAAGCGCACGGAGCTTACCGTCTCCAACACCGTGGACACGGATCAGCCGACCGACACCGACCGTCTCTTCGACCGCTTCTATCGGGCGGACGAGTCCCACTCCCATGCCGTGAGCGGGACGGGCATTGGGCTGTCCATTGCCAAGGCCACGGTGGAGGCCCACGGCGGGAAGATCTTTGCCCGGCAGGCAGCGCATCAGCTCGTGTTTCATGTGGTCCTATAAAAAGCAGAAGAGAGCGGCCGGTCGGCCGCTCTCTTTGCGTCGGTACAGGTTGCGTCTGTATCCGTATCAAATTCAGTCCCCGTTGAACTTGTCCAAGAACTGCTTGGTGCGCTCCTGCTGGGGGTGGTAAAAGACCGCTTCGGGGCTGCCCTGCTCCACGACCACGCCGCCGTCCATGAAGAGGACCTGATCGGCCACGTCGCGGGCGAAGCTCATCTCATGGGTGACGATGATCATGGTGGTGTGCTGCTCGGCAAGGCCCCGGATGACCTTCAGGACCTCTCCCGTCAGCTCCGGGTCCAGGGCGGAGGTCGGCTCGTCGAAGCAGAGGATGTCCGGGTGCAGGGCCAGGGCGCGGGCGATGGCCACCCGCTGCTGCTGGCCGCCGGAGAGCTGGTGCGGGTAATGCCCGGCCCGCTCCTTCAGGCCCATCTTTTCCAGCAGGGCCATGCCCTCGGCGTCAATGGCGGCGAGGATCTTTTTCTTGTTGGCCTTGAAGTCCGGGCGCTCCTTGGCCATGAGCCGCTCGGCCAGGGTCACGTTTTCCAGGGCGGTGTACTGGGGGAAGAGGTTGAAGCTCTGGAAGACCAGGCCGAAGTGCAGGCGCTTGCGGCGGATCTCCTTCTCCTGCTGGGTGGCGGGGTCGGCGGCGTCGAAGAGCGTCTCCCCCCGGACGACGATGCGGCCGGTGTTGGGGGTCTCCAGGAAGTTCAGGCAGCGCAGGAGGGTGGTCTTGCCGCTGCCGGAGGAGCCGATGATGGCCAGGACCTGGCCCTCGTCCAGAGAGAAGTTGATGTCTTTCAGGACCTTGGTGGCCCCGAAGTTTTTTTCAATGTGCTGTACGTCTAAGATCGACATGAGACAGACCCCCTTAGCGGAAGTAGCTGAGCTTGCGCTCGATGAGGTTGAAAACGATGGTCAGGATGCCCACGAAGACCAGGTAAAACAGGCCCGTGTAGAACAGCGGCCAGATGATACCGGCGGACTTCATGTAGGACTCACCGGCCTTGATGAGCTCGGTGATGGCAATGATTCGGGCCAGAGAGGTGTCCTTGACCAGGGTGATGATCTCGTTGGACATGGGGGGCACGATGCGCTTGATCATCTGCAGGAGCGTGACCTTGAAGAAGATCTGGGACTTGGTGAAGCCCAGGACCTCGGCGGCCTCCCGCTGGCCCACGGGGACGCCCTGGATCCCGCCCCGGTAAATGACGGAGAAGTAGCAGGAGTAGTTGATGACGAAGGCGATGACGCAGGCCGTCATGCGCCCGCTGCTGCCGCCGCCCCAGATATTTTGGTCGAGCCAGAGGCCGGGGCCGTAATAGATGATGATGAGCTGGAGCATCAGGGGGGTGCCCCGAATGATCCAGACGATCACGTCGACAACGGCCTTCAGGGGCCGCCATTTGCTCATGGAGCCAAAGGCGATCACCAGGCCCAGCGGTAGGCCGAAGAGCAGGGTCAGCGCAAACAGCTGCGTGGCCGTGCCTAAGCCGCTGATCAAAGATTGGGTTACTGTCCAGAACATGGAACACGCTCCTCACGTTGGTTGTACTTGCTTTCTCAAAAAGCCGCCCAAAGGCAGAGGGGCAACGCCCTCTGCCTTTGGGATGATGATTCGGTTCAAATGGCCGGGTGGGGCAGGCTTACTCCGCAGCCTTGGTCACGACCACCTGGGCGTTGTTGAAGTAGGGGTTGGTGCACTCCATGGAGTTCTTGACCTCGTCGGTGAGGGTCATGCCGTTCCAGACCACGTCGATGGCCTTGGAGTCCAGCTCCATGATCTTGTTGTCCCAGTTGATGACGGTGAACTCGATGTCCACGCCCAGCTTCTCAGCCACCAGCTTGGCCATGTCGGCGTCGAAGCCGATCCAGTTGCCGCTGGCGTCCTTGTAGTCCATCGGCTCGAACTCGGTGATGCCCACGACCAGCTTGCCCTTGTTCTGGATGTAAGCCACGTCGCCGTCGGTGGGGACGGTGTAGTCGGCGTCGGGGGCGGCCTGCTCGACCATGGCGTCGGCCAGCTTGTAGGTGTCGGCGACCTTCTTCATGGAGCCGTCGGCGTAGGTCTCGGCCAGGACGTTGTTGATGAAGGCGGCCAGGTCAGAGCCCTTGCGGCAGCCGATGCCGTACTCCTCGGTGGTGAGCTTCTGCTCTGCGTCGTAGGTCAGGTCGGGGTAGCTGGTGCCCTCGCCGGTCATGGCGGTGGCCATGAGCAGGTCGACGATGGCAGCGTCGGAGGTGCCGGCCTCGACCTCCATCAGGGCGTCGGCCTGAGCGGCCACGGAGTTGATCTCCCAGCCCTTTTCCTTGGCGGCGGCCTCGCCGGCGCTGCCGGTCTCGACGGCGTAGATCATGTCGGCGTTGGCATCGGTCTTGGTGTCGTTGGTGTCCGTGGTGGCGGTGTCGCCGTCGGTCGTGGTGTCAGCGGTCTGCCCGCCGCAGGCGGCCAGCAGGGTCACGCACATCGTTGCGGCCAGCAGGATAGCAAGTAACTTTTTCATGGTGTACAGCGCTCCGTTTCATTTCAAATTTTTCTGGGGTCCCCACGACAGGGCCAGCAAGAGTTTTTTAGCACTCTATCGTGGTAAAGCACTAATAGAATACCATACCGGAGCAAAAAAGCAAGCCCCTGGGCGCATTTTTCCCAGGGGCTTGGACAATTTAGGCGTTTTTCACAAAACCGACCGGAGACGGGGCTCAGAGCTTCGCCGCGATCTCCTTCCAGAAGTCCGCGCCCACGGTCAGGATCGACTCGTCAAAGGTGAAGTCATCCGCGTGCAGCGCCGGGGCCGGGCCGCAGCCCAGGAAGAAGAACAGGGCGGGCAAATGCCGCTGGTACCAGGAGAAGTCCTCGGAGATCATCACGGGCTTGTCCAGGATCTCAAAGTCCACCCCGGCGTTGCGCACCCGGTCGAACAGCTCGTCGGGGTTCCAGACGGCGGGGTAGCCGTCGTTGGCGTGGACGTCCACGGTACAGCCGGTCTCCTTCTCGATGTCCCGGCCAATGGCCCGCAGGCCGTCTTGCAGGCCGAAGAAGACCTCGTCCTGAAAGGCCCGGAGGCTGCCCAGCAGCACCGTCTTGCCGCTGACGGCATTGCGCACCGTGCCGCTCTCCATGCGGCCGAATTTCAGCAGACGGTAGATCTCCGGCGAAAGCGCCTGCTCCAGCGCCACGGCCCGGCGGTAAAACTCGACCCCGGCAGCCAGGGCGTCCAGCCCCTCCTCCGCCTTGGCGATGTGGCTGGAGCGGCCCGTGATGGTCACGGAGACCTCGCAGGAGCGGCTCATCATCTCCTTCTTCCGGGAGGCCACCACCCCGGCGGGCAGGGCAGGCCAGAGATGCAGGCCAAAGAGACAGGTCACGTTGTACTGCTCAAAGACCCCGCTCTGGCACAGGTCCTTGGCCCCGCCGGTCGTCTCCTCGGCAGGCTGGAAGATCAATAAGACATTATGCTTTAAGTCGTTCTGGCTATCCAGCCAGACAGCCAGGTCCAAAACCATGGACATGTGCCCGTCGTGCCCGCAGGCGTGCATCTTGCCGGGGTGGGTGGAGGCAAAGGGCAGGCCGGTCTGCTCCTGGATGGGGAGCGCGTCTGCATCACTGCGGAAGGCGATGGCATCGGCCTTTCCAAAGTCAAAAAAAGCGCACAGGGCGCCGGGGATGGGCGAGAACAGGACGCAGCCCAAAGGCTCCAGCACGCTGCGTAAGTAGGCCAGCGTCCCCGGCAGGTCCCGGTCCAGCTCCGGGATGCGGTGCAGCGCCCGGCGGTATTCGATCACTTGCATAACAATCACCTCAATAAAAATCGCTTGCGACAGAAGAAAAAAGGTGTTATAGTACACCCATGTACTAGGAAAAATCGACCCCCAAAGGAGGAACCCTGCCCATGAACGCCCAGGAGATCATCGAACGCATCCGCACCGCTGAGAAGAAGACCCCGGTCAAAGTCTATCTGACCGAGAAGGCCCCCATCGACTTCCCCAACGCCACCGTTTTCCCCTGCGGGGAGACGAAGCTCGTCTTTGGGGACTGGAAGGACATCCAGCCCGTCTTAGACGCGAACAAAAATAACATCGCCCAGCTGGTCATTGAGAACGACAGCCGCAACTCTGCCATCCCTCTGCTGGACAAGAAGAACATCAACGCCCGCATCGAGCCGGGTGCCATCCTCCGCGAGCAGGTGGAGATCGGTGACAACGCCGTCATCATGATGGGTGCCATCATCAACATCGGCGCCGTCATCGGGGCCGGGTCCATGATCGACATGGGCGCCGTCCTGGGTGGCCGGGCCATCGTGGGCAAGAACTGCCACATCGGGGCCGGCACCGTCCTGGCCGGGGTCGTCGAGCCTGCCAGCGCCGTGCCCGTCATCATCGAGGATGACGTGGTCATCGGGGCCAACGCCGTGGTCCTGGAGGGCTGCCGCGTGGGCAAGGGTGCCGTCGTCGCCGCCGGTGCCGTGGTCGTGAGCGACGTGGAACCCAACACCGTCGTGGCCGGCATCCCCGCCAAAGTCCTCAAGGGCAAGGACGGCAAGACCGCCGAAAAGACCGCCCTCGTCGACGCCCTGCGCGAGCTGTAACTCAAGAATTTTGCGGGCTCCACAACCCCTACCTGACTTCACGGGGGGCCGCAACCCCCTATATAAATTTCGTAGGGGCCGCAGACCCCTGCGGCCCTCAGGCTCTCCAAACACGGAGAGCCTGTTTTTTATCCCCCACCGGCAGCCAGATCTCCCCCCGAAACCTCGTCCCGTCCGAAAAAACCGCCCGTCCCCCATGCGCCTGTGCAATTTGGGAAACCAGCTTCCGCCCCGTCCCATGGGGCGCACCGCCGTCTTGGTCAGAGGGCTGGGCCTGGGCCTGGCCGGTTTGGTTTTCGACCCAGAGGACGCAGGTGGGGGGTGGCGGGCCGCAGGGGGCTGCGGCCCCGACGGAGTTGGTCACACCCAGACAGATCACACTGCCGGGTGGGGCGTGGCGGGCGGCGTTGAGCAGTAAGTTGTTGAGCGCACGGCGCAATAAAAAGGCATCCGCCTCTATCCTTGGCAGAGGCGCTTTCGGCAGACGCAGGTCTAAGTCTACCTCATGTTCCAGGCCGCTGTTCAAAAAGTCTGCCGCCGTCTGGCGCAAGAACGGGGCCAGCTCCAACGGCGCTTTCCGGAGCGCCTGCATCTCACAATCCAAGCGCATGGTCAGGTTCAAATCATTCACCAGGTCCCGGATGGTCTGGCTCTGGCGGCGGATGATGGCCGCCTGCTTTCTGGCTTGCTCCGGCAAGGCAGGGTTCTCTTCCAGCTGCCCCGCGTAGCCCATGACCATGCTCAGCGGCGTGCGGATGTCGTGGGACACCCCGCTGATCCAGTTCGACCGGGCCTCATCCCGCCCCCGCTGTTCCCGGCGGAACTGCCGACGCAGCAGCAGCGCAGCCAAGGCCAGCACACAAAACAGCGCCAGGAAAAACATCCCCAGCAGCCAGCCGGGGAGCCGGGCCATGAAGCGCTGGGAAAACTCCACGCTGTATTTCCAAAGGCTCCCCTTCGCCTGTCCCGCCAAGAGCAAGCCATCCCCCCGCACCAGGCTTTGCACGGGGTAATCCATCAGGTACCAACGGGAAAAACTCGCCACCTGGCTGAGGGTGTAGTGGGTGGGCAGCTCGTCAGGCTTGTTCCACTGCCAGACGACGTTTCCATCGGCATCTAAGAGCAGCATCCACGCGGCGGCGTCCTGGGGCAGATCGAAGTTTTGGAGCGTATAGCTCCCGTCCGCCTCCTGCGTCAGGGCTTGGGACACGTCCCGCAAGGCCCCCAGGCTGGAGGCCTGCCCCTCGCCCGTCTGCCAGGCCAGAAGCACAATGCCCCCCAGAAACACCAGCACCGTCACCAACACGGACAGGGCCAGCAGGCCCGCCCAGCGCCCCAGGTTTTGGAGCTTCCACGGCGTTCTCATGGCCGTTCCTCCCGCACCAGGCGATAGCCCAGGCCCCGGACGGTTTTCAGATACTTGGGGTGGGAGGGGTCGGCTTCCAGCTTCTCCCGCAGGCGGCGGATGTGGACCATCAGGGTATTTTCATAGCCCACCAAGGGTCCGGTCCAAAGGGCAGCGCACAGGGCGTCGATGGTGACGATGTTCCCCCGGTTGGCCCAGAGGGTCTTGAGGAGCGTGAACTCTTTGGCCGTCAGGGGAATTTCTCTCCCCGCTCGTCTCAAGACACCTGCGCCCCAGCAAAGCTCTGTCTCGCCCAGCCGGTCTGCTTCCGGCGGGGCCGGCTGGCGGTAGACCCGGCGGAGAACAGCGCCTAAGCGGAGCAAAAGCTCCTGGGCCAGAAAGGGCTTGGTGATGTAATCATCCGCCCCCAGGCCCAGGCCCAGGAGCCGGTCAGCATCCTCGTCTCTCGCAGAGAGGAAGAGAACGGGCAAATCGGCCAGGTCCCGCAGTTGGCCCAGCAGGGCAAAGCCGTCCCCGTCGGGGAGCATGACATCTAAGAGAACCCCGTCCGGCAGCTTCGCCCGGCTCTGTTGGAGCGCCTGGGCGCACGTCCCCGCCAAACGGACGGTATAGCCCGCGCCCGCTAAAATGCCCTGCACCATCTCCCGCAGGCCCGGCTCGTCGTCTACGACCAGAATATCATACGCCATGGTCCATCCCTCCTCGTTTCTTCCCTCAGTATAGCATCTCCCCCGCCCCGCTGGGGGCCTTTTTGCAAAACGTAAGGAAAGCGTAAGGTCCCCTTCATGGGCCGGTAAGATAGGTGGTGTATGCTGGGGTCCAGTGAAGGAGGGATCGACCATGCCGATCATCGAAACCAACGGGCTGTGCAAACGCTACGGGCACACCCTGTCCGTCCACGACCTGGCTCTGCGGGTGCCGGAGGGGAGCGTCTACGGCTTCTTAGGCCCCAACGGGGCGGGCAAATCCACCACGTTAAAAATGATCCTGGGCCTCGTCCGCCCCACGGCGGGAGGAATCACCGTGTTTGGCAAGCCCATGAACGGAGCAAACCGCCTGACCGTTTTACAGCAGGTAGGCAGTCTCATCGAAAGCCCCAGCTACTACGGGCATCTGACCGGGGAAGAAAATCTCCGCGTTGTGCAGACCTTGCGGGGCTTGCCCCGTTCGGACGTTTCCCAGGTCTTAGACCTCGTGCGGCTGACCGGCCAGGGGAAGAAGCAGGCCGCGCACTATTCCTTAGGCATGAAACAGCGTCTTGGCTTGGCCGCTGCCCTGCTGGGCTTTCCCAAGCTGCTCATCTTAGACGAACCCACCAACGGCTTAGACCCAGCTGGCATCCAGGAGATGCGGGAACTCATCCGCTCCCTCCCCCGCCGGTTCGGGATGACGGTGGTCGTGTCCAGCCATTTGCTGGGGGAGATCGACCAGATGGCCGATCAGGTGGGCATCATCCGGTCTGGGGAGCTGGTCTTTCAGGACAGCCTGACCGCCCTGCATCAGCGGAGTGAGCCGCACCTGGCCTTGAAAACCACGGACAATCAAAAGGCCGGAGACCTGCTCACCCGCCTAGGTCTTCTCTGGCAAGCCGAGGGAGAAAGCCTCCTCCTCCCGCCCCTGCCCGATGAACGGGTGGCCCAGCTCTGTCAAACGCTGGTCCAAAACCACTGCGGCCTGCTCCGCTTAGAGGAACGGCAAACGAGCCTGGAAGACATCTTCCTGGCCCTCACCGGTGGGAAGGAGGGGAG